>SDBV01009304.1_pt1 | contig 13084 bp, 1 predicted proteins | sample 2277081 | NCBI WGS metagenome assembly SDBV01 (sample SAMN10402039, study PRJNA504765) | marine sediment metagenome | isolation source: marine sediment core GS10_PC15, 223 cmbsf | place: Arctic Ocean: Southern Knipovich Ridge | collected 2010
TAAATATTTATTTTCCTCTCGGATGGTTGAGATCCGCTTGGCTTTGCGGATGAGCCGCTGTTGGAGATCAGAGGCAAGGTTGTACTGGAAATCGATTACGTGCGTTCAATCTTTACGCTGGACATGTCCGGTACCATTAGACTATATAAAATTGGCAATATTGCATCGGGTGCGGGCCGGTTCATTCTTGATGCAAGTAACAGTTTCAGTAGTGTTCCGCAGTTCTGGGGAGTCCTGAAGTTCCAGACCAATTTCGCTTTCCTTGAGCCATACGGCGTATACCTCTACGGAAGCGCAATGCTGCAGATCAACGCCACCGGCGAGACGAAGGTAGAGACTCTTACGCTGGAAGGCATTCCAGGAGATGTGATACATACGATTGATAATGCCTCTACTGTTTCGTCTCTGAAAACACAGTTGCCTGACGGTATGTTCCAGGACAATGCATTGTCCGCTGGATGGGTAACGCAGCTTGAAAATATCATTCAGGATTTCGATGAGACCAAAGCGGTTATTACTGAAGTTGTTGAGAATTTGCGTTGGCGTGTAACATACGAAGGTAAGCAGTACTTTATCGACGTAAACGATGACACGATAGACATACGCGGCGAAGAGCGTACCTATGAGCTTGGCCCGTATATGTTTGCCGTCGAGATAGCAGGTATGCTTGCGATAAGACCTGCCGGTGTCAATATATTTGAGATGAGCGGCGGCTTCTATCTTAAGATCGGCGTCGAAGGTTTTGAGATATTCGCCATGGCCGAGCTTTCCTTCTTCGGAATAACTTATTCGGAAGTTACCGGTTTGCTGATAGTTTCAACAGGTGTTGGAGGTGGTATACCGGGCGTTGCAGGTCACTTCTCGATAAGCGCGGGCGTGAGCCTTGCCGATCTTGGTTTGCCGGATATCGACGAGTCACTATTCAGCATTAGCGGAAAGATATCGGTTGTGTTTAATACAACCCTGGTAGATCAGACTTTTGATGTGCCTGATTCGTTCCTGCCGATGCTTGATGAGGGCGATCCGACGCATATTGTTATCTCAAAGTCAACGCCGCTTGCGGACGGTTCATTCAATCCTAATGCAAGTGCCGAAATTTATATTAAGGCGGTCGTAGAAGCTGAGGTATTGCTATTTAATGTAATTCGTCTTACAGGTTATCTGGGAATAAGCGCAGGTGCCGGTCAGGAGGGTGTAAGCTTTATTATTGAAGGTGCTGTTAGCTGCGAGATAGATTTCTTAGGAGCTCTTTCCGGGACGTTGTTCTTTGAAGTATTCATAGGAGCCGAGCCAGGTATCGTAGGACGTGTACAACTGGTGCTCGCCAGTGAAGGTATTCTTCCGGGAATAGATCTGCATGGTGAATTCATATTGGAATTCAGCACATACGCAACAACTTACACGGCGTATACATTCGGTATCAATCAAGATGGAACGCTCAAACGTGACGGTAACGACAATCTGATCCTTGAGGACACAGATATTGAGCCAGGCTTAATGCTGTATATGGCGGGTTATCTTAACATTGCCGATATTCTCAAGTTGGAGGGTAAGTTCTCGTTCACAATAGATCCTATTGGCGGCGTGCTGGACATTTATGCCGAGGCCTCTATCAGTCTCGACCCGATAGGTTCGTTCGATGTTATCGGCTGGCTGCATATTGACGGCCAGGGTCTGACGGCTTTGATAGATATTTCACTGGACGTCGGTTTTGGAGAAGACATTGGCATCAGCTTCGAAGCCAGTGCGCATCTGGAATTAAATACTACCAGTACGAGCCAGACTGTTCCATTCTCTGATGGTAATGGGGAAACATTAGTTATCCAGCCCGGTTTCCGGCTGCATATCGAAGGATCCATAGACTTCCTTGGTTTTGCGAAGGGATCCGGCTATGTCGATGTTCAGATTACGGTTAACGGTATTCAACTTATGTTTGGCGTTGATTTCTATCTGTTCGGACTAAGCTTCGGCGCTCATGGCGGAGCGGGTATTTATACAGGTGTTGAAGACGGTGCGCCTGGCATGGCGCTGTTCCTGGACGTTTATGTTCTTGCCGATGCAGAGATATTTAGTATTGAGGCGGCAGGTAAGATATCGCTCAATACTACGAGCATTGAGCGTATGGGCATAGATGCCGAATCGTTTACGTTAGTCTTAGATGGTTACGTCGAAATACTTGGGGTTCTGAAGTTTGACGCGGGATTCTCAATTCAGGTTGGCGGCGATATAGACGGAGATGGTATTGCCGATGCGGGCGAGTGGAGATTTGCTTTCCATGCGGGTATTGATTTCTTCGGTATAATGACTATGCAGGGGTCCGGATTCTTGGATTCATTCGGCAATTTTGATATAACCCTCGATGCTTATATGCAGATTGGTCCGAACGGATTCTGCATAAAGGGTTCATTCCACTTCCGCATATACTCTACAGCTACAAATGATGGTACGGGTAATATGTTGTATTCGCTGGGCCTGGAGATGGGAGCGTCCGTAAAGGCTGTGGTGTTCGGCATTACCCTTGCCGGGATATCACTTGATGCGAGTATCAGTGTCTCCGGTTACGGCAGGCAACCGATAGTTCTTGCGGTTACTGTCAAGATCAAGATCCTGTTCGTTAAGATCAGCAAGACCGCCAAGTTCAATATTGGCTACCTGATGCTGCCGAAGCCGATATTCCTCGGTGGTTATCAGAACGATCCACAGACATGGGACGAAGCCGGCGGCGACCTCTATCTTAATATGGGTAGTAGAGGTACGGATCGATATATGGCCTCAGATGCGTACCTTGCACTTGATGAGCAGGAAGAAGGCTTCACCATTGAGCAGATTGACGGTAATGAAAATGGTGGTACGCTCAAGGTTACCGCATTTGGCAGGACACGTACATATCAGAATGTAACCAGCCTCCATGCCGATGGCGGGACGGGTGATGACCAGATAATCATAATGGACAATGTGAAGATCCCGGTTTACATCAACGGCGGCAGCGGCGATGACATGATAATCAACAAAGGCAGCGGAACGTCAGTGATAGACGGCGGGTCGGGCGAGGATTATATCGAGTCGTGGGGCAATGGCGCAAATATCTTAAACGGCGGCGAAGGCAGTGACTATATAATTTACGCAGGTAGCGGGACCGCTACGATACATGGCGGTGGCGGTAACGACATGATATTCGGTGGAGCGGGCAACGATTATATCTACGGCGATGCCGGTGATGACGAGATCAACAGCGGCGGTGGTTTGGATCATATCTATGGCGGAGCAGGCAGCGATCTTATCAAGGTTGGCTTTAACGGTTTGGGCAGCGTGGTCGACGGTCAAAGCGGGTACGATTACATACATATTACCGCAACGGCTGCGGATGAAGATTTCCTCGTATATGGCTCAGGTGCAAACCTTAAGGTAGAAGGTATTGGTCAGGGCACATTGACAGCGAGCAATACCGAGGAGCTTATTCTGGACGCAGGTGCCGGGTCGGATAATATATTGATAAGCAATCTGCGTGGAACACCGATCAATAAGGTCACGATCAATATGGGTCAGATCGTAGTTGATACCGGTCAGACTACAATCGAGATGATCGACCTTGACGACGACCCCAATACAACCGATGATCAGTTCGAGACAGAAGTTCCGGTATATAATATCTATGACGACGGCGCCGCTGATACATTAACGATCGAAGGTTATGACGATGCCAACGACAGTTTCATCGCAAGCTCGACCGGCCAGAGCCAGTCAACAAACGAGATGCAGTCTGTAAGCATCATACACGGCGGCGTAAGCGACTATCTTGTCCACAACAGCGTTCGCAGTGAAGGCGACAAAATAATCATCAGGGCTAAGGCGGGCAATGACCTGATCGATTTCAGCGGCCTCGGCGATAATGACACAAGCGACAGTGTGACTTATCCAGATCTCGTCGCTGTCGAAATGTACGGCGGAACGGGTAACGACAGACTGATCGGTACACCGTTTAACGATGTTCTTGATGGCGGCTATGGTGATGACAGATTCACAGGCGGTTATGGTTACGATATATTTGCCGACGAAGGTGGGTATGATACGCTCGTCGAAATTCAGGACAGGGACATGTCGCTGTTCGATAATAAATTTATCTCCGGTACCATCTTAGGTGATAACGGCGGGGACTTCTTCAGGGAAGTACTTGAAGACATTAATACGATAGCCGATTACTTCAACCTTGACAATCCTGACTTGAACCACCCGGATACCGGCGACCGCTATGCATCGAGTGCGATAGTTGAAAACCTCGATTACATATTCGAAGAAGCGTCGATAACCGGTGGCGACGGCAATAATATCCTGGTCGTAAACGATATCGATAATTCGGTCCGTGTAGGTTCCGGAACTATCTCGGTTGTTGCCTGGTCGGGTGTAGTTACTCTCGACAACAGGGGCAATGAGGCCGATACTGCAAGCGAGTACTATATAATCAATGCAAAGGGCACTACCGGAGCAAGGATCGTTATCGAAGACACCGGCGGTGGAAGCGGAACGGACCGGCTGACAATAAACGGAACCAACCAAGGCGATATATTTACATTGAACGGAGTTGGTGCAGGAAACTATCGGACAGGTATCGTCGTAGCTGGCGAACTTACCAGTGCCGACAGAGAAGTGATAACCTTCCGCGGCATAGAGCGAGTAGCTGTAAATACCAGGTCCGGCAATGACCGTGTTCTTTCGGATGATACGGTAGCTATTACGATAGTAAATCTTGGTGCGGGCGACGACGAGATCGTCATCGGTACCGTACCGCTTATCCCGGATACCGGCAACCGCACACTGGAATACCCCGAAGGTGTTCCAGTTGCCGACACTGACAATATGACCAGCGGTAACTCCTCGCCTCTGTTCGTACTTGGCGAAGGTCAGAATGACCGCTTTGAGGTAAACCATAATGTATCGAGACTGTACCTGCATGGCGGCAACGGAAATGACCGATTCCTCTTGAAGACGTTCCTGGTATTGATGGATCAGGCAAGGCCGAATGAGATAGCGAACCTGATGTCGGTATTCGGCGGTGCGGGTATGAACCGCTATGACTATTTGCAGAATGCACCCGTAGAGATCAACGGCGGACCGGGTATCGATACGATAGTGGTTATCGGTACACCTATAGGTGACACATTTGTCGTTACGGATAAATATATCGCAGGTGCCGGTCGCATCACTACATTCAAAAACATCGAAGTGATCGAAGTAGACGCAGCCGGTGGAAATGACATTATATATATTCTCAGTACGAGTGCAGATTTTGAAACGACTGTTATAGGCGGCAGCGGTGACGATACGATCCACTTAGGCGGCGAGCATCCTCCGATAGTGTTCGATCCTCCGGCATTTATATATACCCCGCCGTCATTTATAACGCAATTGCCTCCGGAAGTCGTTTATACCGATTACGATATCAGTTTTGACGGGATAAGATTTGATATTGGCTTATGGGAATTCCTGGCGTACGGTTCCAATCCTGATGCTGTTGTACAGGGTTTGATCAATAATATTATTGCTTCGTGGGATAACTCCTTCGAGCATTTCAGAGTAAACAGCTCTTCATTTAGTGGTGTTTCCTGGAGCCTTAGGTATGATTGGTTCTGGTGGTGGCTTAATCCGACCGTTGAGATCAGAGTAGCTGATTTTGATATAAGTTTCGGTATAGGCCACCTTGAGACGCGTGAAAAGGTCGTTCAGCCGCCGCCGGTTATCGTCGATCCGGAACCGTTCCTGTTCAAGGCTCCCGGTTCGTTCGACATATCGGATATCAAGGGCAAGCTGACCATAGTCGGCGGCGATCAGTATGAAACTGACGGCGATACGGTTATCGTTCACAACCAGGATGGCTCTTCTGACGACGGTTTACTGACCAACCGCATCAGTGAGCGGATGATTCAGGTCGGGGAGGATCAGGACGGCAACTTCATATTTGTACAGGATAGAGATGCTTCGACGGGCGATCTGATCTTCGATACATATCAGAGCCTTGAGGGTATCGGATTGCCGGTAGGCGACGGTCTTGACGAGGTTCGCTACTTTGGCGTTCGCCTGTATGGTTTCGAAGCTATCGATATCAGGCTTTCAGACGGTGATGACAACTTTACCATCGCCGCAGCCGAGTATCACAAATATGACGGTACTAATGACAATGTGACCATTGGTACGGCTCTTGAGGATGTGATGCTGACTATTGCCGCAGGCGGCGGCAATGACATTATCAATGTTAAGCAGATCGGTTCCGAAACCCGCATACTCGGCGGAGCCGGCAACGATATAGTATATGTAAACGACAACAACGAGCTTAACGGCATTAACGCAAAGCTCTTGTATGATGGCAACGGGCATATCGATGAGCAATTGCAGCATGTTGATGCAGCCGAGTACGTCGATATACTTAACGATGTTCCGATGGTATTCGTAAATACGGTTCCGCATTCAAATCTGTTTTATGACGATCCGGCTACCGGCGATCCTATCTATTACGAATTGCCGGAGCAGGCACCGATAATAGCAGATGACGGTACCGGCAAGCTGCTTATCAGGATCGCTGTAATAGGCCCCGACGGTGAGATCGTCGAGGATCGTGTTCAGGAATACGGATTGCAGGAACTCGGCGTTCAGATGAAGGGTATCCAGAAGACGATCAACAGCCAACTCGTTTACCTTGATGAAAACGGTAATGATACACTGACCGATACGGGTGTGCCTGTCATTATCCAGAACAATGCAGGTCAGCTTGTCTATCTTGACGAAGACGGCAATATGACATTCAACGATACCGGCATAGCGATCATAATTACTAACCCGACGGGCAGCCTGGTTTATCTTGACGAGAAGGGCCGCAAGACGTTTAGCAGCACGGGCGTAATATCGTTTATTACTGACTTCGATAACGGCGACCCGCTTTACATCAGCGCCGACGGCATAAAGGTTGATGTGCTGCCGACGACACTGGTAATTGATGCACCTGGCGTTGACTTTAATATCTACGAAACATACGGTTCACCTGAGTTCGGCAGTATAACGGTTCAGGTAAGCCAGGACGGCACAACTTATTATACGGTAACTCCGAGCGCCGGACTTGTTCGCATTGCCGGTGACGAAGGTCGCAGCAGCGACTTGATACGCTCTTATGATCTTGACGGCTGTGGGATTAGTTGGGCTCGCTATATAAAGATAACCGGCACAGATGCCAGCGGCGAATATCCGGGATTCGATCTGGATACAGTGGGGGTCATCCCCGGCCACGGCGGACCGGATACGCCGAACTTCCTGTCGTATATTGCGGCCAATAACACAGGTTCGGGCAATTCGATTATTGCAGGAGCACCTGACAGCGAATTTATCTCTCTTGGTAATGGTGGAACGGTTGTTTACAAACTTAACGTAAATGATATGCCGTCGCTGATAACGGTAACGCGTACCGAGGAAGTTGACTTCCTCAGGTCGGTCGAAGTTTATACGACGATTGCCGGTACCGATTATCTGTACGTAAATAACTCAAATGACAGCAGCGATGTTCACAGTATTCTCGATACATACTATCTGCCGATAGCACAGTACGATGCCGACGGCCAGATCGTTTATCATGACGATAGCACATCACCGGATGCGAAGTTCTTCTTCGGCGGTGAACAGAAACGAGACCCGATCAGCGGCGACTTGCTGTACTACGATGTCAATCCTCAGGCAGATCCATATACCGGTTCGGACTACAAAGCCGGCGATGTGGTGCGTGATCCGTTTACCAGCCAGGTTGTTCTTGATCCGTTCGGTAACCCGCTGCTTCATAAGGCAGGCGATCCGCTGATCCATATTGCCGGTGAGCGTGTGCTGCACTTTACGGATGAGGTCAGGCGTTACCTCGGCGGTGAGCAGGTTTATGACGAGCAGGGCGATCCGGTCTATAACGGTGACGGCAGTGCGTTCCTGCATCAGCCGGGCCAGGCGATGATCTATGATCGCAGAGACCCTGTTGAGGCTGAAGATGGCACACATCTGCAATACATCGGCGGCGAACCGAGATACTACTTAGGTGATGAAGTTGTCCAGGTCGGCGATCCAATGACCGACTATAGCGGAAACCTTCTGCTTGACGAAAATGGCCATGTAATGCGGTACTCGGCTCTGAATGTTACGGATGTTTACGGTCAGGACATTCTGCACAAGAGGGGCGCACCTGTTTATAAGCTCGTCGCCACTGGCGCCGACCCGAATCTCTCTTTAAACTGGGGTCAGGATACGCATACGGCAGGTGAGTACAGATATTACCTGGGCAATGAGCCTAAGCTTTACTTCGGTGGCGAAGAGGCTTTCTATACGGCGGACGACCAGATAACTTCATCGGAATTGTTTAACCGTATTCAGGTCGTTGGTCTTAACGGTGAAACGGCAATGCCAGGCCAGTTATTCTACACCGGCCTCGATGAAGTGTACTTAACGCTGGGCGACGGCAATGATATTGTTACTATCGTTAAGACCCATGCCGGTACAACTGCGATCACAACCGGTGCAGGTGACGATACAATTAACGTTCAGGATATTGATGGCGAAACGACCATATACTCTAACAGCGGTGCTGACGAGTTTAATGTCGGAAGCTTTGCCGGTCTCTGGGATACATCGCGTTATATGGGTGAGGATACTTACGAACTGCTTAATGTCAACGGCTATGTCGACTTCATCAATGATTGGCTGAATGTCTATGGCGGTACAGAGGACGATGTACTCAATGTCGATGACACTGGTGATACCTTCGATAATTCGGGCATCCTGACCAATTCGAGATTAACCGGCCTGAACATGACCGACGGCATAAACTATCACGAGTTTGAAGCCCTGAACATGGACCTTGGTTCCGGCAATGATATCCTGAATATCCGCAGCACACACGCAGGCCTTACTACGGTTGAAATGCTGGCTGGCAATGACATTGTCAATGTAGGAAGCAACGCGCCGGTTGAGGCAGGCAATGTCAACGATATTGCGGGTCTGCTGGTGATCGATGCCGGTACTAACGATACAGGTTTTGTCGATCAGATCAATGTTGACGACTCGACCGATACTGCTGATAACTTCGGACAGTTGACATCCGACCGTCTGACAGGTCTTGGCATGGGTTATGCCGATAACTTCAGCGAACTGGCACTGGACGATCCGACGCATGGAATAACCTACCAGGCATTCGAAGATATGAATATTGTGCTTGGCTCGGGTAACGATGAATTGTATATCGACAGCACCCATGCCGGTACGACCGCGATCTATACCGGTGATGAACTGCCAGACGGTGACAACATAAACGACATTGTAAATATCTATGCAATAGACGGCGTAACAACGATAAACGGCGGATACGGCAATGACATGATGCGTGTAAATTATGACAGGAACGGCGACCAGACCTATCTTAACGAAATTGTCGCCGAGCTTACGCTGCACGGTCTTGGTGATTCGGATACTTACGAGATCGGTCTTGCGGGAACCGGCAATTCGAGAATTAACGTCTATGACGACAGCCCTGTCGATGACCTTGGCGTAGATCGCCTGCATATATTCGGCACCGATCTTGCGGACCTGTTCTTAATGCGTCCGAATGCGGTTTCGTCACTGGAACTTGATGCTGACCGTGAGCCTCTTGAAGGCGGCGGTATTGAGCGGATAAATTATGACGACCATATCAACGGCGATCTGAGTATTTATGGACGCGAGGGCAACGACACATTTGTATTGGACGACACCAGTTCTTCGATCACGATATACGGTGACGCCGGTGACGATACCTTCCAGGTGGGCCAGATATTCCAGTCTCCACGTAACGAACAAGCCGGCCTCGTCGCCGAAGATACTTTCGATACGACTTTGACGACACGCGGTTACCTCAGCAACGGTGTCAGCCACTCTACGATACTATACGGCGGCATCGGCAATGACAACTTTACTGTTTATCGTAACCTTGCCGATCTCTGGCTATATGGCGACGAAGACGACGATACGTTCAGAGTAAGGGCCTTTGTAAAGGTTGATCCTAATGACACGAAGGCCCCGATGACCAATATCAACGGCGGTCAGGGCGCAGACTTTATATCTTATACTGTAAACGCACCGGTTCACATCGAAGGCGGTGACGGATTCGATACGGTTACCGTTGTGGGTACGGAATTCGGCGATGACTTCGTCGTAACCTCCAGCGGCGTATTCGGTGCGGGCCTGTTTGTACAATATAACGGCGTCGAGCGTGTGATCGTTGACGCATTGGAAGGCAACGACACGTTCTTTGTCGAAAGCACATCCGAGAGTGTATCTCTTGAGATAATCGGAGGCCTCGGCAGTGACACATTTAATGTCGGCGGCGGCGATTCCGACAAACCGATCACCGTAGTCAGTAACGACCTGCAAGGTCACAGCGGACTCGTGATGCACCAGGTTGCCGGTGACGACCCCGATTATCAGGGTGTGTTTGCCGAGTGGATATCCGCCAATGTTGCCGACAACGACGAAGCCGGTATCGTAATATCGCTGATCGACGGTTCGCTGCGTCTCTTCGAAGATACCTCTGCGCCGAGTGTATTTGTGCAGGGAACTTATGCTGTTGTCCTTACGCGTTCTCCTGAAGAAAGCGTCAGGGTGACAGCGACGCCGACACTGCCGCGGGAATCCGAGCAGAATGCAGGCGGCGAAGGTGTTCAGTTAAACGGCAGTTCGCAGGGTGTGACGCTGCTCTTTGACAGGACCAACTGGTTCATTCCGCAGATCGTAACGGTTACGGCTCCGGATGACATCTTAGCTGAGGGCATACGCGTTATTAACATTCAGCACAGTGTCATCGAAGGTGCAGTTGGCGACGACGGCGGCGAGTACGATCAGTTGGCAGTAAGTTCGCTGCCTGTTGAGGTTATAGACAATGACACTGCAAGGGTGGTTATTGTCGGAACCGGTGATGATAATCTCGTAGCTGAGATGGGCGCTTTTGCCGAGACGGACAGCTATTACGTCGTGCTGACCAGAATGCCGCATGACAATGTGATGATAGATATCGCAACTGACGGCCAGACGACCTTTGCCGACGGATTGACGACCATGACACTGACATTTACAGCAGGCAACTGGTTTACGCCGCAGGTTGTTACGGTCAAAGCCAACGAAGATATACAGGTCGAGGGCATACATTATTCGCGTATAACTCATACTATAAGCGTGCAGACTGATGTTGACGATTATTATGGTTTGACGCTCGAAGATGTTACGGTCGGGCTTACCGCTGAGGTTGTTAGTGATCTCAATGCAGGATTTGACGTTCAGATAGACTCTTCCGGCAACATGGTGATCAGCCAGATCGACGGTTCGGCTTTTAGTGCCCAGATCACCGGCGGCAGCATAATAAACAAGACGCTGGCTTCGAAAGAAGTAGAAGTTGCCCTCTCAGGAACTGTTGCTGAAAGCGAAACATGGATAATCACGCTTAACGGTACTAACTACGGTTATGAGGTGAAATCCGGCGACATACTTGATACCGTAGTTGATGAACTTACCCAGTTGATCGATAGTCAAAGCAGATACGCCGCTGCATTATCTGGTACGACGATAACTATAGAGATTTCTGACGGAACAGGGTTCATCGCCGAGTTCAGCATCAGCGATCCGGCTTCTGCGGGTACAGGTGATATAACAGTAACAGATACCAGCGAAGATTACTATTTGCTGATCACGGTCGCTTTAAGCGGTGCTGTTGCCGACGGAGGCGTGTTTACACTGAACCTCAACGGTCAGGATTATATTTATATAGTCGGTGCAAACGGCGAAACGACAAATCTTGACATTATCGATGTTACCGTCAGCGATGACGAAGCCGCGGGCGTCATTGTACGTCAGACAGGCGGCTCGACTAATGTAACAGAACCGACCGATCTTGTGCGGCTTGGTTTTGGCCAGATTACGGATGTCTCAATACAAAACGGTTCTGCGGTCATCATTGATGCCGGCCCGTTGCAGGCTCTTACGATCACCTTCTCCATACAGGATCCGCCGAACCTGAACACCTTGTCGAAGGGTCGTGCAACGATCAGCGGCCAGGCGGTCTGGACCATTGCGAATATCGCCTTATCCGGCGAGGTTGTCGCGGGCGATGTATGGGCCATGAATATCAATGATAACATTTACAGTTACGAAGTCGGCACAGGTGGGTATGCGGCAACTATGTCCGGCTTGCTGCAGGGCCTTTCCGCTGCGATCCCGTCGGTTTATTCTCCGACGATTAACTATCCCGACGATACGATAACTCTTTCCAGTACCGCCGGATTTACAGCTTTGACAGTCTCCGGTTCCGCCGCCATCACAGGCACTTCCGCATGGAAGCAAGCGATAGTAGCTCTTAGCGGAACTATCAGGGTTGGAGAGATATGGACGATCAAGGTAAACGGAAAGTCGTATTCTCATACCGTAACCGCAACTGACGATCTCGTTAAGATCGCTCAGGCATTTGCCACGAAGATCAACGCTGATACTGCCGCGGCATACACAGCGACATCCAAAGAGCTTTCGCAATTCGTCGGCGATTTCGGCGTTGCGATCCTTTACGAAACTAACTATAACGATTCACTCTTTACCGCTCAGACGCTGGACTTTGCCGGTTGGAGCGTTGCTACAAGTCCGGATATCCTGAACTCAACAACCGTTCCGCATATTACTATCAAGGGAACCGGCGACGGCGAAGCGGATTACTATCAGTTTACTATCGACATCGACATGCTTAACGCAGGCGGCGGTCATGTCGGCATGATGCTTGATATCGACCACGGCTATGAGTTTGGCGATAATATCTTCTGGGGCAGTCAGCTTAAACTTTATCTGCTGGCAGATGACGCCGACGAGGACGCAACTCCGCAACTCATTGCTTCCGGATGGGGTTATTCCAATCCTGATACGACCTGTGCGACAGGCAGAGAAACATGGTTAGACGACTTCCTGACATAAGTTTGATAGCAAGCCGAAACCAATTAAGTCTAGTGTTACAACTGACTGTGGAGAGAGAACGAATTATAGATAGGTATGCCCAACGGTA
>SDBV01009305.1_pt1 | contig 13083 bp, 8 predicted proteins | sample 2277081 | NCBI WGS metagenome assembly SDBV01 (sample SAMN10402039, study PRJNA504765) | marine sediment metagenome | isolation source: marine sediment core GS10_PC15, 223 cmbsf | place: Arctic Ocean: Southern Knipovich Ridge | collected 2010
GGACGCACAGGATGGAGTGTTCATGAGCAATAACCTCGGCAATAACGGTCTCGTGCGCCCCTCCGGGGCGCGGAAAGGGATGCATCGTGGACCTGGGGTTTCGCCCCGCAGACGGGACTACACACCAGGCTACTTGCGTACGCCCCTCCGGGGCGGTCGAACCGCTTAAGACATCCCTTGGAGCACATTCTCATCACATTCACAACGGTTTGTACACTCATCTGTGCGGAACCGTACTTAGAACCTCGCACTTAGAACTTCGCACCGTCTTTATGGATTATAGCTTTCTGACGAAAATATGGCTGGCGATATCGCGGTCAATAGCGATATTCGTGTTTTCTGTCCGGATGACAAAGGAGGGATGTCTCTGGTTCAGATGGATGAGGCTGCCCGGCATGACCCCCAAGGAGGCAAGGCGGTCGAGGCGGACAGGGTTGGAGGTTTCGATATAGGCCACTCGAGACCGTTCTCCCGGCTTGATTTCGGACAGGGGACACAAGATCGGCTCGATCTCCCGATGACCGCATTCGCAGCAGTCGCCCGGAGGGATGAGTTTGCCGTGGGGGCAGGTTTTGGGATGCCCGAGCAGAGTGCAGATGCTGTCCGCCACTTCAGCGGTCAGAATATGCTCGAACCGGCAGGCCGCATCCTGAACGCCTTCCGACCCCATGGCCAGAACGTCGACCAGCAGCCTTTCCGCCAGCCGGTGGCAACGGATGATCTGGCGCGCCATCTCCCGGCCTTCCGGCGTCATCTCAATGCGGTCTCCTTTAATCTCAATGAGACCCCGCTCCGTCATCTCCGGGAGGACGCCGTCGATGGAATCAGACGTTCCATCCATTTTCATATTCTCCCGGATTGGGGGCAGGGCCAGCTCGTCGAGCATCCATAGCCCCTCCAAGAGCTCCTCCACCAGCCGGTTTTCAAGCTGGACTTCCTCTTCGGAGCCGAGGCAGGCATGGTCGTCTAGAGGAGAGATGACTTTTTCTTTGGAGCGCAGGAAATTGAACATGAGAGGACTATCAGGAAGTTGGGATCTTTATCTTTCGGATGAATCCCGAGACCCGTTTAAACGCGTTGATCAGGCTCGATTCTTCCTTGACGGTTTCGAAGCCGCAGTTGGGGCACCGGATCAAATGGCACCCGCGGTACATGCCACATCCGCCGCAGGCGTTTTCTTCCGGATCGAATTCAACGCCGCACAACGAGCAACGGATTTGTTTTGTTTCTTGGTCAGTCATTTTAAGGCGTATAGTTCGTCCAGCGGAGCACCGCGTTCAGGCAGCCTCCCACCAGGATCGCATAGGGGAAAACGAATCCCACAACAATCAGGGCCCGCCGGATACCTTGCTCCTTTATTATGACAAAAAAGTTGGCAATGCAGGGCATAAAAAGTGTAATTGTCACCATGGTAACGATGGCCTGGACCGGGCTGATCTCGCCTCTATCGAACATGTTGAACAGGCCCGCCGCGCCATAATCCCGGCGCAGGAATCCCATTACGAAAACCTCCGCCGTCTTCGACGGAAGTCCAAGAAATCCCTGTACAACGGGCTGGGCCATCTGTTGGAACAAGTCCAGAATGCCCGACTTCGCTCCCAAAAACAAGATCAGCGTTCCGATCAGGAACAGCGGAACCGCTTCCTTGAGGAACCACTCGATCCGGTACAGGGTCTTCAGCAACACGTTTGACAGCTTCGGCATCCGGAAAGGCGGGATCTCCATCATGAAATCGGAGGTCTCGCCCGGCAGGAACCAATTGGCCAATGCCCCCACAAACACCAGTTGGGAGACGATGACTCCGATGAAAATGAAATAGGCCGAAATCGAGATTTGGCCCAGGATGCCCATGATTACACCCAATTGGGCGGAGCAAGGAACCGCAAGTGCCAGCAGCGTGATCGCGATCAGGCGCTCCTTCTTGGTTTCCAGGATTCGGGTTGTCAAGGTCGCCATCGTATCGCAGCCCAATCCCAAAACCATGGGCAGAACCGCCTTGCCGTTCAGCCCCATCACCTTAAACACCCGGTTCGCCATGATCGCCAGCCGGGGCAAATACCCTGAGTCCTCAAGGATCCCGAACGCTATAAAGAAAAATCCCACAATCGGCAGGACGAGGGCGATGGCATAGGTCAGCCCGACGGTAATCAGCCCGTAGTTCGGATCTACAAGCATCTCCTGCAGGAAGACGATCGGCACTGCCCATTCCACAAACTTTATGGCGGCCGGATTGATGTATCCCCCGAACAGGTCATTCTCTATCCAGTTTACACACGTCCCGGCGCCGAACACGCCGACGATCTCGTACATGAGGAATAGAACGACGAACAGGAAGGGAACTCCCCAGACCGGATGCTGCGAAACCCTCCCCAACCACTCCGCTGCCGAAGAGACGCCGGTCGGGGCCATGACAACGACTTCGCGGTGGATGTCGCTCACATGGCGAGTTCTAGAGCGGGCGATTACATAGCTGATCGGTTCTGAATACGATTGCTTAGCCTGGTGGCGTATCCATTCCCAGCCTTCGGTCTCCGTCGACCCGAACTTGGAGACCAGGTAGGTTTCCATGGTCTCGTCCCCGCCCAACAGCATCAGGCTGAGCGCGCGCCGATCCACATGGTTCTGGGGGATGAAGGGAATGAGCTCCGTCACGGCCTTCTCCAGCGCTCCATCAAACTTGGGAAGATTCCGGCAAGGGCGAGCTTCGTGAATAGCGGCGATCAAGCGCGGGATTCCGACCTTTTCAGTGGCGATAGTCTCCACCACGGGGATGTCGAGAATCTCGCTGAGCTGGCGCGCGTTCACTCGGAGGCCGATCTGGTTCGCCTCGTCTTTCATATTCAGCACGAGGACCATGGGCAGCCCCATTTCACCCAGTTGCATTGTCAGGAGGAGGGCGCGCCTGAGGTTCTTCATGTCGGCAACTTGAATCACCACCTCAACCTGCTCATCCAGCAGCAGGTTTCGCGCGACCAGCTCGTCCTCACTGTGTGGGGTCAGGGAGTTGATGCCCGGAGTGTCCACGACCGTGTACTTGCCGTCTTGGAATTGGGATGATCCCTTCGACAGTTCCACCGTCGTCCCAGGGTAATTGCTGACCGAGACGTATCGCCTGGTCAGGCTCGAGAAGATCACACTCTTACCGACGTTCGGGTTACCTATGAGGGCGATGACAGGCTTAGCTCGATCGTCTGGAACTACGATCTTGTCGGCTACGGCCGCGGCCCCACGTATTTGCTGTCCGGGCATCTTTTTCCTGTTCCCTCTCCGTGCATCAGAAGGGATGTGTTAGCCTTTTGACCTGGATATGAAAACGAAATCCCGGGGAGGGTTTTTGAAATTGAAATTCGTTTTCAAATTGGTTATACCACTTCGCAAATCAAGTGTCAATTGTTAAAGTGGACTTTTATTGTAAAGATTTGTCTCCTCGAATTATACACATCTTTTCTCCTGTCTTCATCCTCATTGACTCTCCCTGTTTCGGTCGATATAATCCGCCGCTGTTTGTAAGTTATGTATTTGCAATAAATTACGAACATCCCGCACAGCTTTGACGAGAATATGGGCTCTTCAAGCATTCCACCGCAAGAGATGAAAGAGCAAATAATATCATTCCTGAGGAGTGATGTCCCGCGCCCTGTGCGTACCAGGGAGCTGGCCAAGCTCCTGAAGATTTCGAAGGAAGAAAAGAGGCCCTTCGAGAAGGCCCTGGACGAGCTGCTTTCGACAGGGGACGTGGTTCGTCTCAAGAACGACCGTATTGGGCTTCCCGAGCGGATGAACCTGGTTGTCGGAATCCTGAGAGGGAACCCGAAGGGTTTTGCTTTCCTGATTCCCTCCCACCCGGAATTGTGCGAGGAGGATGTTTACATTCCATTCCGGGACCTGAAAGGCGCCATGCACGGCGATAAAGTGATCGCCCGTGTAGACGGCCACTACCGTCGCGGTCTGCGGGGCGAGGTCATCCGGATCCTGGACCGGGCGCACAAGCGCATCGTGGGGCATCTCGAAACCAAGAAGACCTCCCCGAAGGGCCGCCCCCAAAACCTGGTCATTCCGGACAACCCACGGATTTTTTATGACATCCCTATCTCCGGTCGAAACACCGCCGGCGCCAAGTCGGGTGAAGCCGTGGTGGTGGAACTTATCAGCTATCCCGAGGAACACCAGACCCCGGAGGGGAAGGTCGTCGAAATACTGGGTCATGTGGACGAACCGGGAGTGGACATAGAAGTCGTCATTCGGAAATATGAGTTGCCGACTGAATTCCCCAAACGGGCGTTGGAAATCGCCAGGAAGGTTGCGAAACCGCCTTCCAAAGAGGTCGTTGCGAACCGGCTCGACCTCCGCCATCTCCCTATCATTACCATAGATCCTGAAGACGCAAAGGATCATGACGACGCGGTCTATGTTGAGCGCACCGACTCCGGCTATCGGCTGGGGGTTCACATCGCGGACGTTTCCAATTACGTCAAGGCGGGAACAGCGCTCGATCAGGAAGCTTATGAGCGAGGAACAAGCGTCTACCTGGTCGATCGGGTAATACCCATGATCCCGGAGAATCTTTCCAACGATATGTGCAGCCTCCGGGAAGGGGAGGACCGCCTTGCGATGAGCGCGATTCTGACGATCGACTCAAAGGGGAATGTGACCGGAAGCAAGTTCCACAACAGCGTCATTCGCGTTCGCCACCGGATGAGTTATTCCGATGTGTGGCAGATTCTCTCCCATCCTCAAGGGAGGCTGGCGAAGAAGAACTCCGATATTGCCCCGTCACTCCGGCTCATGTCCGAGTGCGCGAAAAAAATCCGGAAGGAACGCAATGACAGAGGAGCCCTTGATCTGGATCTTCCTGAGGCAAAAGTGATCCTGAACGAGGACGGGTCCCCGGCGGATGTGATCATCTGCGAACGAAACGAAGCCCACCGCATTATCGAGGACTTCATGATCGCAGCGAATGAAGCCGTGGCCCGCTTCCTTCACAAAAATGCCCTCCCCACTCTGTACCGCATTCATGAGCCGCCCAATCCCGAAGAGTCCGGAGTTATCCTCGATAACCTGGCCGCTCTGGGATACGAGGTGGACGATGACGCGAAGCCGAAGGATTATCAGGCGGTGCTTCTGGCAGCTCGCGGCAAGCCGGAAGAGATCCTGGTCAATAAACTCATTCTACGCTCGCTCCAGGAGGCAAGGTATCACTCCGCGAACAGGGGTCACTTCGGCCTTGCATCGGACTGCTATCTCCACTTCACCTCTCCCATCCGTCGCTATCCCGATCTCCTGGTCCATCGGGGCCTCAAGAAGAGGCTCGAATCCCGCAGGAAGCTGAAAGTGGCCGGGGACCTGACCGAGGAGGGAGTCCATTGCTCTCAGCGCGAACGCGCGGCCGAGGATGCCGAGAGGGAATCCATCAAGGTGAAACAGGTCAAGTTCATTCACCAGAAACTGGGGGAGGAATTCGACGCCATCATCACAGGCGTTCATTCCTACGGCTTTTTCACGGAGATCAGCCGGTATCTCATTGAAGGGCTCGTGCGCGTCAGTTCGCTGGAAGACGACTACTACAACTTCGATGAGCGAGGGCTGCGGCTCGTCGGCTCATGCACGGGACGCACCCTCCGCCTCGGCGACAAGATCCGCGTGCAGGTCATCCGCGTCGATCTGGAAGCCCTGCAAGTCGATTTCCAGCTCGTAGTCGAGAAGGGGAAAAAGTCCAAGAAGCTGCCGCCGAAACCTCGCCGGCCCCGAAAGCCCAGTCCCCGTCGACGCGGGTCCGGAACGAGGACTCGACCCGGAAAGTCGAGAGCGCGCAGGTGAAAAGCACGCACCTACCGGAGCGCCAGTGCAGGTAAAATTGGGGACGTGCGCACTGGCGGGCAAGCGATCAGTGGCCCACGGCGTAATGTAACGTGAAGGCTAGAAAGGGAGCTTGACGATCGTGCCGGACAAAATCAATGGCTACGAGATCCTTGGCTCGCTTGGCTCGGGTACCTTCGGCCGAACCCACCGTGTGAAAAAGGGCGGCAAGGTTTACGCGATGAAGGTGCTCAAGCCCGAGGCGATCCGTACCGAGGTCGACCGCAAGCGTTTCCAGCGCGAGTGCCGGGCGCTACAGAAGATCTCGAGCGAACACGTCGTGTCCTACCACGACCACGGAGTCTTCAACGACGATGACACTGAAACCTACTATATTGTGATGGGATTCGCCGAGGGCACCGACTTCGATCGCTGGCTCCGCGGCCGGGACCTGCCGCTGCCGGAGGCCGAAATCCGGTTGGTGCTCGGTCAGGTCTTGAAGGGACTGGCCGACATCCACGAGCACAACATCGTCCACCGGGACCTCAAACCGGCCAACATCTTCATCGCGAAGGACGGTGCGGTGAAGATCGTCGACTTCGGCTTGGTGAAGATGATCGACTACACGACGATAACGATGACGGGAAAGGCCGTCGGCACGCCCTTGTACATGTCGCCGGAGGAGATGCAGGGCAAGGAGATCGATCATCGTAGCGACCTTTATTCATTTGGCGTCCTGCTCTACCACCTGCTGACCGGTCGGTACCCCTTTACGGGCGACAACCCAATGCAGCTGATGCACCGGGTGACGCAGGAGGCTCCGAAGCGACCGACCGAGTATAACCCGGACATCTCGAACCGGTTGGAGAATCTCGTGCTGCGGCTGCTCGAAAAGGAGCCTTTCCTGAGGCCCGCGAACGCGGCGGAGGTGGCGGAACTCTTGCAGCGGACGCCGTTCCATCGCGCCGACGAGGCCCCGGTGCCGTCGGCCGAGGCATGGAGCTTCGGGCGGCGGATATGCTTCATTCGGCTCTTGATCACCGAGAAGAGCGTTATTCAGCGCTTTCTCTCGGACAACACCGTCGATGGAGTAATCTTCCAGGCCAACTACCTCCCGCGTTTTCGCGGCCAGCTTGAGGTGCTGCAAACCAATAATGTGCCGTATCTGTTCGATCCAAGCACGAACCGACTCGCGTACTCGAAATTCAGCGAGACGCAGGGATTGCGAGATCTGCCCTACGTCTTTGACAAGATGAATCGCCTGACACCGGCGAAGCTGAGCTCAATCCGCGACATCCGTCGGTACGTGCACGAGGTGCTCAAATGGCAGATTCGGCATGGATGCACATATCTGGTCGCGCCGTTTCACTTCAGCAAGACTCTGACCTCAGAGTGGATGGAGGTCGATCTGAAACTTATCTCGGAGGCACGGGAATACCTGACGTCGAAGGGTCGCGAGGAAAAGCTCTTCGCTGCGATTTGCAGCAATCTCGAGGACTTGACGGACGATGAGAACCGCAAGCGGTTGGTCAATCGGTACTCGAAGCATCCGGTCGACGGCTACCTATTCTACATCGACCAGGTGCAGGAGCAAACAAGCGTCCCGGGCCAGCTCTACAGCTACCTGAACATGCTCGTGGACTTCAAGGCGTTGGGGAAGCCGCTGGTCGCCTGTCGCGTGGGCAACCTCGGCTTGGGTGTCGTGTCCCTCGGCATTGACGGCTTCACGACAGGGATCGCGTCGCTGAGTTTCTTTTCGGAAAAGACGCTCCTCGAAGACCGCCCGAAGGGCTACACGATGAAGCACAAATACTACGTGCCAGCACTGCTGTCGAACGTGCAGGTCGAGGCGGCGATTGACGTGCTCGAATCCCGGCAATACAACGGCCTGGTTTGCCGCTGTCCGTACTGCAGGGGCCTTGCGGATGGGACAACCTTGCGTAAGGCCGCTAAGCCGCACTTTCTATACCATCGCGTGCGGGAGATGGAAGAGATCAACGCCATGGATGTAGGCGAGCGGCTCGAGGCGTTCCTGGAGAGGACCGAGCGCGCGCTAAGGCTCACAGGCGAGATCCGTCGTAAGCTGGGTGTCGCAATCCCGAACCAGCACTTCAAAACCTGGCTCAAGGTTTTCCCGGAGGTGGCGAAGCGCCTTTGAGCGTTCAGGCTGTGGCGTACAGCCGCTCCCAAATCCGCTCATTGGTCATCAGGAATAACTCCTCGCTGCGGGGCATTTGCCGCTGTGGGTGGAAAACGATCTCTGCGGCATCGTGCGAGACGACGATCAGCCCGACATTCTGCTCGCGGAGGATCTCGTCACGCACTCTCTTGCGGTTAAGCGTGAAGATGGCAAGGTAGACCTTGTGCGCGAAGTGCTGGTACCGTTTGGCTTGGCAAAGCCCCTCGAACCAGTTTTTCATCTTGGCCTCGACGGCCCAAATCTCTTGCGTGATAGGTTTGTACTCACCTCGGAGCTGGAACGTGTCATCCTCGACCTCTTCGACGTAATTTTCGGAGAGCAGGAATCGCAGGACGTCGTAGCGTAGCCGCCTCGATGACATGCCGGTCAGCTCGAGTAGCAGCTCGAAGCTTGCCTCTTCAAGCTGCCGTAGGGCGCGGACGACCTGAACTTCGGCCCGACGCGGCAATGTGGCAGTCTGTCGAAATTGTAGCCGCTGGCGGACGCCATCCGCGCACGGCCGGGCGGCGACGACGTCGGCAACGCCGTAGCCTACCCCGAGCTCCTCGACGACGACGCTGTCCTCACACAGGCTGGCCAGGCAAGCCTTGATGGGGCCGATCATCTCACTTTCGTAGCGCATGCCGCCGTAACTCCTTGTGAAGAGGGCTATTCGTCGACACCGTCACCACCGGTCAGTCTACATGGAAGTCCGCCGGCCAACAAGCCTGTGAACCCGATGATTTCCTTCGACGCCTTCAATAATATCGGCGCAATATTAGATAACAGCACAAATAACAAAGAGTGATTGTCACCCATCTTCTTTTCTTCTACCTGCGCCGGACTCCAAAAAATCTCGCACTCGTCGATAATGGAGGAAAAGTCAGAACAAATTCAGGACAAATCGTGTATCATTGTCCATCTAGGGGGTTTGGATTAAACCCTCTTTTTTCGTATGAGTAGAGCGTATTCACCACAATGCGCCCGGTTAGAGACAATGAACGCCATGCCAAAGAAGAAAATCGCCGTCGCAGGGGCGACAGGCTACACCGGCCGGGAACTGGTCAGGCTCCTCCTCGGCCACCCCGCTGCGGAGATTGTCAGCCTAGTCTCCTCCAGTGCGGCAGGAAAGGGTGTGTCGGAGGTGGTGGCTGCGTGGTCGGGAATCCTGGACCTGCAGCTATCCCCGCCCGATTGGCCGGCTGTGGCCCGGGAGGCGGAATTCGTCTTCCTTTGCCTTCCCCATACAAAGTCCGCGGTGGCGGCCAAAGAGCTGCTCTCCGCCGGAACCCGGGTGGTCGACCTCAGCGCTGATTTCCGGCTCAAACTGCCGGAGCTCTATCGCGATTGGTATGACATGGACCACCTCTGCCCCGAACTCCTGGATAGAGCCGTATATGGCCTCCCGGAACTCCACCGGGAAGAGCTGCGGGATGCGAACCTGGCTGCCGCGCCGGGGTGCTACCCGACAGGCGCGATTCTCTCCCTGGCCCCCCTCGTCAGGCTGGGTGATTTGGGGACAATTGTGATCAATGCCTGTTCCGGCGTTACCGGCGCCGGGCGGAAAGTTGATGAATCTCTGCTTTTTTCGGAGGTTAACGAAAGCGTCCGGGCATACAACGTCGGCCGGCATCGGCATACCCCGGAAATCGAGCAGGAGCTATCACTTATAGCGGGTGAAGACCTCAGGGTTTCCTTCACTCCACACCTCATTCCTGTGTCCCGGGGCATCCTGACGACGGCCTCTATCGGGCTCAAATCCCCCCCTGAATCCCCCGAAAGTCTTCTGGCTGAGTTCCAGAATCGTTATAATGAGGAACCGTTTGTGCGCCTTCTTTCCCCCGATGGGCTTCCCTCGACCCGGAATGTCCTGGGGACGAATTTCTGTGACATCGGGGTGGTGTACGATCCGCGAACGGAACGGGCGATAGCCATCTCGGCTATCGATAATCTGGGGAAGGGCGCCGCCGGCCAGGCTGTCCAGTGCTTCAACCTCATGGCCGGCATTGATGAGACCTGCGGGCTGATGGGCGCAGCCCTCTGCCCTTGAAACCGGTGGACTGACCGAGATGAACAGGATTCCCAGGATGAGATGGGATACGATGGTTTGCCATCCTGCCCATCCTGTGTATCCCTGTTTGATACTGCAATGAAAGAACCCTCTGGAGTTACCATTCCAAAAGGATATATCGCCGGCGGGATCCACTGCGGCCTCAAGAGGGACGCCCTGGACCTGGCCATGGTGAAGTCTAAGGTCCCCTGTCGCGTGGCGGGCGTCTTCACGACGAATCAGGTCAAAGGGGCGCCGGTTCTCTATTCTCAGAAGGTCGTTGAGAAGGGCCAGGCCCAGGCCATTGTTGTCAACAGCCGGATCGCCAACGTCCTAACCGGAAAGCAGGGCCTCAAGGATGCGAAAGAGATGGCGAAGGCGACCGGCGAAGCCCTTGATGTAGATCCAAAGCATGTTATCGTCGGGTCCACGGGGGTCATCGGCCAGTTGCTGCCCATGGACACAGTCCTCGACGGTATCGCTCGGCTGGCGCCCCGACTTTCCCGGGAGGGCGCGAAGCGGGCGGCCGCGGGCATTATGACGACCGATACTCACCCGAAGGAATACCACCAGACTTTCAAACTGGGTCGTTCCACGGTTTCCATCGGGGCGATGGCAAAGGGAGCCGGGATGATCGAGCCGAGCATGGCGACGATGTTGTGTTATCTCACCACCGACGCCGCAATCAGTCTTCAACTGATGCGATCGGCATTGAAAGAAGCCGTGGACCTTTCTTTCAACCGGATCTCTGTCGACGGCGATCGAAGCACGAGCGATTCGGTGGTTCTTTTGGCGAACGGTTTGGCCGGTAACAAGTCCATCAGCCAAAAAGGAACCCATTTCCGGACGTTCGTGAAACATTTGAGGGAGATTTGCGTTCACCTGGCGAAGGAAATCCTTCGGGACGGAGAGGGCTCGACCAAGCTTGCTTGTATTCGCGTCGAAAAGGTTCGATCCCAGAAGGATGCAGACAAAATCGCCCGCCAGATTGGGAACTCGCTCCTTCTTAAGACCGCACTGTTTGGGAATGACGCGAACTGGGGGAGAGTCATTGCGAGTGCGGGGGCGGCCGGCGTGCCGTTCAATCCCGACAAGGTGTCCGTCTACCTGGACGGGCTGTGTCTGGCGAAGAACGGATCTCCAACCGATTATAAAGAGAGTGAAGCGGAGAAACGAATCCGGGCGCCGGAGGTGACCTTCCGGCTCGTCCTCAATCAAGGCACCCACTCTTCAGAGTTCTGGACCTGCGACATCAGCTACGAATACGTCCAAATCAATGCCGCTTACAGGACGTGAAGCACTTCACACTGAGAACTGAGCACTTCGCACGGACAACTGAGCACTTGGCACTGAGAACTTGACACAATGATTAAAGGACTGATCGAAAAAGCGGAAATCCTGATCGATGCCCTCCCCTATATCCGGGAGTTCTACGGCAAGACCGTTGTCGTCAAGCTGGGGGGCAGCGCGATGACGAACCCGGACATCCGGGAGGATATCGCCCAAGACCTGACTTTGATGAAGTATGTGGGCATCCACCCGATTGTCGTTCACGGCGGCGGCCCGGATGTCAGCGCCATGATGGAACGACTGGGCATGGAGCCGAAGTTCCACGAGGGCCTCCGGATCACCGACGAGAAGGCCATCGAAGTCGTGGAGATGGTTCTCGTCGGCAAGACGAACAAGGAAGTCGTCCAACGGGTCAACCGAGCTGGCGGGTGCGCAGTCGGACTGAGCGGTAAAGATGGAAAGCTGATTCGTGCCCGGAAGAAAGAGTGCGGTGACGTCGACCTGGGCCTGGTCGGCGATGTCGTCGAGATTGCGCCCCAGATGCTCAAAGTTCTCGAAGAATCGGGCTATATCCCGGTGATTGCGTCTCTCGGCGTCGATGACGACGGTCAGACTCTCAATATTAACGCCGATTCCGTCGCCGGGTCCGTCGCGGCGGCTTTGAAGGCTGAGAAGCTCGTCCTGCTGACCGATGCTCCGGGAATCCTGCAGAACCCTAATGACGCGGATTCCCTGATCTCGACGGTCACCCTTTCTGACATCGATCAACTGAAAAAGGACGGCGTTATTTCCAAAGGCATGCTGCCCAAGGTTGACGCCTGCCGGCAGGCCCTCTCCGCCGGTGTCAACAAGACCCATATCATCGACGGCCGCATCAGCCATTCCCTCCTCCTCGAGATCTTCACGAAAGAAGGAATCGGGACGCAGGTGATTAGTGGAGAAGAGTAGGATGGGGCTTGCCCCATGCCTGGAACTATTGATTACTGCAATGTAAATGGAACGAAAGATGACTTCCGAATGAAGGCGGCTCAGCGGGAGCTTCGCCCTCCCGTGGTCGACCGAATGAGTGGAATGGATGGGCGAGAGCTTGCCCTGAGCTTGCCGAAGGGCTCCTGCCGAGCCGCAATTGGGTGTTCCCTTTTCTTTGCAGTCTTCAATAATACCTTGTCACCATCGAATCTGTCGGTCATGTTGGCGGCGATTATTTCGTGCTCGTGCTCGTCATTCGTGCTCGTACTCGAAACCGGCAACGAATTATCGATTACGATTACGAGCACGGGCAGGAGCACGAACGGGAGACCGGATTGTTTATACCCACTAGAACAAAGTTGGCAGAGCACTAAACTTTCATGCAACCTATCGATCCCAAAATCGCTGAGAAGCTGAAAAAAATCCGCGTCCTGATCTCCGATGTCGACGGTGTAATGACCGACGGTGGGCTGATGTTCTTCGACCAGGAAACGGAAGCGAAAGTCTTTTATTCAAAGGATGGGGTTGGTTTGATGATCTGGCATCTTGCCGGATATCGCTCCGCTCTCATTACCGCCCGCCACTCCGAGGCCCTACTGAAGCGGGCTCGGGAAGTGCACGTGGACACGGTCGTCATGAAAAAGCTGAACAAGCTGAGTTCGACTCAGGAGGCCGTGGCCGAGTTTGGCGCAACAGCCGAGGAAACTCTCTTCGTAGGAGACGACCTGGTTGACCTGGCGGCGATGCGTTGGGTGGGGGTGACCGCCGCGCCCTCCGATGCCGTCGAGGATATCCTGGA
>SDBV01009306.1_pt1 | contig 13082 bp, 10 predicted proteins | sample 2277081 | NCBI WGS metagenome assembly SDBV01 (sample SAMN10402039, study PRJNA504765) | marine sediment metagenome | isolation source: marine sediment core GS10_PC15, 223 cmbsf | place: Arctic Ocean: Southern Knipovich Ridge | collected 2010
CTCCTCGAGTAGGACTTGAACCTACAACCTAGCGGTTAACAGCCGCTCGCTCTACCAATTGAGCTATCGAGGAAAATAGCGGCCCGCATCGCGGGCCGAAGCATTAGCATACAATATCGGCCAAACAAGTCAAGACCTTTGCATCGGTTTTCACGCAAGTGCTTCGACCGTAAACCCATCGTAGCGGGGTCGGGCGGAAAACGCTCGCATGCCTGTTCAAGGTTACGGGGTGTGAACGTGCATTCGCTCAGACGCACATATGAAAAACCGCTCGCTAAGGCACTCATGAGAAAAACCTCGTATGGGTGCTTGCGAAAAACTTTCCGGCCGATTCATCCCGATTTATCGGGATGAATCAACCGGATTTTTACAACTCATGAAAATCTTTGCTAAGGCACACATATGAAAAAATTCTCGTGCCCGCTCGGCGAGCCTGCTAGAATCCGGCCGACATGACCGACTATCGAGTTAATCTGGAAATCTACAATGGGCCGCTGGACCTGTTGCTGTACCTCATCCGCCGCGACGAGGTTGACATCCACGACATCCACATCGCCAGCATCACCCGGCAGTACATTCAGTACGTCGAGGTGCTCAAGGGGCTGGACCCGAACATAGCCGGCGAGTTCCTGGTGATGGCTGCGACGCTGATGGAACTGAAGACTCGCATGCTCCTGCCGACGCCGAAGAGCGAGGAAGGGGGCGAGGAGAGCGAGAAGCTTGACCCGCGGGCCGAGCTGATCCGCCAGCTGCTGGAGTACAAATCGTTCAAAGACGCCGCCGACGATCTGCGCACTGCTCACCAGGTGCAGTCGGGACGGCACGCACGCGGGCGGCATCCGGAGTTCCAGGCCGACCCGGGCGAGATCGACCTCGAAGACGTTCAGGTGTGGGATCTGCTGGACGCGTTCAGTGAATTGCTGACGGCGATCGGCGCCGACGAACGCCAGCACGAGGTGATCTACGACGACACGCCGATCGAACTGCACGCGACCGATATCGTAGATCGGCTGCGGAGCGAAGGCGCGATGACGTTCGCTAAGATATTCGAAGGCCGCACCGCACGCACCGAAGTGGTTGGCCTGTTCCTGGCGCTGCTGGAACTGATCCGCCGCAAGCAGATACTGGCCAGCCAGGCTGGCAACTTCCACGAGATTCACGTTCGGCTGAACCCTGACGCGCCGGCCGACACGGAGGCCGAAGTCGCAGACGGTGAATCGGACGGGCAGTACGTACCCACGCCGCACGATGACGACGACGCGAAGACCGAAGCGGACATGAAATTCGACGCGCCTACAGCCTACGACGATGCAGCAAATGACGATGGCGGGACGATGACCGCCCCGCCGGCAGAGGACAATACAGACGAACCCACCGACACACGGGAGGATGACGATGGCTTCAGCGGAACAGAAGATTCGCGAACTGGGGATTGAGCTTCCTGCGGTGGCCGCACCGCTCGGCGCGTATGTCCCGGCAGTGCGAAGCGGGAACACCGTCTACACATCCGGCCAGCTCGGCACGCTTGGCGGCCAGCCGATCGTCCCGCCCGGCGAGGTGCCCACCGACGTATCTCTCCTCGACGCGCAGAAGTCAGCCAGGCAGGCGACGCTGAACGCGCTGGCGGCCGTGAGGGCAGAAGTCGGCTCGCTGGACAACGTCGTGCGGATAGTTCGGCTGAACGTGTTCGTCCGCTCGGAAGCCGACTTTACCGACCAGGCCAAAGTCGCCAACGCCGCCAGCGAACTGCTGGGCGAGATATTCGGCGAGGCAGGCCGGCACACGCGATGCGCGCTGGGCGCAGCCGCCCTTCCGCTGGGCGCGCCGGTCGAGCTGGACCTGATCGTCGAAGTCGCCGACTGACCACCCGCACGATCTGCTGAATGAGTTGCAAACACGGAAGGAATAGCATGGCCAACCGCAACAGTAAGAAATGGCTCTGGACTCTCATCATTCTGGGGATTCTGATCATTATTGGTATGGTCATATTAATGCCTCGCAAGCCCAACCTCGGCCCGCCGACAGTCGGGTACGACACCACTCGCCTGACAGGCCCGTTGCGGGCGGACGGTACGGTGGATTACATCGCCGCGTTGAACCAGATGTACTCCAAGGGCGTCACACCCGACAACAACGCGGCCGTGCTGTTGCTCCGCGCAATTGGCCCGGATGCAATGAACGCCCAGATTCGCGATGAAGCATACCGGCTTTTGGGGATAACCCCCCCACCGGCCAAGGGAAACTACTTTGTCTCGTTGGACGATTACGTCAAGTCAATCCAGGCCAGCACAAAGCCAAGCACCCCGCCGGCGACTTCTCAGCGAAGCAGCCAGGCGCCACCAAGCGGAATCACACCAGCGCCAATGTCTCTGAGCCCAGACGCGATGAAAACCAAAGACGCACAGAGTCAAATGATCCAGGCCCATGATCGGCCATGGTCGGCCGAGGAGTTCCCCGAACTGGCGGGCTGGCTGAAAGCCAATGAAGCGCCGCTCACGCTGGCGATCGAAGCCTCGAAGCGTCCGAGATACTTCTTCCCGCTCATTTCCACCACAACCCCGCCCATGCTGAGTACTTGTCTCTTCCCTTCGCTCAAAGGATATCGCGACATCTCCAAGATGCTGTCGATTCGCGCGATGCGAAAGGCTCACGAGGGCGACATTGCGGGCGCACGGGCCGACCTGCTGGCTGTACATCGCCTCAGTCGACTGATAGGCCGAGGCCCCTGGCTGATGGATTATGTCGTCGGCAACGGGATCCATTTGCTACCTTGCGTGACGACCCGTGACATGCTGGCCAAGGCCGACATTGACGCCAACTCAGCCCGGGCGATCCTGGCGGATCTGCAATCACTCGACCCGCTGCCGGACCCGACGGATGTGTTTGATATATTCGAGCGTTGGAACGGGCTGGATTTCATCTCCCGCTGCTCGAGCCACGGCCCGAAGATGGTGTACCGCGCGATTGAAGGACATTACGTGGCCGACCTCGACGCCGATTGGGATTGGTCGCTAAAAAAACTCAACGAGCTCTCAGACGAATACGTTGCAGCTATGAAACTGCCGACGTTTGCCGCCCAGAAAGCAGCGTTGGATAGGCATCGAGCCAAGCTCCTCGCCTTTATCAGCGATCTGGACGGGTCGTACGCAATCGCCGAGGGAACATCGTGGGTTCGCCGGCACCTGGGATTGGACAAGAACCGCCGGTTCACCCAAACCCAAGGCGAATTCGAGCGTGATCCGCAATTGGCGGTCATCAAGCAACTCGCGCCCCATTTGTACAGGGTCAATTCCATTCGCCATGCGGCGAAGATGCAATTCGATCTGACACTCCTTGCTACGGCGTTGGCGGCGCACAAGGCAGAGCGCGGCGAGTACCCGGCGGCGCTGGCGGAACTGAAGCCGGAATATCTCAAAACGATTCCCAACGACCTGTTCATCGAAAAGCCGCTCCACTACACCCGCACGGCCGACGGATACGTGCTGTACAGCGTCGGGCCAGACATGACCGACGACGGCGGAAAGTCTGGAGACTATGACGAAGACATCGTCGTCAAGGTCGAATAGACGCGCGAGTAGCAACATTCCGGCCGATTCGTCCCAAAAAACCGAGACTCATCAACCGGCTTTTGAAAAATTACAGGAGGTAGGACGGGTCTTGACCCGACGAATTTATTTTCATCATTAACTACGATCATCAACCGGCTTTTTTGCGACTGACGAACGATTATTCGTAAGGCATGAACAAGCCCGTCGCGCCGCGTTCGACGGGCCTACTATGGAGAGTTAGTCTGGGAAGCCGGCGTATCCGGAAAGCCGGCTGTCAGGGGGAGCGGGACGATGAGCGCAAAAGTCGATCCGGAAATCGTCGATTGGCGACAGTTCGTCGCTCGCATCTGCATTCGTTCGGCCCCGAAGATAATCTATCGCGCGTGGGCGACCGAAAGCGGGCTGGCCGAGTGGTGTCTCGCCACGGGTAAGTTCCGCCCCGACGGGCGATGGCGCGACCCCGACGAGCCGGCCTGCAAAGGCGACGGGCTGGAGTGGACCTGGGTGGGCAATAAAGACTTCGTGCTGAAGGGCAAGGTGCTCGCCGCCGACGGAGAGAAAACGTTCGCGTTCACATTCGGCCAGACCGCCGAGGTCGAGGTAATTATCAAGCCGAATAGCGAGCGGTGCCTGGTGTGCCTTACCCAGTCGAACATGTCCGACAGCCCGGAAGGCCGAAGCGACTACGTGGACGGCCTGGGCGGGTGGACGTTCTACCTGGCCAACCTAAAGAGCGTGCTGGAAGGCGGGCCGGACCTGCGCGAACGCGACTCGGAAATATGGGAAGTGCTCAACCGATGATCGCGAAGACCATGTCGAAATAGCTCAATAATATGGAAAACATGCTTCTCCGCTTCGCTTAGAAAAGCTTGGCGCCAGCGACAGTTCACTTGATCAGTTCGGCGGCGTTTGGCTCGGCGCGGGCGGAGAGAATCTTACCGAAGTAGATTCGATGAAAATCGCCGTCGACGTACGAGCCGCTGAGGATTTCGTCCGCTAGCTTGGCCGGCAGCAAATCGTTGCTGTGGACGACCTGGCATTCGTAAACGATTGGGCACTCGGCCACGACCGGCGCGAGGACATGTTGGCCCTTCTCGGCCGTCAGGTCGCAGGCGGCGAGCTTGTCCACGTCGCGCCCGCTTTGCGAGCCGCACGTCACGCAGGCCGAGTGCATATCGCCGGTCGGCACGTTCACGCTGAAGCAGCCGCTGTGCTCGATGCAGGAGTACGTGTGGCGGCTGGGCCGCACCAGCACGGTCCAGAGAGGCACGCCCCAGATAGACCCCAGCGAACCCCAGCCGATGGTCATTATGTTTGGCTTGCCGGCAGCGTCGTAGCTACCCAGCAACAGCCCATGCGAAGTCAACGCTTCCATCACCGCGCCGAAATGCGCCTTGTAGTCAATGTTTTCTTTCGCCATCGTAACTCCCTTTTCCGTTTATGGGTCAGACATCCAAAGCTGCGTATGGAATGATAAGGCCGCCTCAGACCGCAGCGAGAATATTCTTGGCAAACTGCCTTGCATCGCCAGGGCTTACTCGTAGGTTCGCCCATTTCGGCCGGACTTGCCGCGCTTGGCCAGGGCCATCAGGCGGTTGCCGCACTTGGTGGGATATCGCCCCGTCACGCAGGCGGTGCACAGCGAGCGGTTGTCGATTCCCAGGCACGGGCCGAGATCGCCAACAGGCAAATACCGCAGGCTGTCGATGCTCAGTGACTCGGCCATCTTCGCCAGCATTTTATCGCCCAGCGTTCCGTAGTACTTGCTGTAGTCTCGTCCAACAAACGGCGGCGCGAACAGTTCGCCCAGCGTTGACATGTCGATACCGTAGAAGCACGGCGCGATGATCGGCGGGCAGGCAACGCGGACGTGGACTTCTTTCGCTCGCCCGCGATTTCGTATCTGTTTGGCCAGCGATCGCAGCGTTGTCGAGCGGACGATCGAGTCTTCCACCAGGAACACCCGCTTACCGGCGAGCACGTCCGACAGCGGAGTGTACTTGCCCTGCACACTTTCGCCTCGGCTGTCGCCCGGCTGGATGAAGGTGCGCCCCACGTAACGATTGCGGATGAGCCCCTCTACCGATGGCATGCCCATGCTGAATGCGAACGAGTCGGCAGCAGCCTTGGCCGTATCGGGAACCGGCACGACGATGCAGGACTCGTCGATGGGCTGATCTTCCATCTCGGCCAGTCGCTGGCCCGATCGCGAGCGGGACGTATAGACGCTGGATTCGTCGATTTTGCTGGCGACGTTCGAGAAGTAGACCCACTCGAAAAAGCAGTGCGCGTGCCGCTTGACGGGCGCGTATCGCTCGAACCGCAGCTTACCCTTTTCGACGATGGCCATTTCGCCCGGTGCGAAGTGGTGAATATCAGTCAAGCCCAGATTGGTCAGTGCGACCGACTCGCTGGCGGCGGCGAACAGCCTGCCCTGCGTCGCCCAGCACAGCGGGCGGATGCCCAGCGGGTCGCGCGAGATAAACATGCGCCCCATCGCATCGAGAAAAACGAGATTGTACGCCCCGTCGAACTGCCTGCCCAGCGAGCCCATCACCTTGGCCAGGGCGGGTGGCTTCTCGCCGCGAAGCCGATACGCCAGCATGTGCATGATGATTTCGGTGTCGGTGTTGAGCGTAAAATGGTAGTTCCGCTTGCTCAGCAGGCGGCCGCGGAGGTCGGCATAGTTGGCCAGTTGACCGTTGAAGGCGAAGGTGAACCATTTCCAAAGTCGCCCGTGGTGCCGTTCGAACGGCTGGGCGTAGCGGGCGTCGTCCTGCCCGCAGGTGGCGTACCGCGTGTGGCCGATCGCAGCAATGCCTGGGTATTCTTGCAGAATCGCACGGCTCTTGGCGGGGTGCGACATGCGGAACACCTCGCGGACCGTGCCGACGTCTTTAAACGTATCGAGCAATTGCTCGCGATCGGGACTGAAACTGCTGAGCCCGGCCGCCAACTGGCCGCGATTCTGGAGGTTCAGCAACATCGGGGGCACCAGCCCAGTCACGTTGCCTCCCGCCTGCCGGACGGCCTTGCTGATCGCCCCGCCCCGACTGACCGGCTTGTCCAGCCAATATAACGCCGCTATGCCACACTCATGATGCAGGTCTTCGCTCACGTCGTCTCCGCATGGGTATTGAGCATCTTAACACGCTCTTGAGGCTGGATTCCGGTTGCTTGATTTTCCGATGAAGCCCAAAGAAGCATCATACAGAACCGAGGCCGCCAGGCAAACGCTCTGTTGCGAAAATGCTCTCAAAATTGATCCGCCAGCCACGAATCGGCCTGTTCATCAGTAAAAAACGAGCGAGGCCGCCTTCGCAGCCCCGCCCGCAATCATGCCTTATCTACACGCTACGTCAGCGAATGCGGTAGACCTGCCCGCGTAGCGCGATCAGCAGTTCCTCGCCGGGTTGCTGGCTGGCGAGAATCTGATTTTCTGCGACGCTGTTGGCCCGCGCCAGCCGGAAGTATTCATCGCTGAAGCGCTCGACCTCTTGAATTTTCGCGGCGTCCTTCTTGGGGTCGATTTTGCTGGCGTTGGCGACCACCCACAGCTTGCCGCGCTGGTAGATCGCCTGGTTGCCGACCTGGCGAATGCCTTGGACGTACTCCTCCGCCTCGGCCTCATAGGCTTTCAGATTGGTATTGCCCGTAATGGCTACACCTTTGCCCGAAGGAGACACTCTTGCAGGTGCCGCCACTGTTGCGTAATTCAGCTTCTGTCGAGTCATCGCAGCCTGCTGGCCCGCACTGCCGGAGACATCCCTTTGCAACTTCGAAACGTTAGATCGCATCCGTCTTCCCACAACCACAGCATCGGCCAGGTCGGTATCTTCCCTGGCGAGGAAGCTCGTGTACGGCGTCATGATGCCGTACTCCGTGCTCAGTGCGATCAGTTCGTCGATGATCTCCTTGCTCTCGCCGTTCAGTTGGATCTGGTCCATCAGCCAGCCGACGCGTCGCGTCGCCCACAGTCGTTCGATGAATTCATACCGTCGGCTGCCACCGGGTAACTGGACCGTCGCCGGGTACTCAAATACACGCTGCTCGCCGCCGTAAGTGCCCGTCACGGTCAATGTGACCTGGGTTGATGTGACGCCCACGCCTTTGGTTACCCGAAGATCGGCGTGGCGGTATCGCCCCACCAGCACGATCTGGTCGCCCTCGAACAGGTCACCGATCTGCCGCGGATAGGTATCTCGCAGGCGAAGCCCCATGACGCCCACTTCCACGCCGGTCATCACAGGGTTCTTGATCTTCGCGTACAGCGAGGAAATCTTGCCCTCGATGTTCTGGTTCGGCCGGACGTAATCGCTCCGCCCGTTGTTCTGGCCGACGAGCTTGTCCAGCAAGCGAACGTTGACGTTGTAGCCCACGCCGAAAGCGAACAGCCTGGCCCCGATCGTATTCGCCTTCTTCACACCCGCCAGAATCTCGCCCTCGTCGGTCTTGCCGACCGTGGGCAGGCCGTCGGTGAGGAAGATCACGTACTTAGCCCGGCCGGTGTTACCGTTCGTCTGGAGACACTTCATCGCTTCGACCAGCGCGTCGTGGATGTTCGTCCCGCCGCGTGTGTCGATGCGGTCTAGCATTGTCCGAGCCTCGGCTGCCCGGCCAGGCGAATCCAACCCCGCCTTGACCAGCCCGTCGAAGAACGTCTCGACGGTATCGCTGTAGGTAATCACGTTGAACCGATCGTATTCGGTCATGTTTTCCAGGATGAACCGCAGGGCGGCTTTGGCCTGGTCGATCTTGCCGCTGCTGCTCATCGAGCCGCTTCGGTCCAACACGATCACGACATCTTTATCGATCCTTTTTTGCCTGGCCGTTCGCGGGTTCGGGCTCACCAGCGCCATGAAATACCCGTCTTCGTTCGCGTCGGCATGACGCGTCAGCAGCGTCGCGCCGATCGCCTCGTCGGCGGACTTGTAGAACAGTTGGAAATCCGCAGCCGGGAGAACTTCCTTCGCATGGTAGGTCGCCACCACGTGACGCGGGCCCTTCCGCTCGACCGACAGATCGTGCGTGGGCGAATAGACGGCCGTGATGTCGGCCGGGCCTTTAATGTCGGCCACGACCTTCACGTCGCGGATCGGCCGAGATGAAAATTTTTCCGTGTTCAGCGGATACCAGACCTCCGTCAAGTTGCGGTCCTTCTTGCAGACGTAATCGTAATGGACGATGACTTTGACGGGTTTGCCGGGCAGCAGCGGAAACGCCCGCGTGCGATACAGGCCGAACCCGGCGTATTCCAGCAGGGCCGGGTCTTTCTTGCGGCGGACGATGTCTTCGTAGATTTTGCGAGCCTCGTCGGCCTTGAGCAGCTTGGCCGAGAACTCCTTGCCGTCGACCACCAGCGTCATCGCGTCGATCGCGGCGCCGGGAGGCACGGGGAAGAGATACTCCACCTCGATCATGCCCGAGCCGGTATTTTCGAATTCCTGATCGATGGTCACCGAGGCGACCTGATCGCGCACGGTCATTTTTACATGATGGTAATTGACCGCCCAGTGTCCGCGAACGCGAATGTCGTGGCGAACGGGCACGATCATCCCGTCAGCCATCGCCATCGAAGCCATCCCCGCCACTATCATCGCCATTGCCGTCATCGTTCGTAGCGTCTTGCTCATGGTTCGTCCTCTCATCAAAGGTCTTTTGAATTTGGGAATCTTGTGAATCTAGAGGATTTGACGCGCTACGGGCGGATGAGTTCCAGAAAGTTTGGAAAAATTTTCCAGCCCTTGCCCCGCAAATGAAAACGGGCGAGCCCGTTTGCCGGACCCGCCCGATGAGAGTTTGAGATTGTTGAGTCTTACTTCCGCTTTCGTCTTAGCAATCCCGCCGCACCGATCGCCAGCAGCGCCAGCGTACCCGGCTCGGGGATGTAGCTGAGCGTCAGTGCTCCAGCCGCCCCGTCCAGATCAAAACTCCAGAGATTCGTGTCCACGCCTGGCGCGAACGCCAAGCCGCCATCGGTCAGACTGCCCGTCCAGTTCATCAGCACGTAATCGCCCGGCACGGCCCCGGCCAAAGCCGAAGGCTCCAGCAGCGCGCCGGGGTCGAACGAAACGTCGCCATTGATCTGAATCGTGCTCAGGCCCGTCCCGTCGAGACCCGCGGCCAAGACGCCGCCGCCGTCATGCTTATATCGTGCGAAGCTCAAGGAAGAGGCGCCGCCGACCACGTTGAACGTTCCTGTCCCTTCCATTCTCAGCCAGAATGATGATGAGTCTAACGTACCGCCGGAAATGGTGTACTTGCCATTTCCACTAATCCGTACCCCGTCCGGGACGACCACACTGCCCCCCGTCTGCAATACCGAGCCCCCCATGTGAGGAGCAATGCGGTTTGCCTTTAGGACCGAACCTTCAAGAATCGTCAGCGATCCCCCCCGAACGCCCACCATGTGGTTAATGTGAGTCTGCGTGAGCGAACCGGCGAGTGTCATTTGGCCATAGAACCCAACGCCTACCGATTCAGCCGTAACCGAGGCGCCGGCCTCGATCATGACGCTGCCGTCAACAGCGCCGAAGCCCTGGTTGGCAGTTAAGGACGAGCCTCCCTTGACGATGAGGTGCGAAGGCAACGTCGAGGTCATCCAGGAATCGTTGTCGGGCAGCCAGCCTCCATGTCCTGGATCGAAATGGCCGCTTCCATCGAGTGCATCGGCCAGGCTAGGATACAACGCATCATCACTAACCCACTCACTGGGAGCCTCCCTTGCGCCGATTTTAAGGCTGTTACACAAGGCAGTCGTGCCCGGCTGAATGGTGACGGTAGCGCCTTGTCGAATCATGGTGAAGTCCCCAGCGTCCGGCACCCGCGAAATCGGCGTCCCGGGTAGATAGTCGCGCTCTTGGGTCTCGCCTACTAGACTGCCGAACTCATCGAGCAATTCCACCTCGACCACCTGCACTCGCTGCCATTGAGTTGCATCGCCCCAGTTGCCGTCAACGCTGCCGTAGTCGATATGCTCGGACAATTCGCCAACCGCGGCGGCCGTAACAGCCAAACAAACCAAAACCGTAACCAATGCATTTTTCATCTTGCGTCTCCCTTCATCATATATTTCCCATATGGATCACATGTTTTCCCAGCATTAAGCCCGTTGCGAAGAAAACAGAAAACAATGCGTAGCTATCTTTGCTTAATTTCTAAATGGCTATTGTAAGCAGGTTGAGCGAACCGTCAATGCATGAGGGGGGAAAGTTATTGACATTTCAGGGAATCATCTTTAGGCTCGTTTTTGCCGTAATGTGAACTGACCAGTGGAGGTCACGAAATGCCTCGAAAACGTCGCAAGACTCCGCGCGTGGGTGTCTTTTGGGATCCACGTTACGTCCCCACACGAGAATTCGTTGCCGGGCTGGCAGAATATATCAGCCGGCACGAGCCATGGGAACTGTACGGCAGTGTCGTGATGAAGGAGGGCGAGCCCGTATCGCCGCTCGATCCGATGGAGAAATGGAAGGGGGACGGTTTGATTGGCGCGTTCTTCCGGCAACATGAGCGAACGGTGGCTGCCGTTGCTCGCAGGGGAATTCCGGTAGTGAATACGGGGGGCGGGCTGCCGGACCCCGGGCCTGGCAAGTCGCTCGGACATGTGTATGTAGACGGCAGAGAGATAGGACAACTTGCCGCAGAACATTTACTTTCGCTGGGATACCGGCATTTTGCCTGCTGCAAACATCATCGCTGGTATGCGAAAGGTCGCTGTGCGGGCTTTCAGGCGAGGCTCGCGGAGGCGGGCTTCGAATGCAATGTCCATCCGTTAAGGCATGCTCAGATATTCTCAGGGAGCGGCAAAATTGACACCAGCAATTGCGGAGCTAAGTGGCTGGTGAAGCTTCCTAAACCGGTAGGCATATTCACGCCCGACGACAGTAGTGGCGTACGCGTGATACGGGCTGCTCGAGCGTTCGGATTCGACGTGCCGGGAGACGTCGCCGTGGTCGGCTGCTACAACGACGTGCTGGCCTGTTCGTTTGCGCTGGTAAGCCTCACGAGCGTAGATTGCCCATTCCAGCAGATCGGCTATCGGGGCGCCGCATTGCTCGATAGGATGATGCGAGGCAAACCGGCCCCTAAGAAGTCCATATTGCTTCCGCCTGTAAAGGTTGTTCAGCGGCAATCGACTGACATCGCCTCCGACGCCGACGGCGAGGTAACTAAGGCACTTCGCTTCATCCGGGCCAATGCGTACAGTCCGATACATCTTGAGGATGTGCTGGACAAGACCAGGGTATCCCGCAAGACCCTGCAACGGAGATTTCGAGAGACGCTTGGCCACGGTGTTTACCAGGAGATCCAGAAGCTGCGAATCGAACGGGCGAGGCAGTTGCTGAAAGAGACGTCCCTGACTGTAACAAGGATTTCCTCGATGGCCGGCTTCCGCGATGCTCGACATCTGTGCATTGTCTTTCGAGAGAAACTGGACTTGACTCCTACGGAGTACCGCCTAACACATCAGCCGGCGATGCTTTGACACGTTACCGAAAACACAGACTACCTTGACGCTCGAGCGGCCAGCCCGATGAGCGTGCTGGATAATGTTACGACGCGTCAGGAAATTCGCTCTTTGATGAACTCTACGACCTTGTCGGCTGGAATTCGCTGCTGTTCCAGGCTATCGCGGTCGCGAACGGTGACGGTCTGGTCTTCGAGCGTCTGGCCGTCGACGGTGACGCAGAACGGCGTGCCCGCTTCGTCCTGTCGGCGGTAGCGTCGGCCGACCGCACCCTTCTCGTCGTAGAAGCTGACAAGCCCGGACGCCTGGACGGCCTTGTGAATCTTCTGGGCGATTTCGGGCATGCCTTCCTTCTTGACCAGTGGGAAGACGGCCACCTTGATCGGTGCCAGTCGCGGGTGCAGCTTCATCACGATTCGCTGCTGCATGACGCCCTTTTCGTCGGGGGCCTCGTCTTCGCAGTAGGCCTCGCAGAGGAACGCCAGCGTCGCGCGGTCCACGCCGCCGGACGGCTCGATGACGTAGGGAATGAACCGTTCCTTCGTCTCGTCGTCGTAGTACGTCATGTCCCGGCCGGAGAATTCCTGGTGCTTCGTCAGGTCGAAATTCGTCCGATTTGCAATGCCTTCCAGCTCGGCCAGGCCGAACGGGAACTCGTATTCCACATCTGCCGTCGCGGTCGAATAGTGTGAAAGCTCGGCCGCCTCGTGGTCGCGCAGGTGCAGTTTGCTGCTGGTCAGCCCGTGCTCGACGTACCAGTTGTATCGAGTTTTCCGCCAGTATTTGTACCACTTCTCGGCCTCGTCGGGATGGCAGAAGAACTCGATCTCCATCTGCTCGAACTCCCGGCTGCGGAAGGTGAAATTCCTCGGGTTGATCTCGTTGCGGAACGCCTTGCCGATCTGCGCGATGCCGAACGGCAGCTTGATCCGCGAGGTGTCCAGCACGTTCTTGTAGTTGGCGAAGATGCCCTGCGCCGTTTCCGGCCGAAGGTACGCAACGGAGGTCGAGTCTTCCATCGCGCCGACGAAGGTCTTGAACATCATATTGAACTTGCGGGCCTC
>SDBV01009307.1_pt1 | contig 13080 bp, 16 predicted proteins | sample 2277081 | NCBI WGS metagenome assembly SDBV01 (sample SAMN10402039, study PRJNA504765) | marine sediment metagenome | isolation source: marine sediment core GS10_PC15, 223 cmbsf | place: Arctic Ocean: Southern Knipovich Ridge | collected 2010
ACAGTAATCCAATATGAATTGTTGAGGTTCCCCGTCGACGTACTTGAAATTCTTTACCTGGGCCAACAGGAACTCCCCAGAATTCAGTTTTGTCGTTAGGAACTCGATGGTGTTTGGATTGACGTGGACTATATCATCACTCTGAGCTATGATGATGTCCCCCTTAGCAGCTCTGTACCCCACATTTCTAGCTACCGAAGGGTTTCGATACCTTGGGTTGACTAGATGGTGGTATCGTACATTGTATTTCTTACAGACTGCGTGAGTGGAGTCTGTGGAACCATCGTCTACTACTATGACCTCGTAACGGAAGGGTACCTTTTGTGTGGAAATACTGTTAAGAGACCGATCCAAAAAATCTGCCTTGTTTCTCGTGGATAATACGATTGAGCACCGAGGGACATCACTCATGGTCATGGGCTCCCCTTAGATCGTAAGTACGTGCTTCGTTGGACGTTTTGAATCCCCCTCTTTGAATGGCCTCATTGACTCTTCTGTTGATCTCATCCCTCAGCATCACTCTCTGCTCCCCAGACCGTCTGGCCTGCCATTCCCAGTCTGCTATTGATTGTACACAGGGGGATGGTCTTTTTCTCTCGGCTAGTATTTTCTGGTTGGCGTCATAGCACTTGATGTTTTCAATCGTGAGCTTGTCAATCAACTCGCCGATACTGCATAACAAATCATAATTCTCAGTCGTCATTTTTCGCTCCTTTGGTCTTTCCCTATAGGTTCATTAGATTCTAATTGCCGGATGAGAGAATGCACTTCGGCGTCAGTCATTTTTCGTAGCTCACGGGCGGGCACACCTACTACGATGGTTCTAGCGTCCACGTCCCTTGTGACTACTGAACCAGCCCCGACCACGCAACAGTCTCCAATCGTTACCCCAGGTAAAACCAATGCCCCATAGCCTATCCAAACGTAGTTACCTAAGACAACTGGTTTAGCTCCTCGAATGGGGCAGTGCGTAAGCAGGGCGGCCCTTGACCCAACGACACAATGTTTCCCTATGGTTACTAAGTGCGGATTGACGCCGTCAATTTGACCTTTGACAGATGAGCTTTCATGGATATTACTCATGTTTCCTCTGATAGATGTTCAGCTCCTCTAGGCCGTTTGCCGCGTCGTTCTACTGCTTCGTGATGGTACACGATACTACTGTCAGTCATCGCAAACCTAGCGCCCTTCGCGGCTATCCTGTCGAAAAATCGTACATCAGGGGGTTGACCGTCGACACAATTCAATTCCCAAGGACCACACGATTCCCAATATTGTTTATGAAACAGGTAGGGCATCGTAGCACATTCCCTGTAACCTGCATCGGTGTTCAAATCCCCTGCGAATACCAGATTGTCTTTGTAGTGTTTGTCATAGAGCTGAACGAAACGGTTTCCGTTGAATACCCCAGGCAATGGAGCCCCTAAATTCTCGGTAATAATACCTCTCACCGGTTTTGGGGGTGTGCCTGCCGTTATGTGCAGACTGTTTACTACAATATCGGGTGATACATACTTGACCAGTCCACCGAGCCAATTGGGTCCGAAATAGCAGTCAGTGTTTATCAAGCCTGCGTACTTGTTAAGTTGAAATCCATAACGAAATCCCATGTTCATCATGCCGCGAAGATTTGGTACAAAACCGACACTGTTGTCCGTCTTATACTCAAGGACATGCACCGTTATCGCTTCTGGGTATCCTCGACGTTTTATAATGTCTGGTAGTGACCTCAGATATTTATTAACGTCAGGACTAGCCAACCATTTAACAATAATGTAATCAAAGTTGATATGCCCTGGCCGTTCTAAAAGTGATGAGTCAGAAAATCTCATCATTCTTTCTGCCGTAGAAACACAATTTACTACAGACACTCTCATAGCTGTATTACCTCCTCAATGATTTGCTGGTTTTTTTGATATGAGCGACGGCCTCTATTATCTGGTAAAATTGAGATACCTGTTCATTCACAGTACATATCACCTCGCCGCCCGCCCAAGATACCATGGACGCTAAGTGTTTTCTTCTACGTAGCATCATAGCGGACATGGCTATGGAGAATTCATCACTCGCCCCCTCTCTATTGTCTAGCTGGGCGTTTGGATCTAGGGGTTCTTTGTAATGCACTGCAAAGACCCCGTCAGGTTTTAGCGAACGAACTACACCCGTAACCTGTTCCTGTAAATCGTGATTACTCATGTGGGGAGCTACCCACAAGGACATAGCCAGATCGAAATGATTTGGCGGTAATTTTTGTGGATCAGTCGTGAAGTTGCTGTTCTTTGGCATGCGCACCGCCGCTACATGGGATATATCCAGAGCCCACACCCTGTCAGTTATTTCAGCCGTTTCGAGAACCCACTTTCCCATACCAACTCCGACGCATAATACGGACGCTCCAGGTATAAGAAGATTCCTTACGCGAAGAGTAGTCAAATGGCCCTCTAAACCTGTACCAGTTAGGGCGGTTATATCGCTTTCTCTATGTGCGCGGTCCCAATTCTGTTGTTTCCAGTTTTCATAGTCTAATGACATCGCGTCTCCTTAGTGTAGCCAGTCGCCTAAGTCTTGATAGGAAAGGTAAGAAGATATCTCTTCATAATTCTGAATTGATTCAGCTAGGGGGCGTGTTTCCTGACAAAAAGTTACGGGGGCCACCTGAGTATCTGGAAGTTCTAGGTATTCCAATACTCGTGAAAATTCATTTTTCCAATTAGCTGCTAAGTTCTCGTAGACTACTACAAGCTTTCCTGAAAACTGTTGATCGATCTTATCCCTAAGAATTTTTGTGTTACCTATGAACTCCATTAACTCCTGCACTGATATATTGACGGGTCCAGGGTCTTTGGTGCGTGGTGTATGTACCCCATAGCTTCTCAGTATAACCCCGACTTTTTTGCTCAAAAACCGCCGGAGTAGGTTGTCCCGATGGAGACATAAATACTTGTCGTGATTACCCGCTACCACTCTCCAAAATGTCTCGGGACTGCGAGGGCTCAGTTTGTTTATCCACCCATCCCCCACTCTGTGCATCGTAGTCCCCTTATGAGTTACACCTGGGGATGTCTCTCGTTGGAATTTTTCCCAATTTTTATGGTGGGCCTGTGGGTCGTTTGGGTTTGACGCGTAGAGATTATAGAAACTGACACAAGGAAGTTCATTTAGTGCATCAGTGAGCATCATGGTTCCAGACCGAGGATCGGAAATTAACAAAAATTTCAAGTTTGTCACCTCTCTGAATCCTTCACACCGCTAGCACCCTTAGAAGGATAAACCCACGGGGCCCCTGGGGACAACCATGAGGATTTTCCCTGTTGGCAAAGTAATTGTTTTTTCTTGTAGTACACGTTGCTTGGCTGAGTCAAGGTTCGTAAGTTATTGGGTCTGGGGTGCTCGACGTGATGACCTACTACGTTTGAGTAATGGGGAGTCAATCTCAGACCGTTCATTAGCGAATCTGCAAACGCTTGGTCTTCTCTACCAGGTGTAGTATATGTCTCATCGTTTCCGCCGACCTTGTACACGTCCGACCGAAACACGGACCCTAAAAAGAAGAAAGGTCTTTTCAAAAGGGGACCTGTCAATTGGACTATTCGGGGAAAGTTTTTAAGTCCTACGTATCTACCGTCCATATCCGTGTTCCACACGGTGGCTATGGTAAAGGTGCCTTCACGTAATCCATAAACCAACTTTTCGATCGTGTCTGTCTTTACGTGAAGGACTTCATCAGATTGGCATATCAGTACATCCCCGCTCGCGGCACGATAAGCGATGTTTCTAGCAACTGATGGATTCCTGTAGTTGGGGACTCTGTCTATTCGTAAGTACGTGACTTTTTCTTGCCCCTTACACACTCTTTCCGTGTCGTCTGTGCTGGCGTCGTCTACGACGATTAATTCCCAATCAAACGGTGGGGATTGGCAGATTATGCTCTCTATGGTATTTTTCAACCACAGTGCTTTATTGTAGGTAGCTATACAGATGGAACACTTCATGGCAGCGGCTATATGAAATTCACGTGTTTGGGGGTATGTGATAACAGATAGTTGATGACTTCGTTTTTAGTGTTGTACATACACCGAGGACATTTGGAGGCGTTGATACTCCAAAGACGCTGCGTAGTCTCTTGTTTTTCCCACAATTCTCGGAAAGAACAGTTTTTGAACGACCCCAAAATACCCTGTGGACTGTAGGCAGTGTTACAGCAAGCGTAGGCGTTGTAATCTGCTCCTAGATAAGTCGTCAGTTTAGTGTAGCCACAAAAAGTGTAATGGGGTTGGGCAGTCTCCATGTCACTAAGACGATTACTGAATTGATTGAATACCTTGAAGTCATCAGTGGTCATAGATGACGCTTCTGCACATGCCGCAAGAATAGCATCATACACACCGTCAAAATAAGACGCCCCATCGTTCTGAAACAGCGCAGAAATCCTGATGTTATCCGCTCCATCTTTTCTGGCGAATCTGACAGCGTCTACAATTTCCCCCCAGTTATCCCTAGTGACTACGAAACCCACACCGACCAATAGATCAGACTTGCCTTTAGAAGACGCAAGACTCTGTAAGTTTTGCCTTACTCTGTCGTAGGTTGTTCTGGAGGATCTTCTGTAGGCGGCGTAGGTAGAAGAGTTCCCAGCGTCAATAGAAAATCGGACCCAAGAGGCGTTCGATAGCACTTCTGTATGTTCTGGAGACCACCTCACTCCGTTGGTTACAAGACCCAAGTCAATACCCGCATCGAGTATCATCTTGCAGAGACGAAGAAACTGCGGATGAACAGAGGGCTCTCCCCCACCGGTGATCTCTATTGCTTTTACACCTATATTTTGGCAATCGTTTATAATCTCCGACAGCTTTTCCCAAGAGAGTTCATGATTATCGTTGAATATTTGAGATGTAGTGTATCCATCCAGGCGATAGGCGCACCCCGAACATCTTTGATTACATCGATTAGTGGGAATCAACTGAATTCTTAGAGGAGCCATCAACTCCTGATTGCGTAAAGCTTCCATTCTTTCAGGGTGGTGCAGTATCTTCAAATTAGAGTAGGCTTCATTATTGTTCATTTAAGCAACTCCATCGCGTCAAAGTCTTCACCTCGAAACGTCTTCGCTTTCCACTTATCAGGTATCCCTCTGCTGCGTATCATGCTCTTCATGCCCGTGTGTTCCACGAGCGTAGGGTTATGCGTGTACTCTTTCCAGCCGACTTTGCGAAACGATTCTACGATCCCCCCATCTACCATCTTGTACTTTCGCCGCGGTTCAACTGTCATAGAACGTCTCACTAAGTGACTGCTTTCTAGCAGCGTAACGACTGCTTCACTACTAAACACTAGGGCGACTGCACTCCTGCCATTTTGATTAGACTCAAACCATCCTGTAGTCCCGTCTTTTGGAGCAAGCTTCTGGTTTTCCGGGAACGTGTTGAGATTCCAATAACCTTTCGCAGGGTATTTGCAACTCTCAAGGTACTGTCGGAGGTTGATGTACGTTACGAAATCGTCTTGAAAAACGGCGTATTTTTCTGCCTCAGAGTTCCTGAGATATAGTTCCCACAGTGCTAGTATCCAATTCCCAAACGTCTGTATCTGTGGGTTTCGTACCGTAACTTCGAGACCGAACTTCTCATAAGCTGTCACGTCTTTCTCGCCGTCCACGAAGAGTCTCGGTTTGTCAAAACCGCCCGCAGCCAGGCTCGCGAGCGTGCGCGGGAGCAAGTCGTCTATTCTTTGCGGAACCGTGGTTACTCCGTAAGACCAAGTCACTTTTCTAGGTTCCCTTTTTTGCGTTTGGTTATGCACTATCTGCGGCTTCTGTCGCTCAGCAGAGTCTTCGGTTTTCTTTTGGCTGTTGCGAATCGCGCGTCTTACGAGGATCTTCCCTAGACGATTGATGAACGGCAGTTTGCGGTTGTTTGCTTCTTCCTTGAGCCACCCAACTATCTTGTCTAAATTTTGCTCACACCATCTCGGTCCGTTTTGGTCCATTGTTTTGGCGCGACGGGTACACGCGCAGTTCTCGCCTGGGCGAATACCCCATCTCGCGAGTATCTTCTTCAACTCTGTGCCAGGCCCGCCGTCTATTTCTTTAGGACTCTCCGGGCTGCCGCAGTTTCCCTTCTTGCTGATGCGAATTATGTAGCCCATAACTTAGTCCGAAATCGCCTCTATTATGCTCATTGTGGCCAAAGAGAAATCACACAGACCTCCTAGATTGTGCGACCTCAAAGGAACGTTGCCCAATATCTCTACCCAACAATCTGACAGACTACCACGGGAGTCAAAAGTAGTATCAAGTTTCCGGAAAAAATCCGCTGCTAGTAAACTGTTTTCCCATACTTCAACAAGCAAATCGTTCCTGGGATCTAGATCACCCGGCTGGGCACCTCGTACACTTACTTGTATGAATGGTACTCCACCACCCGTGTAACAAAAATCCATGACGTCCGCGACACATTCGCCCGCGAATTGAATTTGCTGAAAACGCGCGGCCCTTTGGGTACGCCATATACAATATTGTTTTTGTAGTAGTGGTGGTATGCCAGGGAGCACTCGCCGACAGACTACCCAATCAGCGTTAAAATCCGCACACGCCCCCGTACCGCTAGGGCAACCGGAGCTTCCCTCGATCACTCCACCGAGATGAACTAGGTAAGCGTTGGGCGGCGGTGTCTCACAATAAATACAGTGACTAGTGTCCCCGCAACAAGTTGAGCAAGACATATCAAAGACGCCACCCATTACGTAGCCTCCCTAAGGGCACCCGTCTGTACCTGTTCCCGGTACTTCGCAGTTAAGTATTGGCGCGCCAACCAACCAAGTACCGAACTTGTCACGGTGGGTCAGGAAAAAGTTTAAGACTAAGTCATCACCTACAGTCCCCGTATCAGTCTCGTCGCACGGGCCCGTGCCTGTTCCAGCCTCACCACAGTCCTCAGGTTGAAATTTAGTCCCTAATGGAAAGCAAGCCACTACGTCACAGACTGTTAAGACACAATCGACATCATCAAAGCATACGCTTGTCACCATTGTTTTTTCGGGGCACGTCTCAATCTCTATTTCTCTTGGGATGTCTCTAGGACTGAGATTGTAGATCGTCTTTGTGAAGCCGGCGTCGACTATAGAACCGCTGACGATCTTGTAGATGTCACACTCCGCGAACCCGGGGGTGCCTATCTCGTCCTCGTCGACCGTGCCTGTGCCCGTCAGAGCTACCGCTGTCAGAGCCGGTAATCCTTCAACAGGAGCTAAGGCAATGTAGGTTTCTGGAGCTTGATGATCTTCGGCCTCCGAATAAGACCGCTCCTGCTGCGGACGGCTGGGGGTATTAACCCTATCGCCGCGGACCCTGTCCAGGAACTCCTGCATTAGGTCGCGTTCTCTGTCCGTCAGGAATAACAACTTAGCCATAGCAACTACCGCGGGATTAGGTAAAGAGTGTATTCAGCAACGCCTGATTGAGAACGAATGCAGAGCTGCGAGGGATTACTGGGAAACCCTTGGAACGACTCGCCCGGGGGTACGAGCCACATATATGGCGACTGGTCTTCCGTGGTAAAAAACATCGACTCGTTGTCTATGGTCTTACCCCACGCTAACTCTATGATCTTCTTTGCCGTTGCTTTGCGCTCCTCGTCAGTGGGGTGTACCTGGAGGTTCTGACCCTCGTGGTTGATGATAACCAGCATCCCGGCGTAAGTGACCCATCCGCAGTCCAGCGGCTGCCACTCTTCGGTCGCTTCCAGCTCCCGCTCGTAGAGTTGCTGCTTAGACTCCAAGTCGCGAGCGAACTTACTAGGAATTGACTTGGGATTCTTGCCGACGCGCTGGTAGTAGATGTTAGAGACCACCGTCAGGCGGTCTTTTAATCGGGCCTTCGGCAGACTTTCCGAGGGCTGAGATTCTTTAGACCCGGTCGGATAAGGTTCTCCTTTTTTTGGGAGAGTATCGCCGTCACTCATAGTTTCGCTCCTAATCGTGGTTACACCTCAAATGCCTCCACTGAGATATTTACAGACTCAGTGTCCGCCTTGAATCGCAGTCGGTTCGTGTCCTCCCCAGTCGTGCCCGTACCAGTCTGAAATTCTTCCTCAAGGTCGCGAGACAACCGTATGGGGTACGCCTCGCCCGGAAGCAACTCCCCAAGAGGGAAGAATTTTAAGTTCTCAGGGTCCCAGATACCATAAGTAGCGAAGTTCGTCGCGTCTAAGTTCTTGAAGACGCATAGCCCAGGGGTAGTTAACTCACTGAAGTCCACGTCCGTCCCGAAGACTGTGACTGTAAAAGCCCCTGGGACCGGTCCTTTAGACCCTGTTACAGTCGCCTGGAACGAGGTTGGTTTGCTACCATAATTGATCAAAATGATGGCCCCAGATTTCTTTAGTATCTGGAGACTCCCCCGAACTTGTGCTTCGTTTGCCATCTGATTATTTCCTAAAGAGAAGTAGGTATTCCGAGCAACAAGAAATTTGATTCTTCATAGTGTTCAACCTCTATCTCAGCAGCTACACCCTCTCCCGTTCCGTCTATCTCAAAGGACGTGGCGGGCTCCCCGTCACCGTCTAAGATGACCCTTGCGTTCTCACCGTTTCGGTCTTTGTAACGGTTGAAGTGTTGAGGATTATCTTTGTCTGGGGCTACACCACAAACATTGTCGAGTATCCAACCCCCGTCGTCACAGTCTCCTGAAGGCCAATGCCCGTTCAATGCCTTGGTCCCCTCGTCTCGGACAGTCCTATCAAACGTCTTGAAGTCAATGTCAAAATCAAAATTGCGGGTATAATAAAAGTTACACACACCATAGACTTTCCGACTCCAAGTGACGTTGGACAATTTTACTTTTCTGGTGGCGAGACCCCATAAAGTGTCATCGTTCAGCGTGTCTATCATCTCCGTGAACTCTTCGAGTCCTAAAATTGCTACGTTCTGACCTATCTGAACAACTGCCCTGTTGAAGTCAAACTCTACTTGGGGACCACGGATCATCTCGTGACTAGACGACTTGATGGGTTGTCCAGATAGGGCCGGGTCAGAATGATTCGCCCTCTGCTTCGTGATTTCTTGGGTATATTTGACGAAGCTCCCGCCGATCTCCATGGGCTCTAACACCGGATCTTCGATTGACTCGTCTTGGCACCTCTCCTTAGGTTTGGTGCTGAACGTGTTCTCCACCGTCCAGAATTTATTGGGACTTCCCTTCTTCTCGCTGTAGATGGCCACGTTCAAAGTTGGTAGGCAGAACGCCCACGGGTCCGAGTCGTTATCAAAACTCCAGATCGACCCTGTCGTAGGTAATCCTGCTGCAACCATAACCACTTGCGGACCGTCGAGTGTAGCTGCCTTGACCAGGTGTGTGATCTTGTACGTACGGTGCCCTTCGGCGTCTCTGGTAAGACTCCAGGTTATCTGTTTTCCTTGGACTGCTGCTGACATTAGTTTAACCCCGCTGCTTCGGCTACTTCATCAAAGCCCGGTTTGCCTCTAGCGTCGTCTCGAATCTCCATTAACAGTGTTATTATCGATTGACTATGCTCCATATCCTCGCTTGAAAGAGTAGGCATAGCGACATTAGGCCGATCTGGTAACTTGCGATGAAATGGTATTAACGGGGGTAGCAGAGGGATGTCAGGCACGCCAGGAATAGGCACGTTACGAAAAGGGTCATCCACTATGGATTTTGCAATCTTAGGTGCCGCCCTAGATGCCATCCTCATTCCCGCCCCTGCCTGGAATTCTGCTATTCGGGCCAGGTCCTCGGCACTACCTACACCCACGCCTGTTACGACTTCAAATCTTACGGGGGCGGTTATAGTCGGAAGCTTCGGCATATCTCCAGGGTCTACCGTAGGGACTACTGGCAATTTGGGCTTGCCGTCCAGTCCTGCCACCTTTGCCGCCGCTGCGTTAGCAGCTTTCTGAGCGGCAAGTATTCGATCGTCCAGCTCTTTCTTGAGAACCGCTTTAGCCGCTTTGGCGGCAGCTTCTCTGTCACGAAGTTCTTTTGAGTTAAGAGCTTTCGTCTGGGCAAAGAAAGCATCAACAGCCTCGAATTTCTTGTCAAATTCTTCCTCTAGTATTTTGACAGCATCCCTTGAGATTGCTTTTGCGTCAGCTAACTGTCCTTTTAACTGAGTTTTTTGTTTTTGGAATCGCGCTCTGGCTTCAGGGCTTATTTCAGCAACTCCAAATGCTGGTCCGCCAAACGGACCTTCGATAGACCCTGTCTTCAAAATTTTATTGACCCGGGCCAATTCTTTCTCTATCGAGGTAGTTTTATGGGTGACAATTTTCTTTGCAATAAATTCCTGTAGACCAAACCACCCCTTCGCTATAGCCTTGAAGCTGTCAAGGAACCCTTGGACTATCTTCGTCAACCAGCCGCCCATCGCTTCGTTGATGGAAGCTAATCCACCGAACCAGACTTCTTTCAACCCTTCCCACATGATCTTCATAGCCAACTTGAGTTCTCCGGCTTTCAGGGCTTTTCCCATGCCGTCGAACACTTTCTTGAATGAGTCTTTCAGAAATTCTGTCGCCGTCTTCGTTATCCCAGACATCCACAACACCCACGCCCCGAAAGCGACTATCGCCGCGGTGGCCAGCACGACTGGAGACAAGAGAGCACCGACTATCCCGATCAAAGCCGCAATTCCAGAGGCGGCAAAACCGAGTATCCCGACAAGACCCCCCATCGTGATCAACAACGGCCCCACCGCGGCTACAATGAGCCCAATTATTACAATCGTTTTCTTGACTTCTGCGCTGAGCCCTTTCCAGAAGTCAGCCCCCCGTTGCAACAACTCGCTCAACTTCTCTAGTATCGGGGCCAGAATCTTGCCAATCTCTATACCGATTGCTGTGATTCTGTTCTTGAGGAGCTTCATCTGGTTAGAGAACGACTTCATCTGTTTGTTCGCCACCTCGTTGGTTATACCCTTCGCCTTCTTCAGGTCCGCCTCATACTTGCGAATCGCTTTGCTGGTGCCAAGTAACGGGAGAATGACGCCCTGAACTCTCGCCTCGAACCCTAACATCTCAAGAGTAGCTGACTTCATCTCGACGCTCATGTCTCTGGTTATATTCTCGATATTACCGATAATATCTGCCAAGTTACGCATGCTGCCGTCCGTCTCGAATACGGAGAATCCGAGTTCTTTGAACTCTTTCGTGTTGTCTCTACTGGCCTTGGACAACAGACGGATCACTCTGTCAAGCGCGTTACCTGCCAGCTGAGCCTTTATTCCTTGGTCTGCCAAAGCCGCCAAGACAGCTACGCCCTCCTCTACCTGGATGTTGTAGGATTTCAGTGCGGCACCGGCTTTACTAGTCAACGCCACAGAAAACTGTTGAACAGAAGCGTTCGCGAGAGTATTCGCCTTGACCAAGACGTCCGAGACCCTGACCAAATTTTCCGTATCCTTGGCAACATCCTTGCTAGTTAATCCTAGAGCACTCTGGGCATCAGTCAGTAAGTCCGTTGCTAACGCCATATCAAACGCACCGGCGGTCGCAAATTTTGCTACCTTCGGGAGTAACATCATGGATTGTTCAGCGTTCTTACCCGCGGACGCGAGGAAGAAGTACGACTCTGCCAATTCCTTGGGTGCCTGTGCTGACCGACCGCTCAAAGAAATAGCTAAGTCCCGCATCCTCTCGACTTCATCACCAGTCGTCTTCATAATCGAGGTGCTCTCAATCATAGCCTGGTCAAACTGAGAGAAAGCCCTGACAGATAGTCCTCCTATAATAGCTAATGGGGCAGTCACCCTTAGAGCGAGACCCCTGCCCAGGCGGCTCATGCTGGCCCCTACCGCCTTCAGGCGCACGGCTATAGCCTGCATTCTTAGACCAGCAGCTTCTACTACGCCAGCGGCCCTTTTGGAAGAAGCCTCAGCGTCCTTGAGCATTTTCTGGTAACTCGTGGCGTCACCCACGAGCCGCACCAGCAGTCGTTCTATCTCAGTCGTCGCCATGTTTCTTCTTCTTCTTTCTCGTCAAACCGGCGATGCCAAACCATCGCATCTTTGACCACAGCGTTCGCTCTTTGACGGATTCGGCAGATTCTTCTTCAGGTTTTTCCTTGGGATCGCCAGGTTTTTTGAACACTTCCTGATGTTCCAAGGTAATCTTATTGGAGTCTTTTCCCCATATTTGGAAAGGTATCTGCTGAACTCTCTGAGCTATCCTCATCAAAAAGTGATCGCTTCGAGTCGGACGATACCACTCGTCGTCCAGGTAGGCTATCCACAACTTGAATTCTCGGTGCGTGTGCTCCTGCATACACTTTCGCAGAGGCATGCGAAGATGGCTTGCTAAGCGTAACCAATCGGCGTACCTCGCTAGTCGTTTTTTACCTCTTCATCCTCGTTTTCGAGTTTCAAGATTCTCTCATCAAGATCATCCCGCTGTTTTTTTAGTGATTTGAGGTCTTCCTTGTCGTCCAGTTCGCTTATCTCTTTGGCTTTGATGAACAAGGGCTTGACGACGCGGGACGGCCATTTATTCACCGTCTCTCTCCTCACGCAGTCACGCAACGGCTCACCTTCGCTGTTCAAAGGAAATAGACATTGTGATACTAAGAGAGACTGAAGACCACCAAGATTACTTGGGAATCCCACGATCTCGGCGTCTTTTACGGGAGTGCCTTGGATTCTTGCATTATTGTATAGCTTAGCCGTCTCTTCGTCGGCCTCACGCAAGACGTACTTGTTTCCCGCAATGGTCACGTGGATCTCGATTGGTGTCAGGTCAAAATCAAAAGATTCACTCATCGATTTCGCTCCTTAGTTAAAAGTCAGTGTAAAAACTCCCGAGGACCTCTAGGAGGGCAAATCATACAGGCCCCCAGGAGCGAGGCAACAGACGACCATCTACGGCGTACCGGATACTTCAGTCATGACCGGGCCTGCCTCGATGTTGGCGACCGGATCATAATTAGTACACACGACTATGATATCTGCCTTTGGTTGTTCACCCTTTACCAGAGATTGTGGGATGAAGGACTTCAGATACCCAAAGAAGTCCAACGTGGACAAGTCAGGGAAGTGTATAGTAACCGAACCTCTCACGTTGATCAGACTC
>SDBV01009308.1_pt1 | contig 13080 bp, 9 predicted proteins | sample 2277081 | NCBI WGS metagenome assembly SDBV01 (sample SAMN10402039, study PRJNA504765) | marine sediment metagenome | isolation source: marine sediment core GS10_PC15, 223 cmbsf | place: Arctic Ocean: Southern Knipovich Ridge | collected 2010
CCAAAGAACATTGTAAATTTGGTTTTTGGATAATAAACTTTATATTTGCTTTCCTAAGTATTGATACTGACTACATCAAGATAGTCACTATTCCTAAAACTAAATCTGTATATGAAAATCCCGGTCCGAAAAGATCGGGATTTTCTTTTCACCCCTAATTCATTGATTATATCAAACTTAACTTAATATTTCATTATATGTAAAATGTACACTTCCGGTTTTTGGCACTGAATTTGAATTTCAATAGTCAAAGATGTAAAACCAATTAAAACCGGGAAATCATGAAAACCAGAATAATTACCACCGCAATGCTGATGGCAATGTTCTTTGGATCCGTTTCCATCGAAGCCCAGACAGCACGTCGCAGTGCTACAAAGGAGCATAAAGAACAGAAGGAGAGAGTAGCTGCGACCAGGTCACATACCAGATCAGGATCTGCCCAGAAAGCACGCACCACACAAAGTAACAGGCAGGTACAGAACAAGAAGGTTCAGAAGCAACATATTCAGAAGCAAAGGGCCACGCAGCCTGCACGCCAGATTGCCAGGCAACCGGTACAGAAGCAGAAGGTTCAGAAGCAACATATTCAGAAGCAAAGGGCTACGCAGCCTGCACGCCAGGTTGCCAGACAACCGGTACAGAAGCAGAAGGTTCAGAGGAGTGCGAATACACATTCAGGCACATCCAGAAATGCAGCCATTGCCTACAGAAATAAGAAGCCTGTAAGTATCAGTACACCGCACAATCCGAAAAGCAATTACCGGAAAGCCGATTCCAAAGTATATGTGAAGCATAGCAGGTCTGCAAATACCAGAGTCAACAAATACTCAACCAGGAATTATTACGGTGGAAATCATTACCATTATGCCTATCCTACGCGGAAAGTGAAGTTTCATTACCATCACGATACCTACATGAACAATTACCACGTACTGTACTATCCCACATACAATAACATTTACTGGACAAGAAATATGTACAGGGATTACCGCAGATGGTACCCTCACTATAACTGGAGATATAAGTATGGCTACTCGATCCAGACCATGTCTGTGTTCGATGCAAAATACAACCTGGGTGAGGTGGCCATGGTATACGGACGGGTTTATGCCACCTGGCACAATAAGGAGACCGATGATTACCTGTTGTTCTTTGGTGGAGACTACCCCTATCAGCAGTTCACTGTTGTATTGCCAGGAAATGTTGCTAGACGTTTTAGCTGGAGACCCGAACGGTATTTCCTGGGAGAGCACATGACCGTTACAGGGCTGATCACCACCTATGATGGTATTCCTGAAATCGTTGTGAAAAACAAGAGACAGGTTGGTCTTTACTAACCAACAGTCCAGATTCAGCAACAAGCGGGGAGGCAATGACCTCCCCGTTTTGTTTTATTCTGTAAGAACCGCCCATACTTTCTGAACCGGATAGGCAGTGAATATGCCCTGGCCCTGGTTATCGATGTTGGATCGCACATTGGCAGCAGGACCGGAAAAGAGGGGGTTGTTTCCCATTATCTCAAGCTGTGCATCCATAATGAAGTTATAATAATCCTGATCAATGCTGTTCAGTTCCAAAGTGACTGTATCGCCTGGCACAAGTGCCTCACGGGGATCTTCATCCCATAAAAATCCTACCGGAAGCCCGTAGATGTATGTACCATTGAAAAAATCATCGGGTTGAACGGAAAACTTTGACAGTGTGTCTGTTAAGAGATCGCTGTTCTTCCATATCTTAAAACTGTACCATTCCCTGGACGGCGGGTCCAGCGCATACATAAATACCTGGTACCCTGAGAAGTAAGAGGATTCGAAATAGGTCAGCCTGATGGAGTCGAGTTGCAGGGCAGAGGGCATGGTGCTCTCAGCACGGTATATTTCACTGACACCATCACCATCAATATCTATGTTGCTAACATTCAGGTTGTAGGCAGTTTGCGGTGTACCACGAAAGGCAGCAGGTGTAAGGTACAAACCTGGAATTGTATCATGCTCCTCGAGCAGGATCAGGTTGTTGTCAAATTCCAGTGCAACCAGGGCTCCTGAGACTTTAGGTGAAGGCTTGTTGGAGAAATAATCACTTGAAGTGGTCAATTGCACATGGTGGTGAACCGAGTCGGATGTGACAATTCCCACCACCACCAGGCGTTGATATGTGGAGTCAAGTTCAATATCAATAACCTCCGTACATGCTGCAAATCCCAATGAGGCAAGAACCAGCAAAATTCCCTTTGGATATCTTTTATTTCGTGCCATTAGAACTTAAAATTATAAGTGATGGCCGGAATGATGGAAAACAGGTAGGTCATCTCGGCATAGGTCAGGTCAGGACTTTCATCGTCCTGGATAAAATTGATGGTCCATATATTTTTCCTGGCGTAGGCATTGTACACAGAAAAATTCCACTCACTCTGCCACCGTCTTCCTGTCTTAACTTTCCCGGTGATAGTAACCGAAACATCCAGCCGGTGGTAATCAGGGAGTCTGTATTCATTTCTTCCGGTATACAGAGGCAGGATGCTCCCATGGACCTCATACCTTCCGGCTGGCAGGGTAAAGGGAATCCCGGTAGAATAGATCCAGTTAGCTGCCAATCCAATCCTGTTGGTGATGTTATAGCTGAAGACCAACGCAAGATCATGGGGTTTTTCGTAAGGTGCAGGATAGGGTATACCATCATTGATCTCAGGAATATCACGGGTTGTCCTTGAGTAGGTGTAACTGATCCATCCGGATAATTCAGGGGTCTCATATTTTATATAAAGCTCCGCGCCATAGGATGTTGCATCCCCAATGCGCAATTCTCCTTCCAGCCGGGGATTTAACATCAACTGTGCATGATCCCTGAAATCGATTGAATTGGTCATCTTTTTATAGTAGAGCTCCACGGACGATTCTATCCTGTTATCAAGGAAATTCCTGAAATAGCCCATAGCGACCTGGTCGGAGATCTGTGGTCTGATATTAGGAGATGCCGGAAACCAAATATCCAGAGGTGTTCCCGCATTAGAATTACTGGCTATCTGCAAATACTGGCGGGTTCGGGCGTAACTGGCCTTGATTGAATTTCTTTCATTCAGCATATAATTCACCGCCATGCGGGGTTCCAGTCCATGATACAGGTTAAAGAATTCTCCTTTTTCATAGTTGATGGAATCAACCACTTCATATTCATCATTATAGGAAAAGATGGTGCCGTCACCCACATTATAAAACATGGAATACCGGAGTCCGTACCGCATGGAAAACCGCTTCCCGATTTTCGATTCTCCCGAAAAATAGAGTCCGTTTTCCAGGGCATAATTATTCGATAACTCGGATTCAGTTTTATGTCCATCCTGGTCCTGAACGGCGATGGATCCGGGTTTAATCACATGATAGAAGCTGGATATTCCATACCTGAATGTATGCTCAGGTGACGGATACCAGATAAAATCTCCTTTGAAACCATAATCGTCAAGGTATGAGAGCCAGTTGAAATAAGGAATTTCCCCTTCCGGAGTACCAAGATCGTAGTAGTAATGAGAATTAACCAGGGTGAAATTGCTGAATAGTTTTTTATTGAAGAGGTGATTCCAGCGAAATGTAAAAGTACGGTTCCCAAAATACATGCCTGCAAAATCATTGGCAAACACGTCTTTACCGTAATATGCTGAAAGATAGATCCTGTTTTTATCGTTAACATTATAATTCAGCTTCCCATTCAGGTCATAAAAATAGAGGGAATTGTCACGTACGGCTGTGTCTTTTGCAAGCGGTAAGAATATATCTGCGTAGGTACGCCTGGCCGATAAAAGAAAAGATACTTTTTCAGTGAAGACCGGTCCTTCGAGGGTGAGGCGGCTTGAAATTGTGCCTATTCCTCCGGTGGCACTAAAACGTTTGTTGTTCCCGTCCTTCATGCGGATATCCAGCAGAGATGCCAGGCGTCCCCCAGAGCTGGCGGGGATATCACCTTTATATAGCTTTACATCTTTGATGGCATCATTGTTAAACACAGAAAAGAAACCCATCAAATGTGATGCGTTGTAAACGGTAGCCTCATCGAGCAGGATCAGGTTCTGATCCGGGCTTCCTCCCCTGACGCTAAAACCAGAAGATCCCTCGCTGGTGACCTGTACTCCCGGAAGTAGCTGAATGGCCTTGATCACATCGATTTCTCCAAGCAATGCCGGGATCTTTCTTATGGTTTGTATGGACAGTTGAGTTGATCCGGTTTCAATGCGGGTAATGTTGGCATTCCCCGCTTCTGCCACAACAGTAGCCGCTTCCAGTTCCTGACGCGACTCGCTCAGCTCGATATGAAGCACTGTGTCCGAATTCAGGTTTAAATGGTGTGTCTGGGTCACATATCCGATGTAGGAATAAACCAGGGTATAAAATCCCGGCTCAAGGGAAAGAGAGTAATACCCATAAGTATTGGTAACGGTCCCACTTCCAATTTCCTGTACCGCGACGCTGGCTCCGATCAGTTCCTCTCCTTTGGCTGCATCACGCACATATCCACTGACAACCACTTTGCCGGAGCTTGTCTGCACCCATAACACTATCAAGATGGAAAGGAAAAGTTTAATATGTCCTGATTGAATCATCCCATATGGATAACAAACAAATCTGCAAAAAAAGACGAATATCAGACCAACATTTAACATTGATCTGATACTGCAACAAAGATAATGAACCTTCAAATGGATCCGGAGGTACTTCTATACGATCTGACTCATGGCATCAATGAAAGCTTCAACAGATGCAGTAATAATATCCGTGGATGCTGAAAATCCATAATAAACCACACCTTTATGTTCAACCTGCATGTGCACTTTCCCAAGATCATCGCTGCCACGTGTGATGGCCTGGATAAGGAACTCTTCAATTCTAACTTTGCGTTTCAGAATATCCTTTACAGCATTAATGGCAGCATCCACAGGACCATTCCCTTCTGCAGTGGCAGAATAACATTCACCATTCCATTCCAATTTTACTGTGGCCACAGGAGAAGTACCCTTTCCGCACAGCACCTGCAAACTATTGAGGTGAAGGTTTCTTTTTATGTCCTTGGAACTCGCACCAGCCAGTATCTTCAGGTCTTCGTCTACGATCTCCTTCTTGGAATCGGCCAGTTTAACAAATTCTTCATAGATGGAATTCAGTGCCGGTTTGCTGAAAGTATATCCCAGTTTCTCAAGTCTGTGTTTCAATGCTGCCCTTCCACTTCTTGCAGTAAGCAATATTGAGGATTCATTGATCCCAACGGTTTTGGGATTGATAATTTCATAGTTCTCCCGTCTTTTCAATACGCCATCCTGATGAATTCCTGAAGAGTGAGCAAATGCATTTCTGCCAACAATGGCTTTATTGGCCTGAACGGGCATGCGCATCAGGGTAGAGACAAGACGGCTTGTACGGTATATCTTCCTTGAGTTGATATTTGACTGAAAATTCAGGTGCTTCCGGCTTTTCAATATCATGGCAATTTCTTCCAATGCAGTATTTCCAGCACGTTCGCCAATGCCGTTCAAAGTTACCTCTACCTGGCGTGCACCATTGATAATCCCACTCATGGTATTTGCTGTGGCCATGCCCAGGTCATTGTGACAGTGTGTGGATATGATCGCCTTATCAATGTTGGATACATGATCCATCAGGTATTTGATCTTAATGCCATATTCTTCAGGCAAATTATAACCTGTAGTGTCAGGAATATTGACAACAGTGGCTCCGGCATCGATCACGGCTTCTATAACCCTGGCCAGGTATTTGTTCTCCGACCGGCCTGCATCCTCTGCATAAAACTCCACATCCTCCACAAATGACTTGGCATACTTCACAGCTGCAACACCACGTTCGATGATCTCATCCGGATTGCTGTTTAACTTATGATAAATATGGTGGTAGGAGGTTCCAATACCAGTATGGATCCGGGGTCGTTTGGCAAACTTAAGGGATTCAGCAGCCACTTCTATGTCTTTTTTCACTGCCCTGGTAAGCCCACAGATGACAGGCTCGGTGACTGCTTTGCTGATCTCTACAACCGAATTGAAATCGCCGGGACTGGAGATCGGAAATCCGGCTTCAATAACATCGACTCCAAGTTCCTCAAGTGCCTTTGCGACCTCTATCTTTTCAATGGTGTTCAATTGGCAACCGGGTACCTGTTCTCCATCCCTGAGGGTGGTGTCAAAAATGTAAATGCGCTCTTTAGCCATGCGTTTGGTTTTACGGGTAGGTTAATTGACTCTCTTCGCAGCTAAGCTGCGAGGAACTGAAGCTCGACGAATTCAATCATCGGTTAATTGTTTATTTTTATTGTGCTCACTGACCCCGTAGCAAAGCTACAGGAATGCGCGAGCGTAATTCAAACCACAAAAAAAACAAATTAAAATCAATATATGCTATTCAACATCTATTAATTCACTCAAAAATAGTTTTTAATTGATCCACCCATGCAGCAATCCTCTCCGCATTCAGGGATCCCTGGTTTTCATAATCAATGGCAAGTCCGATGAACTGGTTGTCACGCTGTGCCCGGGAGCTTTCAAACTCATACCCTTCGATACTTGTAAATCCGACAAGTGTTGCACCCTGTTGCTCAAGAATGCCTGCCAAAATTCCTGCACCGTCAAGAAAATTCTCAGGGTATCCCTTCTGATCTCCCAATCCAAACAGTGCAATCCTCTTACCTGATAAGTCCATCTCTTCAAGGGCAGGCACAAACTCATCCCAATGATTAGGCAGCTCACCGTCAAACCAGGTGGATACTCCCAGGATCATCTGGCCATATGACATGAACATCTCCTCATCAATCTCTTCAGCATTTACCAGCTCAACCTGGTCATCGTTGAATGCTTCTTTGATTTTCTCTGCTATTTTTCCTGTTTTCCTGGTATTGAAACTATAAATGATTGCGGTCTTTTTCATTTTGATCCGGATTTAGTCTTAATAATTCAACATGCTGATGGCGGCTTCTTCAATTCGCTTCATATCGGGCAGGATAGCGGCTTCCAGGATTCGATTAAATCCCACAGGAGTATAAGTGGAGCCAACCCGCTTTACAGGCCCGTCAAGGTATTCAAAGGCCATGTCATTGATAAGGGCTGCTACTTCGCCACCAAATCCACCAAAAACTTTATCCTCATGAACTACCAGTGCTTTTCCTGTTTTCTTCACAGTTGCCATGATGGCACCGGTATCCAGGGGACTGAGCGACCTCAGATCAAGCACCTCCAGATCAGCGACGCCCTGTTCACTGAGTTTCTCAGCCACTTCCACACACATGGGTGTGGTATTTCCATATGTGATCACACTCAGGTCGGTTCCTTCTCTTCTCAACCTCGCTTTACCGAAAGGAACTTCGAAGTCATCCGGTATAGGTGCGGCTACCCTGGCAGAATTATAAAGTGCTTTAGGTTCAAGAAACAATGTTGTACCGCGCGAACGTATGCTTGTTCTGAGCAAACCAGCTGCATCATCGGCGTAGGTTGGATACACCACCCTTATACCAGGCAATGTTGTAAGGGTGCCTTCGATGTTCTGGGAATGGTACAGTCCCCCACCGATATACCCCCCGGAGGCCAGTCTGACAGTAATATTTGGCGAAAACTGTCCATTTGTACGCCAATAGTCGTGCGATGTATCCACCAATTGTTCCATGGCCGGCCAGAAATAATCTGCAAATTCTGCGCCTTCCACCACAATGCGTAATTTATCATTGAACCGGCTCATTCCATTGGCGGTCCCCATGATAAAATCTTCTGCTATTGGGGCATTGAACACCCGCTGTTTCCCAAATTCCTGCTGCAACCCTTTGGTAACATTGAAAATACCACCCTTCTCTTTGTGAGCCACATCCTGTCCCCAGATATAGGTATCCGGATTGTGCCGGAATTCCGCTTTGAGTGTTTCATTCAGCCCCTCTATCAGTTTCTTGGGTTCGCCTTCATACTGGTGCAGCCCATCCGGATACTTCTCACTCACATATGGTTCGGGAATCACAAAATTATGAATGGATCCGGGGTCCGGATCCGGGGCATTCAACCCCACTCTATGCGCTGCCTTTACGATCTCCTTCGCCTCATTTTCCAACGCTGTGATCTCCTCTTCAGTGAAACGGTCATACCTGAGCAACAGTCGCCTGTACTTTGCCAGCGGATCATATTCATGGACGTAGTTAAGTTCATAGTCGTCCCGGTATAAATCATGCCGGTCAGAATTGGAGTGGGAATGAATCCTCACACAGTTTGCCTGCACAATTACCGGATGTTCATTTTCAGCTACAAAGGCCTTGGCTTCCGCCATGGTATTCATGCTGTCGAATACATCCTTTCCATTGCAATGAAAGATCTTCAGGTTCTTGAATCCCGTGAAATTGTTGGCTACCTTTCTATTGGCAGTCTGGTCGGCTTTTGGAACAGATATACCATATCCATTGTCTTGGAACACAAAAATAACGGGCAATTTTTCATTGCTGGCACCATTGATCGCCTCATACACATAACCCTCTGAAACGGAAGATTCACCCTGGGAACTGATGGCCACTCCTGGCACCTTATACCTCTTCAGCGCCCTGGCAACTCCCACAGCATGCAGGGTATGGTTCCCTGTACATGATGAAGTATTATGTATATTCCATTCCGGTTTTGCAAAGTGGTTGGACATGTGACGTCCGCCACCTGCCACATCTGAAGCTTTGGATATTCCATTTAAAATAAGCTCCTCTGCAGTAAGACCTGCAGAATGCGTTGTAAGCATATCCCTGTAATAAGGAAAAAGGTGATCATATTCCCGATCGAACACCTGTCCGATGGCCAGTTGAATACCATCATGCCCTGCATATGGCGAATGGTAAGACCAGCCAATGGCCTGTTTCAGGTAATTGGGCGCACGGTCGTCTATGGCCCTTCCCACCAGCATAAGCTTAAACCACTTTGCAAGGGTCTCTTTATCAGTTTTTTTTATGCTGTAACTCTTTTTTATTGACATTGCTTGCTAAGGTTTAAAATTACCGGTCTCCGGATCAAAAGATTCAATATAATCTCCAAGACGCTTCAGGAAGGCCCCTCCCAGGGCTCCGTCAATAATTCTGTGGTCGTAGGTCAGGGATAGCCACATTTTTTGCCTGATGGCTATCACATCACCCTGCGCGGTCTCAAGTACAGCGGGTTTCTTCTTGATGGCACCCACTGCAAGAATAGCGACCTCAGGCTGATTGATAATGGGAGTCCCAATATCGTTCCGGAATGTACCGAAGTTTGTCACTGTAAAAGTACCACCGGAGATATCATCCGGGCCCAGTTTGTTATTTCGGGCAGCCTGTGCCAATTCATTCATCCGTTTGGTAATACCAGTCAGATTGAGTGAACCGGCATCTTTTATATTGGGAACAATCAGGTAGTAGTCAGGTAGAGATACCGCAATTCCAAGGTTGATCCTCTTCTTAATAATGATCTTTTCACCATCAACAGACGCATTGATCTGAGGGTAATCCCGCAATGCTTTCACAGTTGCCTCAAGGAATACAGGCAGGTAAGTGAGTTTTACACCTTCTTTCTGAAGGAATTCATCTTTCACCCTGTTCCTCCAGTTTACCACGCCAGTGACGTCCACCTCGATCATGTTGGTTACATGTGCCGATGTCTGCTTGGACCTGATCATGTGTTCAGCAATCAATTTCCGGAGCCTGCTCATCTCAATTACCTCGTCATTGGCTCCAGGGCTGACAGAAAGTTGTCCAGGTCCGGATGAAACTGATTCCACCGTCTTGCCGTCCGCCACCCGATTCTCGAGAAAATGCAACACGTCATTTTTCTGTACCCGTCCATTCACTCCACTTCCAGGAATTCCATCCAGTTCCTTCTGGGAGATGTTCTCTTCCCTGGCAATCTTTCTTACCAGCGGAGAATAAAAACGATCGGTTGTGGAAACAACTGTTCCGGAGACTTCGGGTATGTCAGTATCAGGAGATCCTGTTTCCTGTTGTGGAGCTGCCACTGTGGGTGTTTCAGACCCTGTAGCATCCTCCTCAGAAGTTGATGAAGCATCTACGTCCATATCAATCACTGCGATAACAGTGCCGACTGCAACTACCTCATCCTGTTTGAATAAAATCTTTTTCACAACCCCTGCAACAGGAGAGGGTATTTCCGAATCAACTTTATCTGTGGCAATCTCAAGCAGAACATCATCCTCTTCAATCAGATCGCCCTCCTTTACAAACCAGTTTGTAATGGTTGCTTCCTCAATACTCTCACCCATCTTAGGCATTATAATCTCAAAATTAGCCATGTTGAAATATTTTGGGTGCGGTGTGGTATTTATAAATTCGATGGTATAACAATGCTACCCTAAAATTGTTTTTTATTCTTCACCCTCAAAATGTACATCCAGCACAACGGGCGTGCCAAAGGGTTTCCGGTCAGCCGCAGGTTTCTTTTTAATAACGGGGTAGCTGATCAATGTATCGGGATAACCGATATGCACGAGCATGGAAACAACAGAAAAGATTTTCGGTCCCTGGGGTACAAGCATAATCGAATACTCGTTGCGCAGGGGAAGAATGATATCGATCAGGCTCTGGTATATAAGCTGGCCATTTCGAATGGGATAAGCTATCAGGTTCCTGATTGGAGTAGCATTGGTCAAGGCATGATTGTTTACAAATACCTTTTCCACAAATTGTTTTTCAACCGCCGGATCTGCGTAGAAGAGATAGAGAAGATCGGGATTAACCAGCTTATAGATAGTCTCACCTACATTTTCTTCATGCCCCAGTCCAAGGATGAGCGCCCGTTTCTTCTTCTTTCCTGTCCGGTCCTCGGTTTGCAGGAACTCCCTGATCCGTTTTACTTTTTGTGGAGGACCCGGATCCACATAATTGGCAGCGGTATATACAAACCTCAGGTTTGCAAGTTTAAATTCAACCTGCTCATTACTGAACCATCTGAGGAATTCATAATACCATCGCTGGGACATACTGGTGCAATCAATAAGGATATTTATACTATCTCCTTTCATGTTTTCCAGGATACTCCCCATATCCGGCCCCTCAGTTTCAACCGAAAGAATGCCATAGTTCAATTCTTTGAAATATTCCAGATTCTCTTCAAACGAGTATGCCTTTGAATGATTGGAGTGTGAAAATGCGATTTTTATACAATCCATGCCTTCGATCATCCTTGCTACGGTGGTGCACCGGGTTTCATACCCCAGGGCTGTGATGAATATATCAGCCTCAAAATCAATGAGTTTTCCAGGGTCGATATGTTGAATGAGAGAAAGTTCCATGGGATACTTGAGCAAAGCATCAAATATAAAAGGAAAATTCGGACGAGCCTTCTTTAAATCCCTAAAGTTTTGGATTTGCGGGAGGTATTTCAGTGATGGGATTCGGGATGTCGAGGTCCATGGAAAAAAGGTCTATTGAAGGCCATTCATCTACGCGGTTGACCACCCCGAACATCATACTTGAAACATACCGTTGAATCCTGGAATGTTTATAGGTACTTGTATTCATCATGACCACCCAGTTCAGTCCGTCACGCTGTCTCACCATCAATGCTGAGGAACCAGTGAGATAGCCTGTGCGCCACCAGGTGCCATGCCTGTCACTGCCCCGCCAACCGAACAGCCCTTTTCCTGACAGGTCCGGATCTGACATCCGGGCAATGGTTTCAGGAGAAAGAATATCAGGCTGATCAGGGAACCCATCGATGGCTGTCAGAAATTTGATCAGTTCCGGAGCGGAAGCCACCCATCCACCAGCCGGACCCAGAATTTCGATGTTATTTCCTCCGTAATAGATCGGAACAACCTCACCTGAACCGTCAATGGAATAAGTTGTCATTTTACCAGCACTGCTGTGATACCGCACCTCATTGGGATATTTTTCATGATAGAAGCTCTTCCCTATATGCATGTCATGAATGTCCAGCGGTTTCAAAAGATTCATTACCACATAGTCCTGGTAAGGCATTTTGCTCTTCCTTTCTATGACCTCGCCCAGGATGGCATAGCCCATGTTTGAATAGCTGTAGCGGGTTCCTGGTTTGTAATTCAGCCTGCGGGAGAGTGCAAACTGAAGGACATTATCAAATTTAACAGGTGCTTCAATGTCCATTTTCCTGGCTATGTAAAGTGAACTGAACATGGGATCCCCGGAATACCGCGACCACCCTGCAGTATGGTTTAGCAAATGCCGGATGGTAATATCCTCGATCCTTCTATCCCTGTAAGATCTGAAAATGGAATCATTGAGTATCCCATTTTCTCCAAAGACCGTCTCATCAAGATCAAGCTTGCCTTGTTCATAAAGTTTCATTACGGCAACAGCTGTAATCAATTTGGAAACAGACGCAATTCGAAACAGATGCCCTGGCTTCACTTCTTCACCGGTTTCACTGTTTGCAATGCCAAATCCCTTGGCATAAACGAGTTTTTCTTCCTTGGTTATTGCTAGACTGGCGCCATAGATCCTCCACTTCGCAATGAAAGAGTTTATTTGATTGTCAATGATACTGGTCTCGTCAAAATCCGAATATTGATTGTCGAGCATCATTGAAAACGGAACCTCTTCGTCGTCTAACAGTGACGGGTACCCCTTATCGGAAAATGTCAGGGCAATTTCTCCAAAATAGAAGAGGATCAGCAAACCGGAAAAAAACAGGAATTTCTTCACAATACTAAATAATGCTAAATGCTATTTGTGTTCTTCATACAAAACTATAGTTAAATGCAATCCGTACGAAAAAGTTCAATGAAAGGATATCAACCCTCCATTGTTAATAGTTGTATAAATTTGTAATCCAGCTATATATACCCATTTATGCAGTAATACGAATAGGTCTATAATTTCATACATCAGACACTCTTCGCACAGAAAAACAGGCTTTCACAGGAGGTTTTAAGTCAGTTAACAAACTTTCGGAAGTTGTTAGTCAAAAGTTTAGACTTTTGAGTTACCCGGACTCAATGCCTGAATAAGGTTGACTTAATTAGACATTACTTTTCTTTCTAAATTATCATGATGATGATGATGATGTGCTGTTGGCAACGGGAAATATCTTGAAGAGATATTCTCGTTATCAAC
>SDBV01009309.1_pt1 | contig 13079 bp, 11 predicted proteins | sample 2277081 | NCBI WGS metagenome assembly SDBV01 (sample SAMN10402039, study PRJNA504765) | marine sediment metagenome | isolation source: marine sediment core GS10_PC15, 223 cmbsf | place: Arctic Ocean: Southern Knipovich Ridge | collected 2010
TATTTTGGCGGCAGTTTGAAGCACTAAAGGGGGTTTTACAGCCATGTTGTTAAAAGGAAAGGTAGCTCTCATTACCGGCGCAGCTACCGGGATAGGCAGGACTGGTGCCCGCCTATTTTCCGGGGAAGGGGCCAAGGTTATCGTTGCCGACATAAATGATAAAGAGGGTGAAAAAACCGTCAGTGAGATAAGGGGTGAGGGCAACGAAGCCGCCTTTATTCACGTTGATACCGCCCTGGTGGGCGAAATAGAGCAAATGGTTAAAACGGCAGCGAATATATATGGCCGCCTTGATATCTTCTGGAGCAATGCCGGCGTGATCTTTCGAGGTCACATTGAGGCTATAAAGGAAAAGAATTATGATATGGAGATGGCAGTAGGCCTGAAAGCCGCAGTTTTCGGGACAAAATTCGTTATCCCGGTGATGAGGCAGACCGGTGGCGGTTGCATACTCTATACCAGCTCCATGGTTGGGCTAAGGCCAACGCCCTACATGCCCGGATACTCGCTGACTCATGGCATAGAAAAGGCCGGGCTGGTGATGCTAATGAGATGTGTAACCGAGCCACTAGCCAGATACAGCATCAGAGTTAACTGTATCTGCCCCGGTCCGGTGGCAACCGAACACTGGAAAGCAGGGCAGGTTCTTCAGGCACAGGCATCCGGCGCCGACCCTGAGGTCTACCTCAAGGCCAGCATAGAACGCTTGCCCATTAAAAGGCTCATCACTGAAGAGGATATAGCCAGTGCGGCGGCATTTTTAGTATCAGACAAAGCCTCTGGCATCACCGGTGTCGCCTTGCCCGTAGATGGCGGCTTCGCCGCTGTCTGAAAAGACCACAATGAAATCCCAAAATTCGCCTGCCTTTTTCAATTCACACCGGCATGTCCCTCCACTTTACCACCCCTCAATATTTGTTCAACTGATATGTCGGCAATACTCCCTTTTCCGGGACATTCCGCTACCGATTGTTGTGCTCTGGCAGTCTCCCGAAATTTGACAGTGGCACGATAAAACTGCTAAACTTTTAGTTAGAGATGCGTTTACAGAGTAGCCCCGCTGGCCAGGCTGAATGTGTATGACCATACCGGGAATTTGGCAAAAAGCCTGAGCAGAAATTAGCTAAGGAGACAAGTCATGCGAGAAAAAATTGAAGCAGCTTTAGACCTGATAAGACCCTCCCTTCAGGCAGACGGCGGTGATGTCGAGCTGGTTGACGTGAAGGAAGGCGTGGTTAGTGTAAAGCTCACCGGAGCCTGTGGGGGTTGTCCCATGGCAACCTTAACCCTGCAGCACGGAATTCAAAAGGTGTTAAAAGAGAAAGTGCCCGAGGTTAAGGAAGTAGTCTCCGTCTAGCAGCCGGACCGGAGAGACGATGCCTATCTATGAATACCTTTGTTCAAATTGTGCCCATAAATTTGAACTGATGAGGCCGATGAGCGAGTCGGTGAAGGGCGGTGCATGCCCAAAATGCGGAGGCTCAGCTCAGAGAGCGGTCTCCCTGTTCTGTAGAGGTTCTGACGGGTCGTCTTCCTCAGGAAGCGCCAGTACCTGCGGCACCTGCTCTGCCAGTAGCTGTAGCTCTTGCCCGGCGTAGGAATAACGGGGTTAAAATTGGAAACTGACAATATGCGTCTTTCCTGTCATTCCTGTGGCAAGCAGATAGAATCCTGCCCCGGGGAACCACCCTGCGAAGTACTCAAAGGCTGGTTCACCCTTTCGCAGTGGGAAGGCCCGGGGGCAGTTTCCCGCTACAATTTCTGCTCCCGTCGCTGCCTTCAGTCTTGGGTGAGCGTCCATGTTTCCAGAGTCCCCCACGCGTTTTTAAAATCTTTTGGGGAAGATGAAAGCCAGTAAGGCAATGTGTATAAGATAAATACACTTATCCTGGGCATCGAGAGACCGATTCTCCCCGACAGCGGAGCTGATAACACAGCCAGGAATAAGCGTAAGAATTGAAGAGAATAATATTTATTCGGTAACCCACCCCTCGAAGAGTCTTCGACCTTTATCCCCCTCATGACAGGAATGTATATCCATATTAAGGGAGGGGGATATTTTTGTTTAGAGGAGCAAAACCCCTCTAAATCATTATTTCTCCTTCGGAAGATGCTAAAGGATAGTTTAAAGAGCGAGGCCTCTAAATGTGCTTATAGGGAGTTTAAGAGGGGCGAAGCCCCTCTAACCTAACCAATTCCCCCTTCATGCAAAGAATACATCTCCCTATTTTGGGGAAGGGGGATAAAGGGGGATAGGGTTACCTAATTAGAACCTAAAGGAGCGAGGTTAATAACCCACCCCGGACTCCTCCCGCTTTGCAAAGCTCTGCATTTTTGGCTACAATGCATACCAGCACTTGCGTTGCTATGACATGGGAAAGTTTTAAGGAGAGAGAGTATGGCTGAGCCTGAAAAGGTCGATATGGAAAAGATTGTTTCCCTCTGCCGGCGGCGCGGTTTCATCTTCCCAAGCAGTGAAATCTACGGCGGCCTATCAAGCTGCTGGGACTATGGCCCCTTGGGCGTGGAGCTGAAGCGCAACGTTAAAGACGCCTGGTGGCGAGCCATAGTTCAGAAACGAGATGACACCGTGGGCCTGGATACCAGTATCCTGATGCACCCGCGGACGTGGGAAGCCAGTGGTCACGTTGAGGGGTTCTCCGACCCTCTGGTAGAGTGTAAAAGCTGTCACCTGAGGTGGCGCGCTGACGAGCTGGGGGATGATAAGTGCCCTACCTGCGGCGGTGAACTGACTGAGCCCCGCCTGTTCAATTTGATGTTCAAGACCTTTATGGGCCCGGTTGAGGAAGAGGCTAACACAGTCTATCTGCGTCCGGAGACTGCCCAGGGCATATTCGTCAACTTCCAGAATGTAGTCAACACCACCAGAAAGAAGCTGCCTTTCGGCATCGCCCAGATAGGCAAGGCTTTTCGAAATGAGATTACCACCGGCAACTTTATCTTCCGCAGCCGGGAGTTCGAGCAGATGGAGCTCGAGTTCTTTGTTAAGCCAGGAAGCGACGGGGGATGGTTCGACTACTGGCTTGGGGAGCGCCTCAACTGGTACGTAAACCTGGGCATTAAAAGAGAAAACCTCCAGCTGCGCCCGCACACCGAAGAAGAACTGGCTCACTATGCCCGAGCCTGCAGTGATATTGACTACCTGTTCCCTATGGGCTGGTCTGAGCTAGAGGGTATCGCCAACCGGGGCGATTTTGACCTGGCGCAACATGCCAAATATAGCGGCAAAAACCTGGATTACTTTGATGATGAGACCAAAGAGCACTTTCTCCCCTGCATTATTGAGCCATCAGCCGGAGTCGACCGCTCGGTGCTGGCCTTCCTGTGTGATGCCTACGCTGAAGAGCCGGATAAAGATGAAATAAGGGTAGTACTGCACCTCCATCCCACCCTGGCCCCCATCAAGGTAGCCCTGCTACCTTTAAGCAGAAAGGAAAACCTGGCCAAACTGGCTAAGGAGATACATGCTGATTTGCGCCAGTGCTGGGAAGCGCAGTACGATGACGCCCAGAGCATTGGCCGTCGCTACCGGCGCCAGGATGAGATTGGCACTCCTTTCTGCGTCACCGTTGACTTCCAGTCGCTTGAAGATGAGCAGGTTACCATCCGGGAACGCGACAGCATGAAGCAGATAAGGATACCCATAGCCGAACTAAAGACGGTACTAGCCGCCAAACTCAGTGGCGAACGCTTTGATAGCCAGTCACTATGGACAGCGAATGGTTAATTGGACCGGAGTCAAAATATAAAATATTTTTAAAGGGAAACGACTCGTAGCTGATTAGCGCTGATTAGCTTTGATTCGTTTTTAGAGTTATGTCAACAAAAATGGACAGCAGTCAAAGAAATGGACAACAAAATGACAGAAGAGGATGAGCTATGGAGCTAGAGGGGGTGAGAAAGGAGGATAAAATGGGCAACGAAGCTAAAACTGAGAACTTAGTTAGACAGTGGTTAAGAGAAAACGGGTATTACGATGATCCTGATATTATTGTTGAAGAAAAGAAAAGTGATAACCCAATAATAGACAAGCTTCTAAAGAATGCCTCGAAAAAAGGTAGCGGAGTCGGATACCCTGAATTTATTATAAGGTCTATCCAGTTTAACGGTTTCTTGATAGTCATTGAATGTAAGGCTGATACGTTAAAACATGCGAGCAAAGAATTAAACCATTACGCTGAGTACGCCGTAGATGGTGCATTGTTATATGGCACATACCTAGCTAAAGAATATGATGTTCTCGCTATTGGGGTTAGTGGCGAAGAGGCTAGTAACGTAAAAGTGTCACATTATTTATTAATCAAAGGGGCTAAAGAAAAAGCGCCGTTCCTCGGAAATCAAATTCTTCCTTTTAAAGATTATTACACTGCATATTCCCAAAGTTCACAAAAAGTTAATCAAGATTTTAAAGTATTGGCGAATTATTTTAAGAAGTTAAACGCTTTATTATACGCAAAGAAAGTCAAAGAAGACCTGAGAAGCCTATTAATTAGTGGAATATTAATAGCTTTACAAAACAAAGCATTTAAGCAAGGCTTTAAGGGTCATAAAACTGCCCAAGATTTGGCTGATAACCTCGTAGGTACAATAACCGAAGAACTATCATATGCAAAACTGCCCGAAAAACGAATTACTAATCTTACATATAATTTTTCATTTATTAAGACTCATACTACCCTATCGTCAGATAAAGAATTTTTAGAAAATTTGGTTACTGATATAGATAACGAGGTAAATTCATTTTTAAAAACCTATCAGTACTTTGATGCTATTGGCCAATTTTATATTGAGTTCCTACGCTACGCGAATAATGACAAAACGCTTGGGATTGTGTTAACCCCACCACATATAACCGAATTATTTGTAGAACTGGCCGGGGTAACTAAAGATAGCGTCGTTATAGATAATTGCTGTGGAACGGCCGGTTTTCTCATTAGTGCGATGAGGAAAATGACAAATGATGCACAGGGAGACTTGGGGGAAATAGCAAAGATACATAATAAAAAACTAATCGGCATCGAATTTCAAGATGATATTTACGCATTAGCTGTCTCAAATATGATAGTCCACGGAGATGGCAAAACAAATGTTTTTCCAGGTGACTGTTTTGCAATGGTTAATGACATTAAACAGAATTTTATACCAACAATAGGTCTTTTGAATCCACCATATAAACCACCGGAGCAGACAGAGGAAGAAGTAAAAGAAGAACTAGAATTTGTGTTAAATAATTTAGAGATGCTTGAACCCAATGGTACATGCGTTGTGATTGTTCCTATGAGTTGTGCGCTCGCCCAAAAGGGTCGAGGGTTTGAATTAAAAGAGAAATTATTACAGAAGCATACTCTTGAAGCCGTTATGTCTATGCCAGACCAGTTATTCCATGATTCGGATGCTGGTGTAGTAACTTGCGTTATGGTATTTACAGCGCATGTGCCACATGTTAAAAGTAAAAAGACATGGTTCGGATACTGGAAAAATGATAATTTTGTTAAGGTAAAAAATAGGGGGAGGATTGACAAATTTAATAAATGGGCGGATACCAAAAACGAATGGGTTGATACTTTTAAGAATAAAGAAGTAAAGAAGGGATATAGCTTGATGCAAGCGGTCGCTGCTGGCGATGAATGGTGTGTGGAAGCCTATATGGAGACCGATTATTCCGAATTAAGCCAAGCAGACTTTGTGAAGGTTGTTAAAGACTATGTTACTTACGAGTTTTTCAAGGATTCATAATAAAAATGGTTCAAGTTAAAGAGTATTTTGATGTTGTTTCCAGCACTAATCTCGAATTAGTCAGAATGGAATTAGACCCCAATGGTATTAATTTCGTTGCACGTACTTCTAAAAACAATGGAGTGGTGGCAAGGGTAAAGAAACTGCCTGATATTGAACCTAATCCATCTTGTTCCATATCGGTTGCGGTAAGCGGTTCCGTTATGGAAAGTTTTTTACAAACAGAACCTTTCTATAGCAGTTATCACCTGTTTGTTCTTCAAACTAAAATCAGCCTTACTAACAAACAATTGCTGTATTACTGTATGTGTTTAAGAGCCAATAAATATAAATATAACTATGGTCGCCAAGCTAATAAAACGCTACCTATGCTGAATATACCTTCTATTGACGAAATACCTGCGTGGGTGGAATCTATTTCTATTCCAGCTAAACCTAGAATAGACTCAGTGAATAAAGAAACCATTGAATTAAACGCTAATACTTGGCAATGGTATTCATTTTATGACAATCTCTTTGATATAAAGAGGGGTGACTCTGAATATATAGTCAATTTGAAAAAAGGCAATATACCCTATGTCAGTGCAACTTCAGGCAATAATGGAGTATCTTATCATGTTCAGAATGCAAACCATACAGGAAACAAAATCACGTTAAGTTATGACGGCAGTATTGGTGAGGCTTTTTATCAAAAAAGAGACTTCTTCGCAAGTGAGAAAATAGCAGTTTTAGAACTGAAGAATAAGGAACTCAATCCATATATAGCTATGTTTCTCGTCACAGTTATTAGGAAGGACAGTTATCGATACAACTATGGATATAAATGGTCGATTGATACCAGAATGAAAAAAACACAAATCAAATTGCCGTCTGATAGCAACGGGAAACCAGATTGGCAATTCATGGAAGACTATATTAAATCGCTACCTTATTCGAGTAACTTATAGGTGATAATGACAGTTTAAGGCAATGACAGTTTGAGTTGGTAAACGGTCTGTATTAAGAAAAGAGGGATAAACGCCGTTAGGAACTCTAACGGGAACAAAAGGGGGGGATAGGGTCACCTAATGAAAATTCTCCACTTTGCCGACCTTCACCTTGGCATAGAAAGCTACGGTCGCATCAACCCGGAAACCGGATTATCCACCCGTCTTGAGGACTTTCTGAATGCCCTCGACCAGGTGGTAGACTATGCCATCGAAAACCAGGCAGACCTTGTCCTCTTCTGCGGTGACGCCTATAAGAGCCGTGAGCCTACCCAGACACAGCAGCGTGAATTTGCCAGACGCATCAACCGCCTGTCCACCAATGGCATACCCATCTTCCTCCTCATCGGCAACCATGACCTGCCCAATGCCATCGGCCGGGCTACCACCACTGAAATCTTCGATACCCTGGAGATTAAAAACGTTTATGTCTCCAACCGTCCTGATATCTACTCTATTCCAACCAACCACGGCAATATTCAAATAGTATCCCTGCCCTGGCTGAGACGCAGCCGCCTCTTAAGCCGGGAAGAGACCAAGAATCTTACTTTTGACCAGATTAACCAAAGACTGCAGCAGATACTGACCGGCATCGTCGCCGACAGTGTCCCCAAGCTTGACCCCGCCCTGCCCGCCATTTTAGCCGCCCATGTCTGGGTCTCCGGTGCCCGGGTAGGCTCAGAGAGTTCGATGACTATCGGGCAGGAGCATGTACTGCTGGTGAGCAATATTGCCCACCCCGCCTTTGACTATATCGCCCTGGGCCATATTCACAAGCACCAGGTCCTGAATGAAAGCCCGCCGGTGGTCTATGCCGGCAGCCTGGAGCGTATCGACTTCAGCGAGGAAGCCGACGACAAGGGGTTTTACCTGGTAGAAATCGAGCCGGATAAGGAAAGCGGCGAAAGGCAGGTCTCCTTTGACTTCCACCCGGTGAGCGGCCGCCGCTTCCTCACCATCAATGTCAGTATTGAGCAGCAGGACCCCACCGCCACCGTGCTCGGGGCTATCACCGAACAGGCGGAAAAGGTCAGGGATGCCATAGTCCGACTCCAGATTGGCCTGCCGGCCGAGACTGAAGCCCAGCTCAGAGACAATGAAATCAGGGAGGCCTTAAAAGAAGCCCACTACTTCTCCATCGCCAAGGACATAAAACAGGAAGCACGCCTCAGGCTGGGCAACTGGTCTGCCGAAGAAATAACACCCCTCGCCGCCCTCAAAGCCTATCTCGAATCCAAAAAGGTCTCCCCGGAACATACCAAAACCCTGCTTGAGTACGGGGAGGGGATGATAGAGGGGCAGATGATGAAGCGGGAATAAGCTCATGGAAAACGAACAGCCAGCTTCCGAAGAAACTGTCCTGAAAGAGTACCCAAAATACACCCAGCGGATAGAGGGGAAAAAGGTAATCGGAGTCGGCAACCTTATCCTGACCACCGAGCGCCTTATCTTCCTGCACGGCCTGCCTCTGGACGAGGAAGACCTGGCAAGGCTGAAAAGGATGTCCGAAAAGACGACCACCAGCCAAATGCTGGACATCGCCTGCTCGCTGTATGAAAAGAACTTCCATGTCCCGTTATCATCTATCGATTCGGTAAAGACCGGAATGTATTCCCCGCTCCCCTTCCCCCGCTTCTGCCTGCGCATCGACTATACCAGCAAGAATAAGTCGAACAGGCTGACCTTCATGTTCACCATCCCGCTCTGGAAGGGCTTGTTTCAGCTTGAGATAACCACGGTAATAGCGTGGAGCAAATACATCAGAACCGCCATGAAACATAAGCAGTCGACTGCGCCTGTGGGCAGGTAAAAAAAGGGGATAAGATATAGCGAGAGGCTAATAGAGGGGCGGGGACTGAATAAAAATGAAATGGCTATCTATCAAGCGTAACCTGATGAGTAATCGAAGGATTGCAACCAGCCTAAGCAATGTCTTATACCCATAGTTAGCACAGGTTCGACTCCTACTTCCCCAGCCAAGCTAAGGTAATAAGATTACCCTGAATTAGCTTGCAGTTATCCCATTACGCTCTTTCCCTTGAGTTCAATTTGGGTAGTTGTATTACGTCAAATTGTACTTATTCCGGTATTCCTTTATGTTGTTTTTCGTCGTCCTTTGAGAAATATAACCAGGCCGCCAATAGTTGCTATAATAAACAGCACAACAGAAAAAAGCGCGATGAAGAAAACGACAGGCCCTTCTTCTTCGGGCTGATTGAATATTCCAACTAGTACTACAACTTGCAGAAGGACCATAATCCAAAACGTCGCGAACGATATTCCGGCTACCCGCAGGAATGCTTTCAGCCTTTGGTAACGTCTTTCGGCTAACTTTGGTTCCATCTGGTCATGGAATATACTAGTTTTCTTTTTCCAAACCATCCATACCAAGAATATCCAGACCCCCACTAGTATGGGCAAAATTGGGGCAAAAAACATTCGCTTATTCCCCCTTCCCTAGATTATAGTTACCTACCCCCCGTTAATACTTCAATGATTTAGTAGTCATTACCCTATCACACCCGTAATTTGGGATTTCCCATTTCAACAAGTACGGCTATGTTAAATCCCTGCTTGCTGCTTGTCAAGGCACAGAGTAGCCTGTTATCAGCTTTAAGCGCCATACCATGCAGGGTTTTTATCAGGGGCGTCTAAGAGGGGCTTCGCGTAAAACTTCCGGTTCCGGCCAGGCCACAGCCGGCGATTCCAAAAATATAATCCTGAAAAGTAGTAACGAATTGTCGTTTTTTCCGTTTAATAATATATAGAGAGATAAAAAGCGGGGCAGAAAAACAGCCTGCGGCAAGCGCCCCACTAGTAAGCCAGGGAGGTCTGAAGCTGATGATAGATAAAACGCTGGACATATTTTTGATAGTCCTGTTCGGGGCCGGGGGAATGACTATTTTGCTGCTGGCATGGATACAGCCAATGTCTCTATCGGAAAGAATCCTGTCCACCTCTATCGGGGCTATCGGGCTTTTCTGGATGCTGCTCCGCACGCTGCAATTCAGGTCTCTCCATGCCGGCAATGACGCCGGGCCAGATACAGTGAATATTGAAGTTGAAGACAAGCCCTAAAACACATTGTCTCAGTGCAGGGGCTGAGGGATATTTCTCACAGTCCCTTCAAAGAAGGGGGCGAGGTAATAACCTCGCCCCCATTTGGTTTCTATTGACAGGGAAAATCGTGGTGCTATACTTGTGCTGGATAATCGAATTGGAGGTAGAAACATGACACCACGAAAGTCTAAGACAGACCCCCAGGTTCTGGAAATGCCACCGCAGAAGATGGCGGTGGTTCGCGGCAAGGGCGCCCCGGACAAAGTCTTCCCTGAGGTCATGCCCGCCCTCTATGGTTCGGTTTACACCCTCAAATTCGACCTCAAGAAGAAGGGGCTGCCCACCTTCAAGGTCAGCGGACTGCGCGCCCGCTATCCTGATGCCCATATTGTTCCCAAAGATGAATGGACGATGATTGTCGCGCTACCTGTCCCCGAGGATACCACTTTATTGCCTCAGAAAGTGGCTGGTGTGGAAGTCAAGCTAGAGACCTGGGAATACGGCACCGTAGCCCAGATTCTACACCTCGGCGCTTACGACCAGGAGAACCCGACCATAGAACGCCTGCAGAAGTTCATCACCGACAGCGGCTACGAGATAGCCGGCGTCCATGAAGAAGAATACCTCACCACCCCTGATGCCAAAGTCCCCAAGACCATAATCAGGTACTCGATAAGGAAGGTAGACACGGGGTAAACGACCAAAAAGGGAAAGTAAGCATAAAGAGCCAGGTCAAGGCGCGTTACCGCTTTGGTTTAAAAACAACGGAAGGCACCAGCTTCCCGGAATAGACAAAACCCTCAGCCTCCCGGTCATCTCCATACCTGGCTTCTAGCTCGTCCATCGGGCCGGCATCCATTGCTCTCATGGGACATGCCGCAACGCAGATAGGCTTTTTGCCCTCCATCCACCTATCCAGGCACAGGTCGCACTTCTGCATTTTAGCATTCGGCTCCGCCCCGAATTGAGGCACATTATATGTACAGGCCTTCAAGCAGGCGAACCGGCACTCGTCCCCACCCACGCATACCTCTCTGTCCACGGTAACTACCCCATCCTCCTCCCTCCTGGTGATAGCATCAACCGGGCAGGCTTTGACACAGATGGGATTGGCGCAGTGGAAACAAGTATTGAAAATATAGCTCAGCGACAGTTCCGGGAACCTGCCCTTCTCAATAGCTTTTACCCTTATCCAGCTCGCCGGGCCGGCTGGCACATCATGCCAGTCTTTACAGGCAACAATGCAGGTATCACACCCGGTACATCGAGATTGGTCGAAATAGAATCCCAGTTGCATTACTTTACCTCCTGCAGTCTCTCCACCTGGACCAGGCCGGTGTTATAGGGGAAAGCCCCACCCGGTGAAGCCTGGTCCCGGCCCAGGACATTCGGATTTCCTCCCCTGTCCCTCCCCTTATCATCCGGGGCGTACCAAGCACCGTGAGGAATTTCAACCACGCCGGGCATGATTCTCTCGGTTACCCTGGCCGGAATGATAACCTCCCCCCGGTCATTGAACACCCTGACCATATCTTCATGGCCTATACCCCTGACTTCAGCATCGGCGCGGTTAATGAGCAGCGCCTGTGCCTCAAGCTCCTTCAGCCAGGGGATGTTGTCAAACTGTGCCAGTGCCCGCCTCTTAAAATGACTGGTAATAAGTTGAAGAGGATATTTTACGGCCAGAGCATCGTTTCGGCTTTCCCAGGTCTCAATGTACTTTGCCACCGGCGGCACCTCCGGGTCATTGAGGTCAGCCAGTTGCTGCGAATAGAGCTCAATCTTCCCTGAAGGCGTCGGGAACGGGTTACTGGACGGGTCCTCAATCTGCTTTTTGAACGGAATATAGGGCGCATCGGTCTCAATGCGGTAGATGCCCTCCTTTTTGAACGCCTCGTAGTCGGGAACCTCGGATTCAGCCACTTCCTGCCTCAGCAGATCATCCTCTGTTTCGTCGCCAAAGTCGGCGATGTCCAGATGAGCCGCCAGCTCACGGGCAATCTCGAGGTGAGATTTACATTCACCCACCGGCTCTATCACCTTGTTCACAAAGCCATAGAACGGGGTGCCTACACCAAAGTGGATGTCATTCCTCTCCATGAAAGTAGCCGTGGGCAGCAGGATATCGGCAAACCTGGCCATGGGCGTCATAAATTGCTCAAAAACCACGATAAACTCCAGCTTATTCAGTGCCGGCACTATTTTATTGATGTTGGGAAACTGGTTCAGATAATTCGTATTCAGCACGACGGCCAGCCTGATGTCTGCCGAGTAGCCACCAGCTTTTCCATCCATAATCAAATCTGGCACGTCCAGATAATGGACTCCCAAGGGGACATAGGACGTGGAGATATCCGATTTGGCGCGGTTATCTATACCCCCCGCCACCGGATTGACGCCGTCTTCCGGCCTGAAGGCAAGTCCATATCTCATTTTGAAGGGGTACCAGCCACTCCCCTCCCAACACCTCCCTCCAGCACTTCCTCCGTGGACGCCGACATTGCCCGTCATAGCGGCCAGGGTTGCCGCCGCCCGGTGATACTGTTCACCATAGGCAGTGCGCCCCGGGGCAATGCCCGCCATAAGCGCCGCCGGCCTGGCGGCGGCATATTCCCTGGCCAAATCCTCAATCACGGCCACCGGCACGCCGGTAATTTTCTCCGCCCAGGCCGGCGTCTTGGCTTCTCCATCCTCCACGCCAAGGACATAGTCCTTAAACTGTTCAAAGCCGATGGTATACCTATCCAGGAATGCCTGGTCCTGGAGGTTCTCCTTTATCATGGTGTAAGCCATGGCAACCAGCATGGCGGCATCTGTGCCCGGTCTGATTGGTATCCACTGGTCAGCGAGGATGGCAGCGGTATCGGTGTAGCGGGGGTCAACGGCCACTACCCTGGCCCCGGCCTCCCTGGCTTGAGCCAGGTACCAGCTTGTGTTGGTGCCCCCTACCGTGTTTGCCGGGTTCCACCCCCACAATATGATAAGACGGGAATTCAATAAGTCATCCCTTGAACCGCCGGCACGCCAGGTGCCATATGTGGCCTGCACCGCGTATACACCCCCCTGGAAGGAGGGCACACCCCAGAATTTGGTATAGCCGCCGATACGGCAAAGCAGCTTATGCATGTGCCGGGCGTTATGCACCTGGGCTATGTCACCACCTCCCCACAGATATAATGTGCTGGCTGGCCCGTAGGTATCCTTTACCCGGCTTAGCTCCCTTGCCGCCGTATCCAGCGCCTCATCCCAGGTGATGCGTTCAAAATTCCCCTCTCC
>SDBV01009310.1_pt1 | contig 13077 bp, 10 predicted proteins | sample 2277081 | NCBI WGS metagenome assembly SDBV01 (sample SAMN10402039, study PRJNA504765) | marine sediment metagenome | isolation source: marine sediment core GS10_PC15, 223 cmbsf | place: Arctic Ocean: Southern Knipovich Ridge | collected 2010
TGGCTAAACCCTCCAAAACTTATCAGGGAAAACACCCTGCATTTAAATGCTGCGTGAATGTAATCTATGGTTATAGAAATAAAAATGACTTTCATGCGACAACTACCTTGACAAATAGCGATACCGAAAGGCCGGATAACCGAGGATGGGCCGCTACCGGAAAAATATCAACTCAAAGAAATGCCTACATCCAGCTATGCCGAGCGTACTGAACAGAACGTTATTGATTCGGATGGAACGTTGATTGGCTCACACGACAAGCTCACCGGAGGGTCCGCTTACACAAGAGAATTAGCCTTGGAACATAAGCGACCATGGCTTCATATTGACCTCAATAAAACCGGGATATTTGACGCTGCTTTGAAACTGAGTGGATGGGTGTTGAAAAATAACATCGAGATTCTGAATGTCGCAGGCCCGCGAGCGAGTGAAGACCCGAAGATATACAGGGCTGTTCTTAATATCATTGAAAGCGCTTATTATTTTGGCTTTACCGAGGACAAGAGTCCCGACTCCTTACGGATGCTTCTTTCCCGGAATGATAGGCTAAAAAAACAAAAAAATTTGCCTCAGACTGTGGATGAAGCCGTACATCAAATAATGTCGGAAATGTCACTAAAAGATAGAACCACGATGGCAAATGTGGTCGAGGAGAACCTCCAGGTTTTCCAATTGACCCTTGGTCTTTATATCAAAAACAAGCTCGATGAATGGGCTGTAAGCGAAGAATTGATGAAATCCTGCATGGCGATATCAAAAGATGAAAATTTAAGCAGGGCGGATGCTTCAACTGTTATTATGAAGGAATTATGGAGGAAGCTCCGGGAAACTAATAAACTGCGTGTTGTGAAATAGGCTCTCGTTTGATGATATCTGTAATCGGTATAATATGTCTTTTTGTTCTGATGGATAGAAATTTCAGGCTATAAATCCAACAAATTTTGGCCTGGATTTAGAGGATATCACAGGTTTCTTAAGATCTGAGGTTATATCAATAAATAACAGGTTGATGCCAACATCGGATACTGGCAAGATAAGATAACTGAAGATCCAACCAATTTTATGACATTTTGTTACCTCTTTGATAGATCTGCCTTGTAGCAGTTGATGCATGCAGTCGTTACTATGATAATTTTTCAGCTTAGTTCTACTAATCGCTATTTTAAGTGTAAGCAATTGGGTTGTTTAAATATTCAAGAGTCTTTCTATGTAAATCATTAGATATTTTTCCTTCATCTAAATAAATCGATAATAGCTCCTTTATTCCCATGGCACAGACAACATTATAGCCTTTAATCTCAAGCTCCTTCACACCTCCTTGTTCGCGATCTAGAAGGACAATTATATCTTTGACAACTAAACCGTTTTTTTCGAGTATTGAAATAGCGGCAAATTTACTGTCTGCACCAGTAATCAGATCATCAATTACAATTGCAGTTTGTCCCCTCTTAAAGGCACCATCAATTGGCACCCCTGTCCCGTGTTTTTTTTTGTCCATCCTAACCGAAATCATAGGAACTCGAATCTTGATAGAAAGAACAGCAACGATCGGTGTCGCAGCAGTTGGGACATCAGCCAATAGGTTGAAAGATAAATGCTCAATCATCTCTTGGTAAATCTCTACTGATAAGTCCATTACTTCTGGAAATGACCTTAATAATCTTAAGTCTATATAAAATGGCGACAATGGGGCAGTTGGATTTTTTTCGTGTAATTTTAATTTGAATTGACCAAATTTAACCGCACCGATGTTAAATAGTTGATTTGCTAAATCGGTCTTTTTTTTTTTTATCATAATATCCCTATTTATATTATTCCATTTGATATCTCTTCGATAACCATTTTTATAGCATCAATTGGAGTCCCAATTGCATCTGGAGGCTTAGTTATTGCTCTCCCAATTACAATATGAGTTGCACCTTTTGATAAAGCTTTTGAGGGTGGCATAGATCTTTTCTGATCGTTTAAAGAGGACCATGTAGGTCTGATTCCGGGGGTAACGATCAGCATGTGCCTTGAAATAGAATCTTTAATTATTTCTATCTCTTGGGGAGATGCTATGACCCCGTCAAGTCCCGCTTTATCTGCTATTTTAGCCATTTCAGAGACGTGTTCTTCAGTACTCCCAGGAATCCTTAATTGAGTATTCATTTCATCTCTGCTAATACTTGTTAGAAGTGTAACACCTAATATTAATGGGCGAGGGGCAGATAATTTTTTTGATTCCATTTTTGTTGCTTCAACAGAAGCTTTGATCATATCAATCCCACCCATTATGTGGAGATTGAACATGTTAATAGATCGCCTTGTTATTCCTCTTGATGCTGCTGCTACAGTATTCGGTATATCATGTAATTTACAATCAAAAAAAATTTGGTTGCCATCATTTACTATTTTTTTAATTGTTTTATTCGGGTGCTCGGAATTGTTTAGCAACCCGAGTCCAATTTTAAAATAACCGACATAATCCTTCAGCATGGTTACAAGTTTTAATGCCTCATTTTCACTATCTACATCAAGAGCCAAAATAATCTTTTCTTTGATTTCTTCATTAATTATATTTTTGCCCATAACCGGTTCCTAATCGTTAATTATTTATTTGATTTGAGAACAATAACATTCAAATACAATTTACCTTGACCTGTGAGTCCTTCTGTTAGATCGAATTCTGATTGATTTTCTTTTGAAAGACGCTCAAGAATTTCTTGTGTAATCGAGATTGACCCAGGATTCAAACCCGATTTGTCACCAATTCTTAAGGCTAATAGTCCTGGTCTGATCCCTTTAAACTCATTATCCCTTTCATCTTCCTTCCATGCAATTCCTACCCTAAGAAGACCGTAATGTTCTAGTTTGTTCTCAGCAGTGCTTATTTGTTGTGTTGTTTTGCTAATTAATTCTTTTATACAAGTATAGACTTCATCTGGTTTGGTCCCACATAAAAATATATTATCATTGCCGAAACCACCAATGCGAACACCTTGATATTTCTTTACAACTTCTTTTGTTTTTTCTTCAACAAATTTAAGCAAACTAACAACAGCATCATCATACTCAATGCCCAAAAGGTCCGATGCGATTCTTGGAAGATTTACAAGGTTTTTAATATCTGCCACTGCGATCGCATATGGAGCCTGATTTATTGGCATCTCTCTTAGAATTCTTATAGTACCTTCCCAACTTTCTGTTATTCGTTTTTTATTACTCTCAGATAACGGATCAGGGATTCGGTGTGTAGCTTCAATTGTTTTAACTATGAGATGAAATGTATTCGATAACGTTTGGGTAACAAATTCATCATATTTCTTTTTATTCGAGAGATCTATGCATTTTTTTAATGGTTTTTGAAATGCTGATATTTCGGGCATTTGTTTCATTAACTCGTCTAAATAAAAATTTGCGTCAATTACATCTCCACTTTGGGTTTGTTTTTCTATGTCGAATCTCTGATCGATATCCAAATCAAAGTTATTCATGATTTGCCTTAAAAGAAAAGTGTAGGAAAACATAACTTTCGAAAACCACTGAAGAGTTCTTACTGGATAATCACCTTCATCTCTCAATATAGGTTCTTGATCGATCTTTTCTAATAATGCTTCAGCTATCTCAATGGTTTCTTTTTCTTTCAATATTTCAATGTATTTATACAAATGACCAATGTTAAGGTACATCTCAATTTTATCAAATAATAATCTTGCAGGTTCAAGAAAATCAGCAAGGGAGGGCCTTAAATAATAACCTCTTGGGATTTCGTCTAATACCGAAACTGTCTGCAATTGAGGTAATACTTTGTTTTTGGCAATGCGAATCCACTCAGCCACTTCCCACTGAGCACAAATATACGCTATTCTTTCATTTCTTGCAGCGGAAAGAACAATAAGGGCATCTTTTCTGGTAGCTGTTTTATCTGAATATGGACTGATAAGCCTCGTGGTTACGATGGTTTCTTGTATGCGGGAATATAAGCGTGTTAATGAGGATACGTTAACCCTAGAGGAAACATTTAGTCCTTTTTTATACAATTTTTCCCAAACTTGAAGAGAATTATCATTAGGACGATAAAGTCTATATGATCCTTTCTTACTCGTATTTACTTTCTCTTCAATACTGTTTTGGTCTAATAAAATTTTTTTATATTCAGGGTAATTCCCAAATCCGCTAAGAGAAGGCCAAATCGGAATAGGTCCAAATTTATAGGGTACCCAGCCTAAAAAAAGTGTATCAGACTGTAAATCCCAATCATGTAGCAAATTGGAAAAGATTTTATGAAAAATGGTTAATGTCACGTAACCATGTTTGTACCATTTCAAAAAAGCTTTTAATCCAACCGGTCCAAGTGCAAGCGTTCTTTGTATAGCCGAATCATTGTATGATATTGGATTTTTATCGAACTCAAACCAAGCACCAAATTCTCCACGACTAAAGCTTCTTTCTATTTTAACTTTTTCTACACCGCTTTCAAAAAATACATATGATTGATTTGTTGGTTTAATAATACCCCAATCTAGTCCATAATCGATTACCTTTCCAATTGTGGACTCAGAAAATGGGCGTAATTTATCTACAAGTTGCTTGTAGTTGATCGAAGCTATTTCGGTATCTTTTGAGTCTTTAGAAGTATATTTTGGTGGAATTTTTCGCAGCATTAAAACTCTACACTCAAAGGCATTTTGACTACCAAATTCATTTTCGGCGAATCCTTGGGGCCCTCTCAAAAGTAAAGGCGGGGGCAAACTCGTGTTTTTTTCAAAAAGTGGCATGGTATCGCAAGTGATCGATAGTATTTTGTTTACCTTAGCTTCAATCTCTTTCCCTTTACTAGTGCCAAATATTGCCTCCAAATGTTTTAAATCTGCCTTATGAATAGTTTTGTTTACAATAATTCCCATATCTTGGGGTGCACCACATTCAATGAAATCATTCAGCAGATTGATAGACAAATCCATGCAAAGTTTGTCATAAATTCTTCTGAATTGTGAATTAGGGGTTTCGTTTTGTGAAAGCTGAGAAAAAATCTTGGTATTCTTTTTCGACTCAAGAAATTGGTTGTCAAGTTTAATTAATTCAGCAGATGGGGCCTCCATCCCTGGAAAAACTATAAATGAAAAATAACAATTACGGTCCTCAATATTGATATAAAATCTAATCTTACATGGTCCATCCCATGACAGCTTAATATTTTTCGAATTTGTTAATGTTGATGTATCAAAAAATTGAGGGCGGTCTAAGGTAATTGTTAGATACGGATGTTCATTATCTGGATACCTGATAACAAAAGGAAGTCCCCATTTAGCTAATTTTTTAAGTAATATTGAGTAGTCATCACTGCCAGAATATTTTCCACGAACTATAAGATGTCCTACATCTAAAGGGGGGTCAAAATAATCCAAAAGCCTGGATATCATTGCAGCTTTATCTGCAAATTCATCTGCATCTAAATTTTCAAATGCATGGGATTTGTAATCGATCAGATCGCCTGACTCTATGTGGGATTTATTTCTGATGCAGACAAGACTCTCAATTGATGAATTAAGATATGTAAGCCTTTGTCTGAGATTTTGCATTTCCCTTCCATGCTGCATCATCTCATCAAAAAGTAAGACTTTCTTGTTGGCAAACGTTTCATATAACTCAGTAAATGGCATGTAACTAATAGCTGTACTGTGCCAAAGATCTTTAGCATATCTAAATGAATCATTCGAAATTAATTCCCAAATTTTGGCCCCTCGTCTATCATTAACAACTACATGGTCTGGGTTTAATTCATCAATGGACTTATTTGCCATTTGGCTCCATTCTGCAAGCATGGGTTTCGCCCAACTTGGTATCGGTTTTTCTCGTAGAACATCATTGGTAGTTTGTTTTTTTGGTGTATCCCCAGAAAGATCGCCCTCTAAAAACGCCTGCTGGACAGCATTAGCGGCAAACCGCCACTGTCCACCTACTTTTCTCCCTGGTAGTTTGCCTGTCTTTAACCACCTGTAAATTGTTGGTTTTGATACATTAAATTTATTTGCAACGCCATTAACTGACAATAATTGATCGCCCATTTTCGCCCCCACAAATTAAGATAATTTTATGTATTTCATAATATAATATGTATAAATATGATTGTCAATGATAAAATAATATAAAATTGATAAAGAATGATAAAGCATGATATTATATAATTAATAATAGGCTATAATACATTGTTTAGGCGGCTCAAGAAATATTAGCTTGGCTATGTTTGGATATATTTTTTGGCTTAACAAGTGAAAAGAGGGCCGCCCATAAAAATATAAGTTTATTATTAGGTTGATCTGTGTTATTCAGAATCGGGGTCGGACCGCGCTAACTAATAGATATTATACGATATGATGCAAATATAATAGCCAATTTTATCCGAATAATGATGTTTTCGATGTCGAAAAGAGCATAATCGGAAACACTTGGAATTCGAGGTTTAGGAAGAGAGCTGAAAAAAATCGGGTGATGTATTCGAGCTTCGCGAGGTACAAGTGCTTTATCTTGAGCATACTGATCCCAAAAACAGCGCTATTGACCCTAAGAGTACCGATTTGTGGAATGTTAATCCATATGCGAGTCTTAAAAAATATTCTTGAAAAAAATAAAATAGGCAGAAGATCTGACCCGAAGATAATTTCATTTAAATCTAAATAGTGTAAGTCGGGAATCATTTTTCCCTGCCGTACCATAATTACTCACAGAGCTATAACTCTTTGATGTTTTAATGTATAACGTCTATTGGATTATTGCATATTTCCTGAAGCAATATCACCTATCTTGAAATACTTTTGAATTTGTTGCAATATAAGTTCTTAATATTCAAGCGAATATTTGAACCAATATACCAATGGATGTCCCCAAATTTATCACAATTATCTATACTGTCCCGTCAAAAAAATCCACGAAAAATCTTTCTAAGGCATATCCGTTTGAACCAAATTTGGTCTAATCATTTATAAAATTCGATCTGGTCATTTTTTTTCTTGACATATATCATTACATGCTGTAAGTTATTCTTACATAATGTCATATTATTGAGGTGAATCATGAAACTTACTCGTGAAAAGGTGTTGCAAGAATTGGTCAGTGTTTTGCAGGAGACACAGCAGGTGCTTCTTGGAGAGCCTGTGGAAATAAGCGAGAACACCGTACCAATTGGTGATCTCGATGATTTCGACAGTCTAACCAGCGTTGAAGTCACTGTGCGATGTCTGGTGGCTCTGGGATTTGACGAATTTCCAGCTTTCCCTACTCTTTTTATCAGCAAAAGCAAAGAGGCGCTAACAGTAGGTGAAGTCGCCGACCGAATATTAAAATTAAATTGAATCGTCGTTAGGAGATGTTCAAATGCCAAATGAAACCATCGAAAGGAGAAAGCTTATTGGATCGAGACTTGCTATTGCGAGGAAACGAGCAGGCTTATCGCAATCTCAGGTCTCAATTGAACTTAATTTACCTCGACCTTCCATATCAGAAATCGAATCAGGGCGCAGGAGAGTAGCGGTTGAAGAACTTGTCTTGTTTGCAGAACTCTATTCAGTTGATTTGAACTGGCTTGCTGGTAGGGGAGAGGACAAGGTTGATGTTATACGAGACAAATTGCAGTTGGCCGCCAGAAAAGTGGCAGGTTTAAAAGAAGAGGATCTTGAAAAAGTCATAGATCTTCTAACTTCCTTGAAACCTGGGGGAGACAAGTAATGGATTTCCCCATTCGCAGAAAACTTGCCTTGCAAGCTGCAGCGCTGGCGCATCGTGTGATGACAGAGTGTAACACCAATTATGGTGGAGCGGTTGATCCCATTCTTGTGGCGGAAAAGCGATATTGTGAAGTCCGGTTCATGGCTCTTCCTTCTCTTGAAGGGGTTTATTCTCCTCATCCTTCGCCGGTAATAATCCTTGGTTCTCAGCGACCTGCAGGTCGGAGGGCATTTACTTGCGTGCATGAATTGGGTCATCATGAGTTTAAACATGGGGCACGAATTGATGAATTTTGCCAAGGCAATTCACAGAAAGGAAAAGATCCTGATGAATTCCTCGCCGATATGTTCGCAGCGTTCCTTTTAATGTCTCAGGGTAGTATCCGAAAAGCTTTGAATACCCGTCGCATTACACCACAAAAGATAGAGCCGATACAAATATTCCGGTTGGCATCGTTTTTTGGTGTCGGTTATAGCACGTTAATTGATCATATGGTGTGGACTCTACGGCTAATCAGCAGGGAAAACAGAAAAAACCTACTGAAGATACAGCCAAAGGAATTGAAATCCCAGTTCGGTGGTACTCCCCAATCAGAAGTTGTTTTAGTTGATGAATTTTGGCGAGACCGAGCTGTCGATTTAGAGATTGGCGACATAATTGTACTCAATCCAAACGTTGTTGTCGAAGACGGTCCCCGTCTAATCCCGAGGGGAACAATTGATGGATTGCAAACATTTAAGGCTGTATCTAAAGGATACAGCAGAGCATTTCATGAAAATATAGACTGGGCCGTGAATATTCGTATCGCGTCAAAGCATTACGAGGGGTTAGCTCGATATCGTTTTCTTAATGATCCTGAGGAGGACATACAATGAGCACTAATAATACTATAAAACCGCTATACGGTAACAATCTTTCGGAAGCATGGGCTAAGGCTTTTGTGAAATGTTGTGATGCTCGCGGTAAAGTGATAGCCCCGGGGATTGTATCGTTTCCCGTTTTTGAAGATCAAGCCGCATGGTCGTTGGAGGATGACACGATACGTAATTCGTTAGAAAGACAACTCGATGCATTCGGTATTCGATCAGTTAACCAGAGCAATGTTGAAACAGTCGCCGGAACCATTTTCCCAGAATCAATTTGGAAACGCTGTAATGGTGAACGTGAAAAATTATTCGAAAAATATGAATCGATGTGGCCCATGGTGAGCAATTGTAAACCAGCAAATAGTCGAGGGACCTATTTTCGTCGGCTCACTTCCTTTGGTGAGAAGGGTGTAAACCAGCTAAAGATAATAATAACCGCTTGGAAAAATAAAGTTCGTCGACACAGTGCATTTCAGGCAGGTGTTTTTGACCCTGCCCAGGATCACAGACCGACTCCTTTTTTAGGCTTCCCTTGTTTACAACAAGTCGTGTTTCACCCTATTGGGCCAAACGGATCGGAGGGAATGGAAGTTGTTGCCTTCTATGCAAACCAACTTATACTGGAAAAGGCTTATGGGAACTATTTGGGACTCTATCGCCTGGGTAAATTTATGGCTGGCGAAATGGGTTTGATTTTACGTGGAGTGACCTGCCTAGCATCGAACTTGTCACTGAGCTATAATATCAGAAAATGTGATTGCGCTACCCTTTTAAGAGACATTAAGAAGGAACTCCACAATGCCAACTAAAAGCGTGAATGATACTAATTACCCGGGCTGTTTATTTGTATTTGAAGGCTCTGATGGCGTTGGTAAAACGACGGTTGCAGAAAAAGTTGCTGATTACCTCAAAGGCAAAGGTGTTGATGTTCTTTCACTAAGTTTTCCAGGCCGTGAACCAGATTCTTTGGGAAAGTTGGTGTACGAAGTACATCATGATCCCAGGTCGTTCGAAATAGAAGGTTTATCACCAGCGAGCCTCCAGACCCTTCACATTGCCGCTCACCTCGACTGTATTGAAAATCGAATTCTCCCTGCACTTTTCAAAAATAAAACAGTAATTTTAGATCGTTATTGGTGGTCCACTATTGCCTATGGGATTGCCTCTGGAATTAAAAAACATATTCTCGATGCAATGGTCACACTTGAAAAAACTGTTTGGGGAAATGTTAAACCCGAAAAATTATTCTTAATAACACGTGATGAGCCTTTTAGAACCGAACTACCAATAGAGCAATGGTTGAAAGTATGTACTGCTTACAGGAAAATATACGAAGATGAGAATAACTACTATCCTGTAAAAGTCATCGATAATTCTAAATCACTCATAGAAGTTGTAGATAATATTCTTACCTGCATTCACAATGGAAGGCATAGCCGAATACAGGGCAAGAAATTCATACAAGAGTGTTTTTTTATTTTTCCTAATAAAAAGAACAATATCAAAATGTTAAATGCAGACCATTGGGCGCCTACCAAACCAACCGAGGTTTTTCACACATACTGGCGTTTTGCCGCAGAGAGGCAATCAATCTTTTTTAAGCGTCTAAAAGGTAAAAAAGAACCATGGACTGAAGACCCCATATTGCAAACTTACAAATTCACCAACGCCTATCGTGCATCAGACAGAGTCAGCCAATATTTAATCCGGCATGTAATCTATGGCGGATCGCAAAACCCAGAGGAAATCTTTTTTAGAACGTTGCTTTTCAAAACTTTCAACAAAATCGAAACATGGCAATTGCTTGTTAAAAATCTGGGAAAGGTTTCTTGGGAGGAATACGATTTCCAAATTTATGACCGAATTTTGACAAACGCAATGGAAGGGAAAAGGAGGATCTATTCAGCTGCATACATTATGCCTTCAGGAGGACGGTCGTTCGGGCATAAAACCAAACATCGCAATCATCTAATCCTTTTGCAAAAAATGATGCATGACGAACTTCCAAATCGACTCAGTGACACCAAATCTATGCATGAAGCTTTTGTCCTCCTGCGAGATTATCCAATGATCGGAGATTTCTTGGCCTATCAGTACGCCATAGATATTAACTACAGTACAATGACAAATTTCAATGAAATGTCTTTTGTAATGCCTGGCCCAGGAGCAAAAGATGGACTTCAAAAATGTTTTTCAGACCCTGGTGGACTTAGCGAAGTAGACTTGATCAAGCTAATGGCGGATCGACAAGAGGATGAGTTTTTACGATTGGGTATAAAGTTCAATAATCTTTGGGGTCGACCACTTCAGCTCGTTGATTGTCAGAACCTGTTCTGTGAAGTGGATAAATATGCCAGAATCGCACATCCAGAGATTAAAGGCATTACTGGAAGAAGCAGAATTAAACAAAAATTCAGGGCTAATCTTGACCCTATTGAACATTTCTATCCGCCGAAATGGAAAATAAATGGCGATGTAAAAAAACACGTGTCGAGAAATGATTCATGACGGAGACCTCTTGTGAAAAAGCACCAATCATCCTTCAGACTTCATGAAATAAAAATTGAAGTGACGCATGACTGCATGTTGCGGTGTATTCACTGTTCCAGTATCGCTGAGGTTAATACTGGAAAAAACATGGAATGGCTTTCATGCAAACGAATACTTGATGATGCAGTAGCTATGGGGGTTAAAGAGGTCGCCTTTTCTGGCGGGGAACCGTTGCTCTGGAAACATATCCAAGATGCTGTTGAACGAACTTCAACACATGGGATGAAAGTTACTATATACAGTACTGGTAATGCCCCCTATGCACAAAAGATAATAAGCGACCTGCTCACTACCGGATTGGATCGTGCGATATTCAGCCTCTTCGGGGGCAATGCACATCAGCATGAGAAAGTTACAGCGTGCAAAGGGAGTTATGGAAAAACTCTGAAAATCGTAAGACATTGCCTGAACATAGGTTTGGAAACGGAATTTCATTTTGTTCCATTTTCATACAATTACAGAATTCTGCCTGATATTGTTGAACAGGCACGCCGCTTGGGGGTAAAGCGCGTCAGTCTCCTTCGATTAGTCCCTCAAGGAAGAGCGTCAAAAGAAAAAGATGGGCATCTAACTCATTCCCAAAACCTTGAACTCCACAAGATAGTCAAAAAGTTGAGAGACGATGGACATGATATTCGACTTGGTTCCCCGTATAATTTTCTTATGCTTCGGGAGAAACCCCAATGCCGCTCTGGAATCGACCGCATTACTGTCGGGCCTGATCTCAGGATATTTCCATGCGATGCCTTCAAACACATTTTGCCAGAAGAAATAGGCGTCAGCTCGAAATTTTCTAACCTAAGCGAGCACTCACTTCAAGAGAGCTGGGAAAAATCACCCTATTTAAAGAAAGTAAGGGAATATTTAACAACGGATATAGCTACTGAATGCAAGAATTGTGAAAAGTATAGAGCCTGCCTATCGGGTTGTGTGGCTCAAAAATTTTATGCTTATAATGAGCTACGCAAATGCCCGGATCCAATGTGTCTTTTAGGTATGATTACCCGTTTTGCGGACACGCAATTATCATGGGGAAAAAGAAAAAAGACTGGCAGGATGTTGCTTATGTCCTGAAACTGTTTGATATAGTTACCAATCTGAAATGCCCTTTCTGCGGTAATTATAACATCAATAACGATCCGTGTGAAACTGTCTGCCCGGAATGCTCCACTAAATTTGAAATCGACGATAGGTCAGAATGCATATTTGCTGACATAAACAACCTTAAACTCCCAATCATTGTTACTATTTGTAATGTCTGTGGTCTAATTCAGGCTGAAGCTTACAAGGCTTGTATGAATTGTGGTGAAAAGCTATATCCTACAAAGCAGTGACATCTTACCATGATCAAGAAAATCATATCAGGCGGGCAAACCGGAGCAGATCAAGCCGCTCTTGATGCTGCAATTAAACTGGACATCCCTCATGGCGGCTGGATACCGAAAGGTCGGATCACCGAGGATGGGCCGCTACCGGGAAAATATCAACTCGAAGAAATGCCCACATCCAGCTATGCCGAGCGTACTGAACAGAACGTTATTGATTCTGATGGAACGCTGATTGTTTCACATGGGATGCTAACAGGAGGGTCTGCGGACACAAGAGAATTAACCTTGGAACATAAGCGGCCATGGCTTCATATCGACCTCAATAAAACCGTAATGGGGGACGTTCGTGCAGAACGTGCTTTGCCGTTCTGACCCCTTTAATTAACCTCCTTTCTTTACCCCAATGATAAGGAGTCGCTTTTTTATGCGGACAGTATATTGTGTATATCCTATCATGAAAAGACGGGGTTTAAGCGAAAAAGTGCCGTAATCGATCGAAATTATTGATATATAACCTGAATTTTGCGCGTAAATCGTCTCTGTGAGCTATGTGCGGCATTTTATTCTTTATATCACCATCATGTTCACATCAATGAATTGACCGGCTAATACTTCAAAAAGTACTA
>SDBV01009311.1_pt1 | contig 13077 bp, 10 predicted proteins | sample 2277081 | NCBI WGS metagenome assembly SDBV01 (sample SAMN10402039, study PRJNA504765) | marine sediment metagenome | isolation source: marine sediment core GS10_PC15, 223 cmbsf | place: Arctic Ocean: Southern Knipovich Ridge | collected 2010
GGGGCAGGGTACCCGGGCGTATCATTGCAATATTCGGATCCGCCGGTGAAAGAGACCCCGCCAAACGCCCGGCCCAGGGGCAAATTGCTTCTCGCTACGCCGACATAATCATCCTTACCGATGAAGACCCGAGAGGGGAGGATCGGGTCAAAATACTGGAAGAGATCGCGGCCGGGTGCGAAGACAAGAAACGGGGGCTGGATCTGTTCCTCGAACCGGACCGAAGGAAAGCCATCCACATGGGTATCGCCATGGCAGGGCCGGGAGACACAGTGCTGTGCCTGGGAAAAGGTCACGAGCGAAGCATAATCTATCCCGACGGGCCGATGGCTTGGGATGAAGTGGCCGTTGCGCGCGAGATTCTCCGCGACAGGCTGGGAGATGGCAGCTGAGGCCTCACCAGTGATCGTAGGACACGATCCTCTTGAGGGTTTTCCTGGGCCCCGGTTCGGGCATGGTCTCATAATGGCCGATCAGCAGCAACAGCACGACCTTCATGGAATAGGGTATGCTCAGTAGATCTTTTACTTCCTGCTCGTCGAAGGTGGTTATGATGCAGGAACCAAGATCTTCGCGCGTTGCCTGCAGCACCATGAAGGACGCAGCGAAGGCGATGTCGATCGGGTAGGAGACCTGCCCATTGGGCATGCGGTAGTGGATATTGGTTGTGCAAGCGGCGATGATTACAGGGGCCCGACCGACGTGTTCCTGACCGAAGGCGGCTTCCTGGATCTTCTTGCGCAGCGCCGCTTTCTGAACGACCACGAATCGCCATTCCTGCCTGTTTTTAGCGGACGGTGCGAGCTGGGCTGATTTGAGAATCCTCTCCAGCTTACTTTTTTCGACAGCCTTGGCCTTGAAGCCTCTCTGGCTTCTTCGATTGAGAATTTCGGGAAGAACATCCATCGTGGCCGCTACTGTAGCAGAAAAGAACGCTTGACGCAACCTGCGGGCCGCCGTATCGTTGGCCAGATGGCAAAGAGTATCGTCCCCGGGGTATTGCTGCTGGTGCTGTGCGCCTTCCACGGTGTCAGTCAACCGATTTCCCGCTTGCCGCCCGATCTATACCCCCGGCTCGAAGCTTCCGAAGCGGAAGCCGCTCTGTTCGAGTTGATCGGAAACAAGCTCCGACTCTTCGGTATTCCGTACCGCAGCCTGGATTTCGACGAGGTCGACTGGACCCATTCGTTTTCCCGTTCTCTGGAGGTCACGCTGCCGGGGCACAGGCGCGATACGCTTATCATCTGCGTGCCGCTCAATCATCCACAGGATGTTAGTCGCGAGGCCAGCGGTGACATCAACATCGAGATCGCCCTCGACCTGCTCGTGTCTGCTGCGCAGGAGTCGTTGCCCGTCACCCTCAAGGTGTTGTTTCTGAGCGCCGAGTTCGGCGACGAGGCCGATTACCCGAAGGGCAGCCGGCTGTTCCTGGAAGAGTATTTCCCCGCCGATCCGGTGACCGTCGTGTATCTGAATCTGAAAGCAACCCCGAGCCGCCTCATTGTGCGGGCCGGGGCGAACGGAATCGTCAGCCCTTACTGGCTCCTGGAAAGATGCTCCCGGCTTCTAGATCGAGTCGGCTTGCCGTTCCTCATCAGCGGCAACGAAAGCCAGCTTTTTCGCATGGGATTGTTCGCCGAAAGGGTCGCGATAGAGCCGTACCTAGAGGCGGGCTACCCCGCTATCAGCCTGGAGGGTGAATACGCGCCGTTGTCGCCGGTTAAAAAGCAGGTGTGGTTTTTCCTGTACAGCCGTTTTCTGTGGGGGCTGATCGATAGCTTCGAGGACGGCATGCCCACCGAATGGGATCATCATTACCTGTTTTTCCAGATCTTCAAAAACTATCTCATGCTTCCCGAATCCATCTACCTGATCGTACTGGCCGTTGTCGTGGGGTTGTCCCTGCTGCTCGTACAAATATTTTCCGGGCGATTTTTAAGCGGCCTGCGCGGTGTTTTGCGTTGGTCGTGGTATCCGCTCCTGCTCTTTGGCCTGTGGTTTCTGTTCTTTCTTGCCGCCACTCTCCTGATCGATGGAATTCAGTGGTTGCGCAACAGCCCTGATCTCTGGCAGACCCAGACGATTCTCTTTCTGGTTTTCAAGATCTTCTCGGCATCGCTGCTCTTCATCGCGCTCCTGCCTCTGATCAGAAAGCTGCCTTTCCCGAAGGACGAAGCATACTTTTCACACAGCGCCATCCTGTTGCTGCTGCTGGATATAGCCGTGCTGGCCGTTTTCAATATATCGTTCACCTACTATTTTCTGTGGGCGTACTGCTTTGCCCTGCTTTCGGCGGCCTTCAATGAGAGAACCCGGCATACCGGCCGGCCTCGGAAAGGGATTCACACGCAAGTACCCGACCAGGGCGGACCTGTCGGCGGCCAGACTCTAATCGGGCCGTCCCGCCGAGGAATAATTATTGGGAACAGGATCGCCAGGGCTTTCTTTATCGCCCTTTCCCCGTTCTGGGTGGTCAAGGGATTATTCGACATGTTCGCCTACCCTAAGCTTGAGTTCTGCAGGGAGGTGCTGTTGTCGCGGTACTGGGGCAACCTTCTGATGGCCATCCTGTTCCTGCCCTTCATCCTCCTGATTATAAGGTTGGGTTATGTGTTGTCGGCCCCCAAACGGCGAACACTGCGGCGCGTAGGTTTGCTGATCTGCGGTGCGACCGAAATCGCCCTGATCGGTCTGTTCTTGCTCTATCAGCCCTTTAGCTTTCAAAATCGTCAAAAAGTTATGATAGTCAATATCATCGACGCGGAGCAGCGTTCCAACAAAATCGAGATAAACAGCACTGCGCCCTTGGGAAGGCTCTACTACTGGCGCGGCGATAGCCTGGTAGGCATCGACTCGAGCAACAGGGAATACATAATCACCGAAGACCATATCCCCGAACTGCTGGCCGTCGAAACCGAGAGCACACCCATCCTGAACAGAAAGAACGTCGTACTGCGCCTGCACCCCAAGGGAAGACCCTACAAGGTCGATCTTACCCTCTCCTCCGAAGACGATTACGTGCTCTTCGATTCCAACTTCCCCTTTGCAAGGCAGATCAATGAAGGCTCGCAAACAACGACCTACGCTATTCTTGTGGGAAAGAACCCTCCCAGACCTCTGTCGGTTCTGCTCACCCTCCCGAAAAACCGCATATTCAGGCTCAGTATCGAAATGGAGTACCTCGATCCACCGGTCCGCCTCGATTTTTCCGGGAAAAACAAGAGAATCCGAACTATAGTAGTGTATAAGCAGAAAATCAGTATTGAAACATGAGATTAACAGATGTTAGGATGAAGTCCGTGAAAAATACGCTTTTTATTGTCCTATTGGTCCTCCTGTTGCCCCTGAGTGGCGCCTTTCCCGAGATAGTCGACAGTGCCGTGGCAAAAGAGTTGACGCGCATCTTCCCCGAGCTCGAGAACGGCTATATCGATCTGAACCGCAACGGCAAACCCGATCAGGATGACGAGTTGAACGAAGTGATACCGGAGTCATCGGTCAAGGACTCCCTTATCCAGGGGCAGGAGATACTTGATTTCATCATCGAAAACTACAAGTTCCTGCCCCTGGAGAAGCTCTCTGCGGTACGGGGCGCACTGGAGGGCGCCTCCGGCGTCATACCCGAGCTCGTCTCTCTCAACTATCTCTCGCAGATCGAAGACGTACTGGAAAAGAAGGAACAACTGGATGCCCATGGTCTCTTTTTAACCGCCTCGGCCCGTCGGGAAGCCCTGAACCGGATCGATGCATACATCGGCACCATGGTCAATGCATACAAGAAGGAGGATCGGGAATTCGAGGGCTCCTTCATCGAGGCGCGGGATCGATTCTTCACCATGATCGAGCAGGGCTATCCGCTGCCCGATTCTCTGGAAGAGAAGGACCGCGGCATCCTGGTGGTCATCATGATCAACACGATCATCAAGAATGCGGAGCCCGACGGGGTCAGTGTTGCAATCAAGACTCTGGGTCGCCTCAAAGCCGACTCGGCCACCTCATACCTTCTAAAGTTGATGCAGAACCCTTCATGGACGCGGGAGAGCATCAAGGCCCTCGGCCGGATCGGCGATTCCAGGAGTCTGGATCCCCTGCTGCAGGCCTTGGAAAAGGAAACGGACAAGGGAACCCGCGTAGACATCATCAAAGCCATCGGCGGGCTCGAGGGGCAGGCCGGTCTGAGCCGCCTTAAAGCGCTGGCCAGGCCCGCCAAAGAAAACGAACCCGGGTCGGATATAGATATAGTCGCCGCGTCCCTCGAAGCTATGGCGGAAGTCGCCGGGAGGGGCAACCAGGACCCGTCGCTCATGACGCTGTTTACGGACTATCTCGCCCACCCCGAACCCCGCATGCGGATCCTCTCGATCAAGGGTTTGGCCAACTTCCGCAGCCGGCAAACGGGCAGTCTTCTGCTGCCGCTTCTAAGGACAGAGAAGCGGGACGAAGTAAAAAAGGAGATTATTCTGGCCCTGGACAAGCTTCAGTTTCCGGGCACCGCCCTGGGCCTGATCGGTCTGCTGCGGAGCGCGGCCTCGACGGACGATATCCGTCAGGCGGCCATCACGGCGCTGGGAGACAGCAGCGAGGGCAACCAGGCCGTGCCCGTAATCATCGGCAACCTCTCCTCTTCCAACCCTGAGGTAAGCGGCGCGGCCGCGGGCGCTCTCATCAAACTGGACGAAGCCTTTCCGAAGCTCGTCGTCCCCAGCCTGAGCAAGAGCCTGTTCAGGGAAACCGACAAGTCCACCCTCGAAAGCGGGGCCAGGGTGCTGGCCTATCTGGCCGACGAAACCTCACTCAACACGCTGACAGCGCTGCTTTCCAGCCCGTACCCCGAGGTCAAAACGCATGCCACCTGGGGTTTGTACCGCATCCGCTCCGCCACCAACCCAAAAGCGGTCGATGAGCTAAACAAGCTCGTCAGCAACGAATCCGAACCACTCCAAGTGCGGATCAATGCCGTGCGGGCGCTGGGTGCCATTCGCTACGACAGCGAGCGGATGAACGTCTGGGAGACTCTGCTCAACATTACCAAGCTGCGCAGCGAGAAGTATCACATTCTACGCTATTACGCCCTGTGGGCTCTGGGCGAGTTGGGGGATGCTCGCGCTCAGGTGTTCACAACGCTGGCCGGTATCGCCCAGAGAGACGACGACGCGGGCATTCGCCTGCAGGCGGTGCGGTCGATTCAGAAGCTGGCCACTAAAAACGCCCGCGCCGAAGCCGGCCTGATCAAGCTCTTCCGACAGAGCCAGGACAACGAAGTACGCATCACCATTGTCGAGGCACTGGCGGATATGAGCTCGGCCAACACTGCCGAGTTGGCCGCCGAGATTCTCGGAAGCGACCTCGGCCCTCAACTTGGAGGGGCTAACCTCGGCGGGGCCACCCTCAGCGGTGTCGGCCTCGGCGGGGCCACCACCAACAAAAAGAGGGTCATTTATGCTCTCTCCAAGCTCGGGGGCGAGAGAGAGATCAGAGCCATTCTCGATGCCGCTCGTGACGGTGAGATCAAAGGCTATGTAGAGATGACGCTGGAGGATATCGATCCCGACGTGCTTTCAAAGATCGTCAGGAAACGCCTGAAAACGGAGACCGACCCGAGCATCCTCTCCGTAATGGAATCTCTCCAGTCCAGAATGGACGAGGCCTACTAGCCCCCGATGAAACGCCGCGGGCGGGCACCAACGGCAGGCCCTCAGCCGGGGTATGCCTCGGCCGGCCACGCCGAAACAGGCACCCCTCAGCCGGGCACCCCTAAACAGTCCTGCCGGCTGTTCACCCCTTCGGTGCAGGGCGTGCTCATCGAGCGCCCCAACCGCTTTCTCATCGTGGCCGGGACTGCGGCCGGCCGGCTCACGGCGCACTGTCCGAATCCCGGCCGGCTTCAAGAACTGCTGCCGGGACAGAAAATCATCCTGGAACGGCGGGTCCCGTCCTCGAGGAGCGCGGCATCGACACCTCGAAAAACGCGCTACAGCCTCGTGGCGGCCCACTACAGGAACCGGATCGTACCGTTGGAGGCCGGTAGAGCCAACACGGTTGCCGAGCAACTCCTTATCCCCGCGCTCTTCCCCGGCTACAGGGACTTGCGCAGGAAGGTTACCCGCGGCGACGTGCGCTTCGATTTCGGACTCACGATAGACGACGGCCCGCTCCTGCTCGAGGTCAAGGCCTGCACGCTCGTGGAACAAGAGACAGCTTTATTCCCCGATGCTCCCACCGCAAGAGGCGTCAAACACATGGACAGGCTTATGTGCTGTGCGGGGCGTAAGGCGCTGCTCTTCGTCATAATGCAGCCGCAGGCCGCCGTTTTCATGCCCAACATACACACAGACCCCCGATTCAGCCGCAAGCTCATGGAATACGCCGGCGCACTGGAGATCTACGCCTCGAGTGTCTCTACCGATGCGAGAGGGAACGTCGCGCTCGCCAATTTGAGTGTTCCCGTCGAATTGGGCCGGGCGCAGAAGCACCTGTCCCGCGGAGGTGTCTACCTGATCGTGCTGGAAATGCCGATTTCCCGATCGATACGCGTAGGGTCCCTCGGCGCCTGCCGTCTGGACAAGGGTTACTACGTATACGTGGGATCTGCAATGGCGGGTCTAGACAGCAGGATCAAACGCCACCACCGACGCCGCAAGCGGCTGCGCTGGCACATCGATTATCTGACCCGGTATGCCGGCCGTATCGTGGATTTTCCAATCCGGACGACGCACCGGTTGGAGTGCAACCTGGCAGGAGACCTGGGTCGTATCGCGGATGACAGGTTACAGGGGTTCGGCTGCTCGGATTGCCGCTGCAATTCCCACCTGTTCTTTTTCGCTGCGCAGCCTATGCACGACCGTCGCTTCATCGATCTGGTCGGCAGGTATCGCCATTTCGAAGCCCTGCTCTGAGCTCGTGAGTCGCGGGCGGCGAACGGGCACCGGCGCCTCGAGGCCCGGGCTAGAAGATAGGTTTCTTCTCAAGGGGGTGCCGCCAGTTCAGCCCGGAAAAACGCTGAAAGTTTCTGTTGGTGGTCACCCAGATGCAACCCGATTCGATGGCGAGGGCCGCAAAATAGGCATCCGTGATGGCGTTGCCCTTCACGTCCGTCTTCCTGCAGAGCTGCTCGAAGATCTCCCAGTGGCGGTGACCGGGAACGACGGACACGCAGTTGGGCCGCCCCCTGACCTGGGCCAGAAACGCCAACGCTTTGCCGAGAGGACTCGGAGAGTTGAAGACCTCCGGGTGGGTTACGACACGCAGAAAACCCGCCGCTACGAACTCGGAAAAGCCGAACGCGCGCGGGCTCGTCAGCTCTTTTTTCAACCAGGACAGGTACGCGGCATGGTTGGGCGCATCCTCCCGGTGGGCGTAGACGAGGATGTTGACGTCAAGAAGGTTCATCGCAATGGTCCATCAACTCGAAGAGAGAGCCTGAGTTGTCCAGATCGATGCCCGGCTGCAGGCCCTTGCCCTTGTAGGTGGTAAGAGTGAACGCCGTGTCCGGCTCTTTGGGCTGTTCTCGAACCAGCCAGGCCCTGAGAGCGTCTTCGACCAACGCCGACAGGCTTTGGTCGACACCCGCCGCCTGCTTGCGCGCCTGCGAGAGAAGGTTGTCATCGATGCGCACGGTGGTTCTCATAGACAAAACCTATCGGATTGCGAGCGGCGTGTCAAACATTTCGTTCGAGCGACAACCGTGCCGCCGTCACGGGCAGATCCGGCTGATGTGTGACACCCCGAACGCCCATGCCAGGGCTTCCTCCAACGGCATGCCCTCTACTTGCGCCCGCGCTTCGGAATAGCCTTCTGTCGGTTTCATCTCATTGTAGGCCTCCGCCACGGGTTTCTTGACATCGGGGCAGAAGGAGGACGGATTCAAATAGGGCAGTGCCCAAATGGCGTCCGCCACCCCGAACAGCCGTGCCGACCGTGACATCTGGAGCCGCGCCCGGGCGATGGTGGCCAACTCGGCAAGACATTGCGCGCACTGCGATGGGTCTCCGATTTCGCACCATATTAGCAAGCCCCTAAGCAGAGGCTCTTCCGCCTTATCGTACTGTCCGCGACAGCGCCGCAACACACCGGTCTGCCTGAGAGCTTGAGCTATGCCAAACTTGTTTCCCACCTCCCGGGCCACAGGCAGGCTTTCCTCGATCAATGCCGCGGCTCGATCGTATCGTCCCCGCTGCAGGGCCGAGTTGCCCAAATCGTAGAGCAGCCGGCACAGGTTGACCCTGTCTCCCTGCTTGCGGCAAAGGGCCAGGCTCTGCTCTAGATAGGCTTCAGCCTGCCCGCAACCACGGCGCGTTAAGTACGCCCCTAACAGGCGCAGGGCGTTGAGCAAACCCCAGTCATCTCCCGCTGCCCGGAAGAGGCGGCAGGCCTCCCTGCGCACTGCAACGCCTTCATGCCCTTTCCCTGCAAGAGCGGCCAGCCCGAGCAGACTGTTGGCCCAGCCCATGCCGCTCGAATCGTCTATCTCTCTATACAGCGCATAGCTTTGCCTGGCCCGCTCTTCGGGCGCATCCCGACTGCCGAGGTTCCACTCCAACAGGCTAAGCCCTAACAGCGCCTTGGCGCTTGCAGACGACGCCACGTTCTCTCTTGAAGCCAGAGCGATTTCCAGCAGCTCACGCCCCTCGCGGCAGTAGCCCCGGACGAACCAGTACCAGTACAGGGATCCACCCAGGCGCTGTGCCGGTTCGAATTCGGCCCGCTCTACCGACAACTCTATCGCGGCACGCAGGTTGCCAATCTCCCGGTCCAGGCGGCTCAGCCACCGCAACTGATCGTGCCCTACAATCTTCTGCTCGGCGAGCTCCGCCAGGCTCAGGTACCAGTCCCGGTGACGGCTGGGCAGGGTCTCTGCTTCTCCGGCCTCCTCCAGTTTCTCACTGGCATACTGCCGGATCGTCTCCAGCAACCGGTAACGTTCCTCCCCGTCCCGCTGCTCCGCGCTATCACCATGGATTTGTCAACCAGGTGTGACAACGTGTCCAGGACATTGCTGGGGGTGATCCGAGTCTGCCCCTTCGACTCCCTTCCGCGGTCGGAGCAAACCTCCTCCGCAGCCTCCAGAGTCCATCCGCCCGTGAATACGGATAGTCGAGTGAGCAGGATCATTTCCAACCGCGACAGAAGGCCGTAGCTCCAATCCAACGTCGCGCGCAGCGTACGATGACGCGGAAGGGACGTCCGGCTTCCCCCCGTCAAGAGATGAAAGTGGCCGTGCAATCGATCCCGGATCTGCTCCACCGTCAGTGCATTTACCTTCGTCGCCGCCAGCTCGATAGCCAGCGGTATGCCGTCCAACCGAATGCAAACCTCGGCCACGGCCGGCGCATTGCCGTCTGTAATGGAAAAGGAAGGAAGGGCAGACTTCGCCCGGTCAACAAAAAGGCGTACCGCATCGTAACGGCTCAAGTCCGCATTATCGATCGATCCGGGCGCCCATCGATCGGGGCAGGGCAGCGAGGGTAATCTCCAGGTAGTTTCACCTGCTATGCCCAGATGCTCCCTGCTCGTAGCCAGGATCCTGAGGTTTCGACAGGTTCGCAGCAGGGAGCCGGCCAGTTCCGCGCAACCCCGAATCAGGTGTTCGCAGTTGTCCAACACGAGCAGAAGCTCCTTGGACCGCAGATTGGTTTGCAGAGCATGCATGGCTGGTTTTGGCAGTCCGGGAGCGTCACGAATTCCGAGAGCCACGGCAACGGCCTGAACTACCTGGGAGGGATGCGTCAGCGCGGCCATCTCGACGAGCCACACGCCGTCTCTGTAACCCGCGAGCACGGTCGATGCGGCTTGCAGCGCGATCCGCGTTTTGCCGCTGCCGCCGGAACCGGTAACCGTGAGCAGGCGCGTGCTGGAAAGCAGCCGCCTCAACTCCGATATCTCGCGCTCCCGCCCTATAAATCGCGTCGGTATGTGCGGAAGGTTGTTTTTTGCAGGATAGTCTGCTTCGGCAGCAGGCGCGGCTTCGGCCGCACGAAATCTGTTGTCTCTGATGGATTCGAAGAGCTCCACGGTACTTAGTTCGGGACCTGCGCCGAGCTCAGCCCGCAGTATGGCGGCACAATCTCTATACTGTTTAAGCGCTGCAGTTCGCTGTCCCAGTAGGGCGTATAGCTCCATGAGATAGCGGTGAGCGGACTCATTCACCCTATCGAGCAAGAGCCACCTCTGAGCGTAAACCAGGGCCTCGCTCCAGTTGTTCTCGCCTTTGAGGCTTCGGAGCAAGCGCTGATAGGCGGTGTCCACGCGCGCGTGCAGGCTTTGAGTTATGGATGACTGCCAATCGTCGAAGTCGCTGCTGCCCTTTACGCTGAATCCGGCGAGAAAACCGCCCCGACATAGCTCTACCGCTTCTCGCATCGCTTCGAGGCTGGAGCGGCAAACGTCTTCTAAACGGTGCCCGTGGGCTTCGCACTCCGCCAGAAGGCCGTGAAAGCGGCCCACATCCACCCACAGGTCGACCTCGGAACCGATGCGTATGCTTTCCCGGTCGGCCTCGAACAGGTCGACACCGAGGCCCCGCCTGAGGCTGTGCAGCGCTCCGCGCAATAAAAGCCGCCCTCCCGCATGGCCGCTCTCCGGCCAGAGCAGGTCTGCCAGCGTATCCCGCCTGTGCTCCTGGTGGGTGACGCACAGATAAATCAGCAAAGCCAGGGCCTTACGCGTATGCACCTTGACGGGAGCACCGTCAATCTCGACAAGAGGAGGGCCTAATACATAGAGACGTAGAGTGGCCATGTCGTGCCTTTATTCACAGGCTACCAGAAAACAGGCCTGTTTGAAAGCGCGGGCGGGACGGAATTCTTTTTTTTTAAACGGACCGCCAACGTTTGATAAACGATAAGACAACGATGACCTGATAGCATTAATGAGTATTCCAAAATCAAGCAAAAGGAGTCGAAGATGTACGAATCGTTGAAAACGGTAAAGAGAAAGGACAGAATGACCGCTCGCAATCGGTTGCGGTTCTCGCATATTGCTGCGGCTTTGCTGGCTCTAGGCCTCTTGCTCTTCACATGGCCCGTGCTCGCTTCCGGGCAACGGGTCAGGGTCGCCGACTTGACCGTGGCGGAGGCCGCGGAAGAGGTCGGCATGTCGTCCAGTCGGCCGGCTCGAACCGACCGAATCCTCCAGGGCTACATCGACAGGAGAGAGATCGCCGGTGCGGTTGCCATGAGCGTTCGGCGGGGGAAGATATTCTACCACAAAGCCTTCGGCATGGCGGATATCGAAGCCGGAAGACCGATGCGGACCGATTCCATTTTCCGAATAGCGTCGATGAGCAAGCCGATTACCAGCCTGGCGGTTATGATGCTGTATGAGCAGGGGCACTTCCTGCTGACTGATCCCATCTCGAAATTCATACCGGAGTTGGGCGAGATGCAGGTGGCTGTACTGGATGGGGATTCGGTTACTCTCGTGCCACCCGAAAGACCGATTACGATCCGCCACATGTTGAATCATACGTCCGGCATCCCCTACATCTTTTTAGGCCGCAAGCCGTTCGCCGACATCTACAAGAAGGCGGGCGTCGACGACGGGCTCGATCCACAGAATAAGAATATCGGCGATTGGATCAAGAGATTGGCCGAATGCCCCCCGACCTTCCAGCCCGGGGAGAAATGGGAATACAGCCTGTCCATCGATGCGCTCGGGTACCTGGTCGAAGTAATCTCGGGCATGCGGTTCGACCGGTTTCTGGAAGAGCGAATCTTCGAGCCTCTGGGAATGAAGGACACGTACTTCTATCCGCCGGATGACAAGATTCCACGGCTGGCCACGGTTTACCTCCCCCATCCCGAAAAAGGACTCGTGCCATGGGGAGAAGACAGCCGCGAGTTCGGATACCTGGTGATGCGCCCGAGCTCGGCCTACACCGGCGACAAGTTCGGTCTGGGCTTTGCTATCCGTACGGAAAGGGGTCAGTTCGACGAAATCGAGAGCCTCGGTACCTACGGATGGGTAGGCATCTACAACACATTCTTTTGGATCGATCCCATGGAGGACATGTTCGGGATCCTCATGACCCAGCTGTTTCCCACCGGACACCTGCCTATCAAACGGCAGTTCCGAATAATGGTCAGCCAGGCTATCGCGGATTGAAGCATTTGTTCTTCAGCGCCCGCCTATGTCGACTCGTGCAAAGAGTGAGCGCGACTATCGATGTAGGGCGGCGCTGCAGATAAGGCAATTCGCCCACCGCCTGGTCTCTACCAGATCGTATCGACACTGTATCGCTGTATGATCTTATCATTTGTCAGAAAAGACAATCTTTCATTTTTTGATTGGGCAATTAGAATGCGGTCGAATGGATCATTGTGGATATCCGGCAGGTTTAATAACTCGAACACGTGAGGCGGTGTAATTGGAAGAACTGAAAACGAATTTTCCCGTATCTCGTCAATAATGAAAGTATCCGGGGATGTAGGAATTTCCAGGCGGTTTATAGAGTGTTTTATTACGATTTCCCAGCATGACGCGGAACTAATATAGATTTTACTCGCCCGATCACAGATAACATTCTGTATCCTTTCCGAAAGAAATTCAGGACTAAGTGACCACCAAAGAAATGTGCATGTATCCAGAAGATAACTCATCCAAGAAATCCCTTCAGTATCTCTTCCGGTAATGGATGGTTGAAATTCTTTTTTATTGAGCCCTTATTTTTGTTCCTGCCGGGAATACGCGGGCGCTTTGGTTCCTCGAGAGCAATTATTCTAGCGATTGCTTTGCCATGCTTTGCTATTATTACTTCTTCCCCGGTCAGCACTTTTTCCAAAAGCCGGGACAAATGAGTTTTCGCCTCGTGAATATTAACTTCCATAACAAGACATTAGACTAATAATTAGCCTAAGTCAAGTATTTAGTTTAAAATCCCTCTCCTTTTGGAAACACCGTTCAATGCCCGGGAGTTGGGCAGCCGCAGGAGACAGGCTGATCCGTTTAACGAAGATTCGTATCCGTTCAAAAAAACGTGGAAAAGCACAATTTTTTGAGAAAAGGGGCAGACAAAGAATTGCAGTAAATGTATAGTTTTCTGCATGGGTGGGGATCGAGAAGAAATCTTACGGAATATCA
>SDBV01009312.1_pt1 | contig 13077 bp, 11 predicted proteins | sample 2277081 | NCBI WGS metagenome assembly SDBV01 (sample SAMN10402039, study PRJNA504765) | marine sediment metagenome | isolation source: marine sediment core GS10_PC15, 223 cmbsf | place: Arctic Ocean: Southern Knipovich Ridge | collected 2010
CGGATCGATGGCCTCGCTGAATTCCAAGATCAGCTTACTGATCCCGGTGGCACGCGGCTCGCTGAACGAGTCGTCGTCAAGGATTTCCAGCAGTGCTTCGCCCGCGCCCCGGCCGTGGTCGGCCGCTGAATGCCAGCCAACAATCGTCGGGGGATCAAAATCCGGCGGGTTGATGTGCACATCGGCGCCGGCGGTGGGGTTGACGGCTCGGCGCAGGTCACCGTCGAAGTCATGATCGATGATCGAAGTGATATCCACGCCAGCTCCAACCGCTACCGTGTCGAACGCATCCAGGTGCAGGTCTCCGACGCCGTTGGGGTCCGGGGCGAGGAACGCTGTGCCCTCAGTCGAGTTCGCGTCTTGCCCTGTCGCCGCCTGCCAGGCCGCAAAACCGCCCGTGTCCGAGCCATCCCAGGTGTATTTCGAGCCCGGATTGTAGACGTTCCCACTGGCGTCCCAGCCGGTGGGCGCGTATTTAACGTATATGTTTCTTCCAAGTGTTCCATTCGCGGCCGAGATGTTGTTCTTGAAAATAATATTGGGTCGCTTAATGGGAACGCTGGCGAGGTAGCCAATGATATACGCTGCGCCGCTCTTATGGGCAGTGGCTCGATAGACGGTATTTCCGACGCAGGTAATGGGGGCTGTGACTTCGGACCCGGTGTCATTTCCACCATTGATACTGATACCCACCGAGTTATAGCCACCCAGACTGACCTGCTCCCCGAAAACTGATCCAAGTTAAGTGAGAGTCTTTGACGATCATTTTGATCTAAGGAGACTCAGATGAAGCGGTTTACACCAGAGCAGAGCGTATCGAAGTTAAGGCAGGCAGACGTTGAATTGGGCAAGGGGCGACCTTGTGTTCCTGCGGGTTCGGCTACGCCTCGCCCGCAGGAACACAAGGAGAATGCATTGGCCTGACTCTCATTCAGGTTGGTACAGAAATAAGGGGCAGGTCACTGCGCCTCCCCCGGCCAGCAACGAAAGCGATAGCGGCTCGGGTACTACGATCCACACATATAGGATTGCAGTCAGACGAATTTTCACAGACATCAAACTGCCTCCTTGGGGCTTACCGAAAAAACTACAGTCTCCTCCTGCCGAGATTTTGCGTTGCTCAGCAGTGATGATAAGCAATGTTCTTAAATAAGACTACGATAGTGCTAATGTTGATTATACCACCATAACACCCAGCTGTCAAGATACACGCAAGATTCGCCGGGGGAGGGCGACGACATTTGGAACGCTACGTTCGAACCCGTTTCCAGGCAGCGAGGCCGGCATACGCCTGCTGAAGTCCCCCTCCTAAGATCCAACCAATGTAATAACAACCAGATACGCACTGCAGGTGCGCAATCCATAGCCTATATCCCTTTGCCTCAGGTGATTACGGCGATTTCTCCTCGGTTCCGTAGACCGAGGCCCTATCCCAATCGTGCTATACGCGCAGATGCTGAACCATTTCATATATAGCACGGCCGGCCGACCGGGGGCGGCGAAAGGTAAGCCTGAGGTGAGGCCCTATGATGAATCGTCAAGGGCATTTCATGGTTGAGATGTTGTAGAGCCAGCGCCGCGACACCGTTGGCTGACGCCGCAGCAAGTTGGAATGCGACAGATCGAGCGCGAACTGCCCTAACACCCTTGGGGAGGCTACGGGTATTATGAAAAAAGCAACGACGTACATTGTGGGATTACTTTGTGTAGCGATGTTCCTGACCGTGACGGTCGGCTGCCAACGCAGGCCGGACCTGGTGCGTACCGGGCAGGTCCGGTTGCATAAGTCCAGCGATCGGTTGGTCCGCGTGATGTGGGCCGAGGTCCGACAGGACGGCCCCTACGCGGTTCTGACCGGCAGTACGGTGGTCAAGGGCGCCATGACGAAGAAGTACATCGGCCACATCGAGGTCGAATACCGCGACGTCGAAGGCAATCTCGTTGCACGAGACACATCCAAAACGCTCGTGTTTTATCGCCGAGGGCCGCGCACGGATCCACTGTACCGGAGATTCCGCATCGAGACCGCCACGAACGTGCCGGTAGGCGGAACCGTTCGCGTGGTCTATCGCGGCGGGCCGAGCAACAAGCTGGTCGAATTCCACCAATAGAATTCGCGCCGGTGGTAGGATCGGCAGATACGCTGTCCATCCGCGCCCGATCTTTGCGCACATCCAGCCAGCGCTTTATCGAAACCTTGCAGGCGACGGACGCGGCGACTATGTTGGTGGCAGTGCAACACTGCGCGCATCTCGATGCCAACATAGATCAGTCAAGGAATCGCAATCGTGATCGTTACATCATTTATCAGCCTGTGCGTTTTGCTGGGTGTCAGCCACGTTCTTCGCATGCGGATTCGACTGCTACAGAAACTCTACCTGCCGACCAGTGTAATCGCCGGCTTGCTGGGGCTGGTGGTGGTGCAGTGCATCCTGTCGACCGATACTGCCCTGCCCGATAAGCTGCCCGCCAAGTGGCTGGCGAGCGAACCCCTGCCGGCCGAGCTGCCCGCATGGCGCGTGGGCGACCCGGCCCCGCCGAGCGATTGGGCGACCACACAGGCCGACGGCGAACCTTACGCCGCGACGGCGCGCTTTCTGGTCTCTACCACGTCCGGCTGGGGCAAGCTGCCGGGCTTCCTCATCAACATCGTCTTCGCGTGCCTGTTCCTGGGCGCGGTGATCCCGAAGTTCCGCACGCTTTTGCGACGCGCCGGGCCGCAACTAGGCTACGGCCAGATCGTCGCGTGGGGCCAGTACGTCGTCGGCATCGGTCTGTTCATGGTGCTGATCACGCACTTCTGGCCGGAACTGCCGGCGATGTTCGGCGCAGTCATACCAGTCGGCTTCGAGGGCGGACACGGCACGGCCGGCGGCATGGCCGAAGTGTTCGACACTTACAACTGGGCGGCGGGCAAAGATTACGCACTCGCCAGCGCCACCGCAGGCATCATCAGCGCGGTAGTGGTGGGCATGGCCCTGATCAACTGGGCCAAGCGACGCGGCTACACCGTCCGCAGCAAGAACGTCGAAAATATCTCCGAAGACGAATCGATCGGCGTGATCCCCATCGACCGCCGCCCCAGCGCCGGCAAGCTAACCGTCAGCTCCGACGCAATCGAATCGCTCACGCTGCATGTTGCCATCATCGGCGGAGCGATCCTGCTCGGCTGGCTGGGCAAGTGGGCGCTGATCGCCGCGGCCGACGCGACCGGAAGCAAAAACTTCATCATGATCGCCAAGAGCTTCCCGCTGTTCCCACTGTGCATGCTCGGCGGGCTGATCATCCAGATCTGCGAAGACCACTTCGACAAGCACAAGCTGATCGACCTTGGCCTGATGCGGCGGATACAGAACATGGCGCTGGATTTCCTGGTCGTCGCAGCGATTGCGACGATCCGCGTCGATACGATTCGCGAGGGGCTCGTGCCGCTGCTGATCATCGTGGCGGCCGGCATCGCGTGGAACGTCTTCTGCGTGCTGGTGCTGGCTCGCAGACTGCTGCCAAACGCGTGGTTCGAGCGAGCGATCGCCGAGATGGGCCAGTCGATGGGCGTCACGGCGACCGGGCTGCTGCTGCTCCGCGTAGTGGACCCCGACTACGAGTCGCCCGCGTGCGACGCGTTCGCATCCAAGCAACTGCTGCACGAGCCGTTCATGGGCGGCGGGCTGTGGACCAGTGCGGCCGTGCCCATGCTGGCCATCTACGGAGGCTGGCGAGTGTTCGGCATCGCCTGCGCCGCGATGTTCACCTGGCTGATCATCCTGATAATCGCACGCATGCGACGAGGCCCAGCGGCTGCGTAGTTCGGAAGTATTACAACCCAACTAGCATTGTAGGGCGTGCAACTTGTTGCATGCCCTACTTTACTGCTCGCGCCTGCTCCGCCGCTTTGAGCGCTTCGGCGAACGCTGCGTTTATCGGCTTGGCCAACTCCTGCTGAAAAAAGTCTTCCGTCATGTCGCCGATACTTCCATCTGCATATAAAATGTTTCGAATCCCGTCGGGATGAGTATCCAGATAATCGCAGGCTATGATCGGATTGTGTCCGGGCAATTGTGGGGGCGGCATATAGAAATAATCTATGCTCTCATCAGAATCGGAGGAAGGGCAAGAAAACATCATATCATCACTTTGGAGACTTTTGAAGCTCGGCGGATATTCATCCTGATTGTTTGCATGGTACAGAATAATCGCTGTTCCGATTCCCTTGAGATTCGTCTGACAGACAGCCCGCTTGGCAAGTATACGGGTTCGAATAATCGATGGCACTAAGACCCCAAGGAACAACACGCTGAGGCATCCCACCAGAATCGTCGGCAGCCAGGCAAGGACGGCTTTTTTCAACGATGTTTTCAGTGACAAGGCCAGCATCGCCCAAGTCCCTGCGATGCGAACGAGGACGCCTCCAAGCAAGAAGCCATGATTGCTAAGAAAGCCTATCTTCCACCACACAATAAGGCCAACAAGGCAACCGAGCAAATCCGCCAGAGCATATTTAACGACACATTTCCAAAGTTTTACCTTGGGCAACTTGGCCAGGTATCGGGCACCAACCCACAGTAGCACCCCACAGAAAAAGACGTACACAAGGCCTGCGTATAGTATTTCCGGCTCCAACCACTCGAATATAAACACGCCGATTGCACGCATATATCACCCTATAAAAAACACACTAACGCGGCAGGACAGGCGCCCCGCCGCGCCAAGTGGAGATTACAAACAGAGCCTAACTCATGGTCATATTGTTTCGGTGGATAACTTCGTCGTAGGGTTTGTCGCCAAGCACGGCGGCGACCTGGCTGGTTCGGAGACCCTTGATCTTCTGCAGTTGGCTGGCGGAGTAGTTCGTCAGGCCGCGTGCGATCTCGGTATCGGACGGATCGACCACGACGACCACGGCGCCCTTGGCGAAGCGGCCCTCGATCGCGACGATGCCGGACGGCAGCAAGCTCTTGCCGCGTTTGCGCAGTGCGGTCGCTGCACCCGCATCGACCACCACCCGGCCAGATGGGCGCGACGCCTGGCCGATCCATCGCCTGCGGCTGGACATTTTCCGGGCGCGCGGCACGAAGACCGTGCCCAGTTTCTCGCCGGCCAGCACGCGACGCAGCACGTTCGGCGTTCGGCCATTGGCGACGACCGCGACCTCGCCGGCGCGCGTCACCAGATCGGCGGCTGTCAGCTTGGTGGCCATGCCGCCCACGCCCAGCGAACTGCGGTCGTGGTTGACCAGGGCCATGGCCTTGTCGTCCACGCGTTCGATCACGTCGAGCAATTCGTCGCCGTCGTACACGCCATCGACCACCGTCAGCAGCACCAGCAGGTCGGCCGCCAGCAGGTTCGTCACCAGAGCGGCCAGCATGTCGTTGTCGCCGAAGCGGATCTCGTCGACACTGACGGCGTCGTTTTCGTTGATGATCGGCAGGACGTTCAGCTCGTCCAGCGCTTGCAGCGTGTTGCGGACGTTGAGGTATCGGGTACGGTCGGAAAAACTGTCGCGCGTCAGCAGCACCTGGGCTACCTTCACGCCGTAGCGGGCGAACGTGTCGTGAAAAATCCGCATGAGCTGGCCCTGGCCTATCGCGGCGACGGCCTGGAGCATGGGCACGGTCTTGGGGCGTGCGGACATGTTCATCTCGCCGATGCCCGCGCCGATCGCGCCGCTGGCGACCAGCGTCACCGAATAGCCGTCGCTCATCAGGCCGGCGATTTGCTTGGCGAGGTTGCGGATCGACGGAGCGTCCACCCGCCCCTGCTCGTCGCACAGGGCGTTCGTGCCGACCTTCACGACGATGCGCTTGGCCTGCTCTACAATGCGGCGTCTTGTTTCACTACCTGGCATACCTATCTCACAAACGCGATTTAGTCATGGTCATATCACAAGTGCTCAAAAATGGGTGCCATGGTCCACTTGTGTGGCCATGCTCGCAGTTTCTTCTTACACCTATATATCGGATACCAACGCGGCGGGACAGGAGCCCCACCGCGCTCGTCTGCATGTCGCGAGCTTCTAATCGGTCGCTTTGATAATTATGGCTCGCGGATTTTTTCGGTGGCGATAGCGCCCGGCGCGACGGCCGGCACTCGCCCGAGAACTTCGCAGATCATTTCCACGTTTCGTCGGGTAGCGCCCTGCTGATCGCGAACGTAATCCTGAGCGGCCGAAGCGTCGGCGGTTGCGGCGGCCGGGTCGGCCAGCCATGCGTCCAACTGCGCAGCCAGCGCAGCCGGCTTGTCAACGCGCTTGCAGCCGTTGTCGGCCAGCGGGTCTGCCTGGGGAAAGTTGAACGTGTGCGGGCCGAACGCAACGGGTTTGCCGAGCGCCGCAGCCTCGATCATGTCCGACCCGCCCATCGGCACGAGCGATCGGCCGACGAACACGCACGCGGCCAGCGAGTAAAACTTCCGCAGCTCGCCCATCGTATCGCCCAGGATAATCGAATCTATCCGTGCCTTGCCTGTCGCGCCGTCGGGCAGTTCGCTGCGGCGGGCGCAATCGAAGCCGGCCGATGCAATCAGTCGCGCGACTTCTTCGAATCGTTCTGGCTTTCGCGGCACGATGGCAAGCCTGGCGGCCGGGTGTTTGCGTTTCAGTTCCGGCCAGAGTTCCAGCAGCATCTTCTCCTCGCCGGGGCCGGTCCCGCCGGCGACGATCAGTTTCTGCTCGGGCGAAATCGCCAGCGCCGCAGCCAGTTCGTCCTGGCCGGGCAGGTGGTCGGCTATCTCGGACGTATCGAACTTCATCATGCCGGTCACGTGAACCTTGGCCGGGTCGACGCCGAGCAAGCGGAAGCATTCGGCGTAGCTTTCGTCCTGCACGCCGACGGCGGTCAGGCGATTGAACAGTATCGCAGCCAGCCGCCCGAGTTTGCGGTATCGCGGGTAGCCCTTGTCGGCTCCCATCCGCCCGTTGACGATCACGGCTGGGATGTTTCGGCGATTGCCCTCGGCCAGGAAATTCGGCCAGGCCTCGCCCTCCATCGTCACGACCAGGGCCGGCCGCAGGCGGGCGAGCCCGCGCCGCACGGCCAGGGTGAAATCGAGCGGCCAGTGGAACACCTGGTGGTCCGGCTCGTAGAGTTTCCTCGCGGCGGCCATGCCGGTATCGGTCGTCGAGGAAATGACAATGCGGTAGTCGGGCAGTTGGCTGTGAAGCTGATCGACGAGCGTTCGCGCGGCGTTGATTTCGCCCAGGCTCACGCCGTGTATCCAGATGACCGGCTGGAGGCCGTAACGGATCGGCAGCGCGCCGAGTTTCTCGTCCAAGCCAGAGCGATAGCGTCCGTGGCGGATCATCCGATACAGCCACACCGGGCTGGCGGCGGTCAGCGCGACCAAATACACAATGTCCAGTAAGAAACTCATCGCAGATAAGTATCCGCATCCGAACTGCAAATGTCGAGAGTGAAGCAAAGCGGCGCTTGCCGGCCCGCTACTTCAGTGCCTTGAACAGGGAGACGTGGTCGTCTGTCCACAGGCTCGCCCGGGGCGTATTGGGGTCCATGAGCTTGGTCGAAGCAATGACGTCGTATTGGTCCAGGAACGGCTTGTTTTTGGAGATGAGAATCCACTGATTGGACGCCCGGCCGGTTTCGTCGTCTCCCTCGCCGGCGACCCATTCTGCCTCGAAGCCGAAATGCTCGGCCAGGCGGAACATCGCCGGGCGAAGGTCCACGTACTGGTTGGAAATATGAAAGGCCAGCACGCCGTCGGGTCGCAGGTGGCGAAGGTAGATCTCGAAGGCCTCGACGGTCAGCAGGTGGACGGGGATCGCATCGGAACTGAACGCGTCCAGCACGATCACGTCATAGTTCTGCGGGTCTTCGCGCTGCATGGACAGGCGAGCGTCGCCCATGACGATTTCGATATCGGCGAGGCTGTCGGCCAGGAATGTAAAATCCTGCTCGGCCATTTTCTTGACGGCCGGGTTGATCTCGTAGAAGCGGAACGTATCGCCCGGCCGCCCGTAGGTCGCCAGCGTGCCGGCGCCCAGGCCCACCAGGCCCACGCGGCGATTGGCGCGGGGGAATTTATCGATGGCCAACCCGCCACCGCCGTCTGGGCCGTAATAGGCAGTGGGCAGGCGACGCTTGTGGGGGGCGACAAACTGCACGCCGTGGAACGTCGTTCCGTGCTGCATCAGCAGGCGGTGCTGGTTCGGGTCGTCCATATTATGCTGCCAGAGCGACAGGACGCCGTAAAAGTTCCGCCGCTGGGAAAGCGGCAGATTGCCCGCGGAATCGCGAGCGGGTATGAGCCACACTGCCCCCATCGCGCCAACCACGAGCCCGATCCACAACCATCGCCGGCGGCGCAGCGCGGGGGTCGGGTCGGCCAATAGCGCGAACAGGCAGCACGCCGGCAGTGACAGGTAAAGTTCGAGATACGTGTTGAACAATCGCGGCGCGATCACCGCGACGAAGAACCCGCCGGCCGCCCCGCCGGCTGCGATCGTGAGGTAATAGCTGGTGAGCTTGCTGGGGGCAGGCCGCAAGCGAAACAACTCGCCGTGACAAACCATGCAGCAGAAGAACAAGGCGCCCAGAAACACCGTCACCTGTAGCCAGAGGTTCAGGTGATGCTCTTGCAACTCTTGCGTACGGAGACAGATGACGGCCACGATCGAGACGATGAACACGGCCAGGAAAACCTTGCGAACATACCAGCGTTCGTTGTCGAAGCAGATGATGAACGACAGCAGGTAGACGCAAAGCGGTGCGACCCACAGGAACGGCACGGCCGCCAGGTCGAGGCAGAGTTTGTTGGTCACCGCAAGCAATACCACCGACGCCCCGGCCGGCAGCGCGAACCACAGCAGCCGACTGCCTGTCGTAATAGGCGCGCCGGACTTGGCGGATTTTTTCGTATTATTGGCCTTGGCTTGGGGCGCAGGTGCTAGCGTTTCGCCCGAGTTGCCGCGCCGCCAGAGCATCGACGCGCAGTATACCGAGACCACCGCGAAGGCCAGCATCGCAGCCGACCAGATCAGCACCTGCTCGCCGCGAGCCAGCATCGGCTCGACGATGAACGGAAAGCTGATCAGCCCCAGTAGCGACCCGGCGTTGGACAGCGCGTAGAAGCGATACGGCATCTTGCCGCCGTTCGTGCGGGAGTACCAGCTTTGCAGCAGCGGGCTGGTCGCCGCAAGGGCCAGGTACGGCAGGCCGAGCGTGGCCGTCAGCAGCAGGAGAATTCGCAGGGTCGGGTTGCCCGGCCCGGTGGGCTGCCAGCCGACGTCGGGGCGGATCGGCAACATCGCCATCGCGCCCAGCAACACCGCAGCGTGCAAGACGGCCTGCCATCGCGGGCGGAGATATCGCACGGACAGGTGTGCGTACAGGTACCCGCCCAGCAGCATCGTCTGGAAGAACAGCATGCACGTGGTCCAGACTTCCGGGCTGCCGCCGAACCACGGCAAAACGTACTTGCCGATGAGCGGCTGGACCTGGAACAGCAGCAGCGCGCCGAGGAAGATCGTCACCGCGTAGGCCAGTACCGAACCGCCTCGCTTGATGGCCTGCCCGTCGCTCATCGTGACCTACTTGAACCCTTCCACGCCGCGAACGGTGTACTTCTCGATGGCCGTCTGAAGGGCCACGCCGTTGATATTCGCCAGCGTACACAGCCAGGCCAGCACGTCAGCGAATTCTTCTTCCTTGTTGTATTGGTCATCGCCAGCCAGCGCCGAAGACAGCTCGCCGACTTCCTCGATGAACCACATGAACGTTCCCGGCGTGCCGCGTTCGTTGTCGCGCTCGAAGTACTTGTCGTGAATGAATTGCTGAAACTCTTCAATCTGCATTTTTTGTAATCTCCGAAATGGAGCATTTCGCCACGCGCACTGCTGGTCGGCGCACAGTTCGGGCCGTCGCCGGCATGTCGACCGACAGCGGCCCGAAACCTTTGCCTGGCGGAATTATTCTTCGGCGATCGCGCCGACCGGGCAGCTGTCAACGCAACTGGCGCAGTCGATGCACAGATCCGCGTCGATGGAATACTTCTCGCCTTCCTTGATGGCTTCGGCAGGGCAGGATTCTATGCACGAACCACAAGCGGTGCATTCGTCGCTGATTTTGAAAGTCATTTCCAACTCCTTGATTGGCGGCTATCGCTCGCCGGCCCGGTCATCGGACCGGCCTGACTCGTCCGGTAAACACTGGTCACATCATACGGAACGCCTGCCCGCCAGTTCAAGCCAAACTTCTCGCGCCTTGGCCACCGGAGCAATAATCAGCTACACTCCACCGCATGAGAAGATTCGTAGACCTCCACACGCACAGCTTCCAATCCGACGGCACGAGCACGCCGAGCGAGCTGATCCGACTGGCCGACCAGGCCAAACTGGCCGCGATTGCGCTGACCGACCACGACACGACAGCCGGGCTGGACGAGGCGCGAAAGGCGGCCGAGCAATGCCCGCAGCTTACCTTCGTGCCCGGGGTGGAAATCTCGGCCCGCACCCCAAGCGGCACGCTGCACATACTCGGCCTCGGCATCGACGATTCGGCCGAAGGCTTGCTGGGCCCGCTGAAAACGCTTCGCGACGCCCGTGCCCAACGCAACCCGAAGATCGTCGCCAAGCTGCAATCGCTCGGGGTGGACCTGACCATGGACGACGTCCGCCAGACCGCACTCGCAATGCGCGGCGGGCGTGAAAGCAGCGTGCTCGGCCGGATGCACATCGCCAACGCACTGCATCGCAAGGGGCTGATCCGAGCGGTACAAGAGGCCTTCCAACGGTACATCGGCCCGGGTCGGCCAGCCTTCGTCGACAAGGAATGCCTCACACCAGCCGAGGCGATCGCAGCCATTCGCGCCGGCGGCGGAATCGCAGTGCTGGCTCACCCGGTGCACATGGGCTGGCGAAACCACGCCGAACTCGAGCGCGTCCTTCGCGAGTTCAAGTCGGCCGGGCTGGAAGGCATCGAAGTCTACCACAGCGATCACTCGCCGGATGATGTTCGACTGTTCCTGAGGCTCGCACGCCGACTCGGCCTGACCGTTACCGGCGGGTCGGACTTCCACGGCGTCGGCAAGCCGGCGGTCCGTCTCGGCCGGCCGCGCGTGCCGCTGTCGGTCGTGACCAGCACCCCACGCGGACGAACGCTGCTTAACCGCGAGTGACAGCGCCCGCAACGAGCGCACTTCCATAGCGGCCTGCAGGCGGCGACAATGGTTTTTTGACCGCACAGCCCTTTAGCAGGAGATATAATGATGCTCGCAGCCGGAGCATCCATTGGGCAGATATTCGAAGCGGGGATGCTGATTTGCTTCGGCATCTCCTGGCCGATCGACATCCTGAAAACCGTTCGCGTCCGTCGGACAGAGGGCAAGAGCTTGGCGTTCATGGCGATCATCGCTATAGGCTACTGCAGCGGCATCGTGGCCAAATTCCACCGTGCCGCCGAAAACGGGAGCAGGCTCGAGGCCGTCATCTGGCTGTACGCAATAAATCTGCTGCTTGTCATTGTAGATCTTATAATTACGATCTATTTTCGGTCCGCAGCCGCGCCGGAGATCGCTTCGATCGATCCGTAGCGAGCGTTTTCTTTAACATGCCGATGCCTTTTTTCGGCCAAATGTTATTGCGAATTCTGGATTATGTGGTATAAAGGACATTAGCACTTTTCAAATTGCGACCGCATCACATCCGTTGCCTGTGAGGTCAGGCCAACTGGCGGGCCGCTTATCTGGGCTGTGCCTGCGGGATACGACCGCAACTACGAAGTTTGGGAAAAACCGAAGGAGATGAAAATGACTCAAGCACGTACTATTGTAATTTCAACGCTGCTCGTCTGCATGCTGGGGGCAGTTCCAGCCCTTGCTATCGATGTCTGGTGGGTAGGCGATCTTTTCGCAACTGGCAGCGACGACTGGGCGGAACCGAACAACTGGATATCAGAACTGAGTACTCCAGGAGCTCCGACCGCCACCGACACGGCCGTGTTTGGCGACATAAGCACTCCCGACTCTTCAGCTACGATCTACGGCACAGCCATGACTAGCTCCCTGGAACTCAGCCGGGGCCTCAACGCCTCGCTGACGGTCGCAGCCGGTGCGAACTTGACCGTGTTCAGTCGCATTTCGGTCGGTTACGAGGATGACAGCAACTACAGCGGCATCCTCGCTTCGCTGACGGTCGACGGAACGGTCAACCAATACGGCATGTTCAACATTGGCCAGACCGATACCATATCCGCGGAAGTCACGATGAACGGCAACGCCTCTTTCACCACCGGCGGAGACGGATGGATGACGGTCGGGGGCGGCTATTCCGGCACCGAAAGACTTCAAGAAGGCACGGCCCATTTCTACCACAATGGCGGCACACTCGAGTCGGCCGCCAGTGCCAGCCATCCGATAGAAATGTATGAAGAGGGCACCTCAAACGTCCTCTATAAGATCACCGACGGCGAGATCGTCTTCCCTGACGCGGATCGCAAATTCTGGATTGCCGGCGGGACGTTCGAAGTAGCCGGAACCGCCAGTTTCAATGCGGGACTCTACTTTCGGCCGCTTAATGATCCAGACAGAACGGGAGATTCGAATTTAATGTTTTCTGGCGAAGCGACATTAAAGTTTTCTGGCGTGGATCCGGTGTTTACCGTCGGCGATATCAGCGTCGCTGAGGGCTCCGACCCCAATGACCCCAATGACATTTATGGTTATGGGACCACCTATTTGAACGTCGACGATCTGACACTGAGCACCCACAACGAATGGCGCACTGTGGCCTCAACCCCGGTGGGTGAGAACATCTCGGAGAATCTGGTCCTGAATGCCACCGACGCGAACTGGTACATGCGATACGCCGATGCGAACGGAAACACTAGATCGAGGGATTCCAACGGCGTCCCCATCGTTGTCTTGAACCTTTTGCAGATGTGGTACGGCGAAGAGCCGCCCGACCCGAACGCCGTCGACCCGAACGCCGTCGACCCGAACGTCGGAATTCCGTCGATTGCCGATATCGCCCCGGATGGAGGCGACGGCATCGTAGACGGTGCTGACCTCGGTGCTCTGCTGGCCCGCTGGAAAGATATCGGCAATTCGATCGCCGACATCGCCCCGGAT
>SDBV01009313.1_pt1 | contig 13077 bp, 12 predicted proteins | sample 2277081 | NCBI WGS metagenome assembly SDBV01 (sample SAMN10402039, study PRJNA504765) | marine sediment metagenome | isolation source: marine sediment core GS10_PC15, 223 cmbsf | place: Arctic Ocean: Southern Knipovich Ridge | collected 2010
GAGCGGGGATTCGAGGGGGATGTTGTCATGGCTCATGTTGGCAAACTTACCGCTCCTAGCCTGATGGCTAGAAGCGGGCACCCCTGCGCCCCTTGACCACGCGCTACGCCGAACGAACGAAAGGTGCTTCTAGACCACCTTTAGGTTTTTCGCCCACTGGTTCTCGTACACCTTGCCGGTGAAATCGGCGAGTAGCGTGCTGTCTTCTTCAGTAAGGGCGCTGTTGCTACTGAAGATCTCGATGTCGGCATCGATGTCTTGTGGATATGAGATACCGAGGTTGTAGATGCTGAAGCGCTTCTCCTGGAGCACCCAGCGGAGGGCGGCTCCGGGGAGCTTTTTGATTTCGGCCTCATCGTAGTCGGGGACCATCACGCTGGCGCGGCGGTTGTAGACCCAGCCGTTGAAGGCTTTCATGAGGACGAGGCCCATGTTCTGATCGGTGGCTTCGGCGATACACTTCTCGCGCCATTCGAGGGTGTTGTCGGACAGCATCTCGTGGAACCCTTTGCAGTACCCGTAGGCGAGCATGACCTGGTCGAAGCCGCCGGTTTTGATTAGCGCGTGCGTCTTCTCAAAGGCGACATGGTTGGTCAATCCGATGAAGCGGAACAGGCCCTCGTCGCGCAACTTGGCCATCTCAGCCTGAATCTTCATGACGCTGTCGAAATCGAGGCGCTCGATGATGGTTCCATGGATTTGCATGGCATCCGCGTAATCCGTCTGGAGCAGCTCAAGTGATTTCTCCACGCTCGGGCGGACATCTTCGGGCTTGAAGGCCCAGATTTTCGTGGCCAGGTAGACCTGGTCCCGAACCCCTTTCAAACCCTTCCCGTAGATCTCCTCGCTCTCCATATACGCGCGGGCCGTGTCGAAGTATCTGACTCCCTTGTCGAAGGCGTAGCGAAGCATGGCGACCCGCTCCTCTTCGGGAAGTACGGGGGCGTTGTAACCCATCTCCCAGCGCTTCACCACGCCGCATCCGCCAAAGCCAAAAATGGGCAAGGTGTGCCCGGTCTTGCCGAAAGGCTTCTCCGGCATCGTGCCCGTCAGCGGGATCTTCTTGTCCTTCGGAACCGCACCGTGGGCCGCGCCGCTTCCGAGTGCCGCTGCGCCGGCCGTGGCCTGCAATCCGGTCTTGATGAAACTCCTGCGACTCAATCCTGCGTTATCGTTCTGCATCGTCGTGCCTCCTCAAACGTTCTCGCGTATCCGATGCCATTGTAGCGCAACGGGGTACGCAGTACCAGCGCCCGCGGCTTGATTTTGAAGCGTTCAGCCGACGCGTGCTATAGTTCGGGGTCGGTCGTAATTCGCAGACTCACAAGAACTTACAGGCTCTGGAACGCATGAAGAAAGCCTTCATCCAAACCTACGGTTGCCAGATGAACGAGCATGACTCGCATCGAATGATCGGGCTGCTCGAAGCGGAGGGCTACGAGATGGCGACGGCGCCCGAGGATGCGGATTTGATCCTCGTGAACACGTGCTCGGTGCGGCATAACCCCGAGAACAAGGTCTGGAGCCAGCTCGGCCGTCTTCGCGGCCTCAAGCGGAAAAGACCGGGCCTGATTATCGGCGTTGGCGGCTGCGTCGCGCAGCAGGAAGGCGAGGGCATCCTGAAGCGCGAGAAGGCGGTCGATATGGTCTTCGGACCGGACAACCTGTTCAAGCTTCCGGAAATGATCGCGCGGGTCGAGCAAGGTGAGAGGGTGTTGATGACCAAGTGGCAGCCGCATGAGCGGCGTGTCCAGAACTTTATCCCCGAGGAGTGGGTCGAGCGCGGGCACGTGGACGGCTGCAAGGCCTACGTCTCGATCACGAAGGGCTGCGACAACTTCTGCACGTTCTGCGTTGTGCCGTATACGCGCGGCCGCGAAGTCAGTCGCGAGGCGGAGAACATTCTTCGCGAGTCCCGGCACCTCGTCGAGCACGGCGCGAAGGAGATCTGGCTGCTTGGGCAGAACGTAAACTCGTATCGCGCGCGCGATTTTGGATTCCACGAGCTGCTGGATGCGATATCGCAGATTGAGGGCCTCGAACGGGTACGTTTTACCTCGCCGCATCCTAAGGACTGGACGGGCGCACTCAGCGACCTTATGGCCGCGCGCAAGACCATCTGCAATCAACTGCATCTGCCCTTCCAGTCGGGATCGGACCGTCTCCTGGACATCATGCGGCGGCAGCACACCATCGAGGAATATCTCGAAAAGGTGCGCTACATGCGCTCGATCAACCCCGACATCGAGCTCAGCACCGACCTTATCGTCGGTTTTCCGACGGAATCCGAGGAGGACTTCGAGCGGACTCTGGACGTGGTCCGCGAGGCGCGGTTTTCGATGATTTTCCCCTTCAAGTACTCGCCGAGGCCAAAGACGAAGGCCGCCGGGATGGCCGACGATGTGCCGCGCGAGGTCAAGGAAGAGCGCCTGGCGCGCGTGATCGGCCTCCAGAAGCAGATTCACGAAGAGGACATCGGGCGCTATGTCGGCACTGAGCAAGAAGTGCTCATCGACAGCGTGGGCCTGAAAGAACGTGACACCATGAACGGGCGGACGGACGGTTACCGCCCGGTTTCTGTCCGCAGCCGCGACCTTGAAATCGGGAACCTCGTTAATGCGCGCATCACCTCCGCCTCCGGCCATTGGCTCTATGGCGAGGTCCTCTCCGAGGTCGAAGCCATCGGCGGCGGTTGACGCCCAGGCGCTGACCGGTGGGCGATCGAGGGCCAATTTCTTGATGACAAAAGGGCCGATCTATGCTATTATGAGTTGCTGTATTGGTGGTGCAACGGCGATGGGGCGAAGGTCCCGCCGGCGAATGGGAACGCTGAGACGAGAGCGAAAGGATTGGTGAAGAACGCGGGGGAGTTGGGAGCAGGCAGTATGCTGCTTAGCGCCGCGGTCGTGGTCCTGTTGGCAGTCATCGTACATCGGTTCTGGTTGTTGAGCCGATTCATGCAGGGCGGAGCGAAATCCGGCCGGATATTCTTTCTAACCGCCGTCAGCGGTCTGTGTCTCATCACGAACGTCATTTTTCCCTTCCTTCTGGCCAGTGCTATAGTGAGCGTACTGGAGCTTCGCGGCCTGCTCGTACAGACCTAGCCACCCCTATTAGTTGGGGGAATCAGGCGCCGGGAATACTTAATATGCCTAGACGGGCCTCACTGCATACGCTGGGCTGCCGGCTGAACCAGGCGGAGACGAACATTGTCCGGGAGAAGCTTGAGGCGGGCGGCTACGAGATCGTGCCTTTTGGCGCGCGGGCCGAGCTGGGCATCATCAATACGTGTACGGTGACCAACGAAGCGGACGTGAAATCGCGCAAGGCGGTCCGCTCTTTTATCCGGCGCAATCCTGAGGCCTACGTCGCCGTTATCGGGTGCTACTCGCAGATGGAGTTCCAGGCGCTTAGCGAGATCGAGGGTGTCGACCTCATCGTGGGCAATCAGGAGAAACTCAACGTCCTGGACTTCGTCGAGGCGGGAAAGAACGAGCGACCGCTGGTTGTGCGCGACGCCATGCATCGAGACGATTTCACTATCGAGACGGCGGGGAGTTCGCCTGTGACCCATCGGGCCAATCTCAAGATCCAGGATGGCTGCGACTTCATGTGCTCGTTCTGCGTGATTCCGTTTGCGCGGGGACGGGCGCGCAGCCGCGACCTCGACAACTTGATGGTGGAGGCGCGCGGGTTGGTCTCACGCGGCGCGAAGGAACTCGTAGTGACGGGCGTCAACATCGGCACATACGATTGGCGCGGCCGCACGATCGTCGACGTGCTGGACCAACTCAACGCGATCGCCGGACTCAGGCGGATCCGTATCAGCTCGATTGAACCCACGACGATCCCCGCTGGTATTTTCGAGATGATGAGCGATCCCGATCATGCTTTGACGCCTTATCTGCACATCCCGCTTCAGTCGGGGAGTAATCGCGTGCTGGGCCTTATGCGGCGCAAGTACTCCCGGGAGGATTTCCTGGGTTTTGTAGAGACCGCTGCGCGCGAGGTCCAGGATCTTTGTATCGGGACGGATATTTTGGTTGGGTCTCCCGGGGAGCGGGAGGAGGACTTCGAGCAGACCTGCGATCTTTTCGAGCGCGGGCCCTTTGCGTACGCGCACGTGTTCAAGTATTCGGAGCGGGACGGCACGGCCGCGGCGCGTTACGGCGAGAGGGTGGCTGTCGAGGAGAAGAACCGCCGTAGCGCGCGGATTCGACGTCTCAGCGCTTCGAAATTGACCTTGTTCCATGAGCGTTTTCGTGGGCGCAGCATGCCCGTTCTATTCGAGCAGCAGCGGGACGGTTGGTGGAGGGGCTACACGGGGAATTACATCCGCGTTTCGACGTGTTCAGATGGTATACTGGACAATCTGTTCCGGGAGGTCGTGCTCGAGAAGTCCTGCGGCGACCTCATGACAGGACGAGTCGCAGAACCGCAACCCGTTGGGATGTACTGATGACGCAAGAGAATGCCGAAACTGCCGCCGCGCTGGACGAAGCCCTGGCCGAAACGAAGGAAGCCCGGCTGATGGAAGTCCTGGCCGGTTATCCGAGCCTGGCCGTGGCGTATTCGGGCGGGGTCGATTCCGCCTATTTGTCGGATGTGGCGCACGAGGTCCTGGGCGACAAGTGCGAAATGATCCTCGCGGATTCTCCGAGCCTGCCTCGCTCTGAGCTTGTGGAGGCGACGCAGCTTGGCAAGGAGCGCGGCTGGAAAGTCATCGTGATCCACACGGACGAGTTTCAGAACGAAGACTATCTCAAGAACGATGGGCGCCGTTGCTATTTCTGCCGCTCCGAGCTCTTTCGCAAGATGAAGGATTATGCCGCACTGAACGGGGTCGAGGTCTTGGCCTACGGGGCGATGGCGGACGATGCCTTCGACCCAACGCGCCTGGGGGTGCTCGCCGCGGCCGAGCATGAAATCGTCGCGCCGCTCCAGGCGGTCGATCTGGGCAAGGAAGAGATCCGTCATCTCAGCCGGCGGCGGAATCTGTCGACCTCTGAGAAGGCGGCCTTTGCGTGCCTGTCGTCGCGTTTTCCGAAGGGGACGCCCGTAACGCTTGAGGACATCGAACGGGTCGAGGCCGCTGAAGAAACGCTAAAGAGTCTCGGCTTCTACCAGTATCGCGCGCGGCACCATGGCGACATCTGCCGGATCGAAATCGATCCGAGTGACCTCGAAAAGCTTCTTGACGCTGAGACCCGCGAACGCATCGTGCGCGATATCACTGCGGCGGGCTACAAGCATGTGACTCTCGACCTGGTTGGTTACCAGAACCCTTCGATGGTCATGATCGATGCGGCAAAAGGCCAAGACGGCCCGTAGGGGCGTCCGTAGACAGGACGCGCGCCCCCCTACCTCACTTCTTCGACGCCATAGCAGCTACATCAGCAAGATCAGTGTCGTCGCTTCGTAGAGTCCCGCCAGCGCGAGCATGACGCCGGACAGCAGCGTACCCGATCCAACGATCTTGATGCCCGTGAGGAAGCCTTCCTTGGGCCGCTGTTGTCTCATCCCTTCCAGGAGATGAATCCAGAACGCGCATACGGCGATACATGCGAAGATGTAGCCTTCGAGCTCAAGTGTCATGGTGATGGAATGGAACACGAACATGGCGGACATGCCCGACCACATGGGCGCCATGCCGAAACCGACAAGCACGAAGCTGGCGAGCGTTTTGAGCACGCCGATCATCGGCAGGACGAAGGAGATGAGTACTGTCAGAAGGACGGTCTGCAGCAGGTAGTTGTTCAGAAAGGTGGCGCCTGTCGCCAGGAGGATGTTGCCCGATTCGTAGGCCTCGCCGATGTAAGCCAGCCCGCCTTCGCTGAATGCGTGCGTGATGTACTCTTGGAGGAAGATGCTGATGAAGGGGTAGCGCATGCTCGTGCACATGGACAAGAAGAAGCCGCCGTACAGTAGGACGTGCATGCCGAGAACGAGCCGGGGATGCTGCGCGACGGCGGTGAAGATGGGGGAGAAAACGCCTGCGCGCAGACGCGCCCACCTGCGAAACAGCGCAACATGGACGAAGGCGCCTCCGGTGGCGACAAACAGCAGCCCCATGATGACAACGAGGGCGTAGGACCTTCGCGTGGGGGCCTGGAGCCCCGCCACCTTTTCCTGCGCCAGGAAAGCCTCGGGGTCGTCCATCTCTGATATGCGCTCCACCCCGTCCGGATCCAGCCAGCCGGTCGTGGCCTCCTTACTCTCGACGAAGATCGGGTCCCAGACCGGGTCGGCGGGCAGAAGATAGGCGAAATGGAGTCCCGCGACGCCCGGCTGAAGGCGCCCCACGACATCGAAGGTAGTGCCATCGAGTTCAAAGTGGTCCAGGCGGGCGTAGACGCCCGCCACAAGCTCGGGCTCGCCTGGCGCAGGCGCGCGGCCACTTTCGAGCAACGGCTCGATCTCGCCCGGCGGTATGTCGATGGAGATCACACGCTCCGTCATGCCGAGGCCGATCGCTTCGGGTAGCGAGTCTCGTACCTCCTCATACATCGCTCGCTGCCTGGGGAAATGCCCTAGGGGAACGTGCCGGACTTGAATGATGTGGGTACCCGGCCAGGGAGGAGGGCCATCGGGGGCGAACACGGCACTTCCCCAGGCCTGGGATTCTCGATCGAATCCTTCGAGGACTGCCACTGTGAGAATGATGAGCGGGCCCGACGCCAATAGCAGCAAACCAACGATCAGTCTGTGCGGCTTCGTGGGGGCCGGGGAGGTGGCCGATTGCTGAAGGCTTAGGCTCATTGCCGGATGACACCTCGGGTGACACGCGGTGCGGCGTACTAAGGTCCGCTCGAAGCGCCTGCCCGGCGGCTGTTAGTCCCCCTGCTCGAGTACCGCGAGGACCTCTTGTGGCGTGTTGCACGACGTCAATTTCTCGCAGAAACCGTCGCTACGCAAGGCCATCATGACCTGGGCCAAGAAACCGAGGTACTCCTTGTCGGAGCCCGACGGCATCGTGAATAAGACCACAATTGAGACCGGTTCGCTGTCCAAAGACTCGAAGTCGATACCCTCTTTGCTGACGCCAATGCCCACCGTGGGCTCGAGGATCTCGTCGATCCGGACGTGAGGGATGGCGATGCCCTTAAACCCCGTGCTTCGAATCGCCTCGCGCTCAAATACGGCCTGTCGAAAGGCCTCGCGGTCAGTGACGACGCCTGTCGATGCTATGGCGTCGAGCATCTGCATGAGAGCGTCGTGCTTGCTCGTGCCCGGCTCGAAGATACAAATCGCTCTTTCGGATATGTCTTTTCCAAAGGCATTCATAGGTATGTCATGTGCTTTTAGCAGGTTTCTACCCCCTCTCGGGCCTGACCGGATAGCTCAGCAGATTCCTGCCCGGAACCACGGGCTTAGCCGGAACCACCGGTTTGGAGTGGCATCGCCATCGCAACCTTCTACAGCGTCTCGCCACGAAATCCGGTGAGCAGTCCGGGCCAATCCAGGAGGAAGACCACGCTGTGGAACGGCGTATGTTACTAATCAGCGTGCTGAGTTGCAACAAAATTTGGAGTTTTGTGGTAAATTTTTGACAAGGGATTATCGCAAGGCCCGGGGGATTCGCTCGTATTGAATACTTAAGGCCTATTTGCTCCCGGAGTCAGTGATTTTTTGGTATTAAAAGTGTGAAAATCGAGGTGTCTGACAAAAACTGCGGTGGAAGTGACCATGTATGCAATCGAAATGCAAGATCTCAGAAAGGTGTACCGTAGGCAGTTATGGGCCCGCGGGGCAACAGCACTGGAGTCGCTGAGTCTCCAAATCTACGAAAATGAGGTGTTCGGCTTTCTTGGCAAGAATGGGGCCGGCAAGACGACGGCCATCAAGATCTTGTGTGGGCTGTTGAAGACTTCGGGCGGAGCCGCGTCTATCCATGGGGTCGACGTGCGCAAGCGTGAGGCCAGGGAGCTGCTCGGCTACCTTCCTGAAAATCCTTATTTCTATGAATACCTCTCGCCCAAGGAGACGATCGGCTTCTACGCGCGGCTAAGTGGGATGAGCGCGAAGGCGCGCCGGCGGGAATGGGACCGGTTGTCGGATGCTCTCGACCTTGGCGATATCGGCGATCAGCGCGTCCGCGGTTTCTCGAAGGGTATGCGCCAGCGCCTGGGCTTCGCCGTGGCCCTTGTTGGGGATCCGAAAGTGTTGATCCTTGACGAGCCGATGTCGGGTTTGGATCCGATGGGGCGCCGCATGATTCGCGACCTCATTTTGCGGGCCCGGGATGAGGGAAAGACGGTCTTCTTTAGCTCGCATGTGCTCAGCGATGTGGAGCAGATTAGCGACCGCATCGGGATGCTGGTCGACGGTAAGCTCCGGTCCGTTGGACCCCTCGACGAAATCCTCGCGAGACGAGTCGGCATGATTGAGGTAACTGCGAAGAACATTCCAGATTTTGTGGTGCAGGAGATCGAGCGGATGGCCATCCGCTCGAGGGTAACCGAGCAGGGCATTCAATTCTGCTTCTCGAAGCTTGAGCAGGCCAATGACGTTGCGCAAAAGATTCACGCTCACGACGGGACGCTTGTGGAATTCACGCCTGTCAAGGAGACGCTCGAAGACTATTTTATTCGCGAGCAAGAAGCTGTGGGTGTATAGGCATGAGAATCCTGACCGTTGCCTTGAATACGTATCGCGAGGCGGTCCGCGACAAGATCCTCTACGTTCTGCTGTTCTTCGCGGGCACGACCATCTTGTGCTCGAAGGCGCTGGGTTACATCAGCGTCGGCCAGGACATGAAGATCATCACGGACATTTCGCTGGCCGCGATCTCTGTATTCGGGGCGCTGATAGCGATTTTTGTGGGCACGAACCTTGTGTACAAGGAAATCGAAAAGAGGACCATATACACGATCTTGAGCCGGCCTATCTGGCGTTTCGAGTTTATCCTGGGCAAGTATCTGGGCCTTTCGTTGCTCATCGCCACTGTCACTGCGGTCATGGGCCTGGTTGCGGCTTCATACATTGCGTTGCTGGGCGGTTCGGTCAGTTTCATGTTCGCGGAGGCGCTGCTGCTGGTGTTCTGGAAGCTGCTGCTGCTGACGGCGCTGTCGGTGCTGCTATCGACGCTTACGTCGCCCATTCTGGGCGCGATCGTGGTGCTGACGTTCTATTTCGCGGGGCACGCAACGGGAATCCTGATCGATCTTCCGGCGCATTTTGACGGCACCTTCGCCAAGGAGGCGATTACGTTCGTCTATTATGCTGTGCCGAATCTGTCCAATTTCGACATCTGGCGCGAGTATGCCAACGGTGTCGCCGTGCCCCATTCGTATGTGGCGTGGACAGTCCTTTACGGTACGGTGTACACGGGGTTGCTTCTCTTTTTGGCCACCATCTCGTTTCATGAGAAGGATGTCTGACGATGCCGCTAAGCAAGATCATCGCTTCGGTTGTGGTCGTGCTCTGTTTCATGGGCTTAATCGGCTTTTCGCAGGCACGAATCGACGCGCTGCATGAGGAAGCGCTCGAAGACGAACTTCTGTACATTCCGAACAAGACGCTCCTCAAGCATTTCACGGCAGGGATGAGTAATATTGTGGCGGATCTGCTTTGGGTCGAGACGATCCAATACACGGTAAGGGAGTTTCACGATCCTCAGCGGAAATTCACGTGGCTTGAGCACATGTGCCACGCAGTGACGGACCTCGATCCGTACTTCGAAGGGGCCTATGTCAATGGCGGGATGTTCCTGTCGTCCATCGGGGCCGATGAGAAGGCGTTGAAGCTGCTGAGGAAGGGCTTCGTGCGCAATCCTGATTCGTGGGAGATTCCTTATGAAATGGTCAAGGTGTATGTCCTCAACCGGCGGGACCTGCCGGAGTCGCCTGCAATCACGACGCACTACTTGAGGATGCTGGCCGAGCGTCATGAATATCCGGAGATGTACCTCTCGTGGGCGCGGCAGATTCAGGAGGAAAACGACATTGGGGACGAGGGCCGGGCGATCTGGGAGGACGTGATCGCGAACAGCAAGAACAAGTTTGTCCGCGAATTGGCCGAGCACAGTCTGCGGATACTCATCATCCGCGACGATGTCGACACGCTCAACGGCCTCGTCGCGGAGTTTGCCGAAAAGGCGGGCCGAAAGCCTGCCGGGCTTGATGAATTGGTCGCGGCCGGCCTGCTGTCTTCACTGCCCGTGGACGACGAGTACGGTCGTTTCTCGATTGATGAGGCGGGTGAAGTTCAGCACACGATTCTCCTGGAAGAGCGCGCGGTGGGGATGCTCCTCTCCCTGAACATGTTGGGCTTCGACGCGTCCGAGGAGAAGGGCCGGCACGCGCGCGACCTGGCGGAATGGGTGGAGTGGATCGGCGAAGACCTCCCGGCGCACCCTGTCCCAGGCGAGACCTGGCGATACGATCCGGAGACCGGCAAGCTGTATTAAGGCCTTCGATCGAAATCAATCTACCAAGCTCGCAAAAAATGGGGACAGTCCCGTCTGCGCTCGTGTGCGAAGCGGAGCTTCGCCAAGCTGTTGCTTCGCAACAGCCCCTCGCTTCGCTTGGTACAGTCCCCAATTCTTGCTTATACCCTCGAACGGACTCGGAAAGGTTATTTCGACCAGTTGCCTAAGGCGCGGCGGCGCTAATCGAGTTCGAGGTCGAAGGTGTATGTGTGCTCGCCCTGCACTTGGCATTTTTCGGCCCACTGTCCATCGGGGGAGACGACACCTGAGGGTACGTTCAGTTGGCCTCTTTCGGGGGAGGCGTTCGCCGTAAGTATGTAGCAACCGCTCTCTTTTGCGCGCAGGAAAAGGTTGGACTGGTAGTAGGCCCGGTAGCTCGGATCTGTGCCGGAGTTAATGCTATGGAAAATGACGCGCGCCTCCTTCTCGCCCAACTGGTAGGAGAGGCGCCGGTCGGCGTAGGGCCCGAAGCCCGGGGCGACCCAAAGATCGTTGCCGATGAGACATCCGAAGCGGAGTCCCTGGTGTTCGAAGAGTCGGAGTTCCTCGCCCGGCCGGCACCAGACCCGGTCCTCGGTTGTGGGCACGAGCTTTTCGTGCGTGCCCAGCAGCTCGCCTTCGTCCGATATGATCCGGCTCTGAATGTAGGTCACTCCGTCGTCGGTGCAGCCCGTGCCGATGATGGCGGTGGTGTAGGTCTGGCGGCATACGGCCGCGATACTGTCCCAGGCGCGCTCGGCGGCCTTCTGACCGAACTGGCCGTGGTACCCAGTCAGGCTCATTTCAGGAAACAGCATGAAATCGGTCTCACTCGTCTCAAGCAAACGGAGTATTCTTTCGAGGTTCTCTGAAAGGTTGCTTGAGACGTGCATCTGTGCGCCCGTGACGCGAAGGGCTGTCATAGAGCGGCCCCCTCCCCTTCCTTCGTTCCAGGCGTGTATCGTAGCATAGTCGGCTGCCACCTGCACATCTGACCGGCGCCGTTTCGGCCCACGTGGCAGTCCGGGGAGCCTATGTCTATGGAAATTCATCTGATCCGTTGGCTACAATACGCCGCTCTGTACGGCAATCGTTCATTAAGGGGACCGAGCTGTGAAAGTACATAAGATTCAAGTCCATCCTTCGTCGGCGAATCTGGCCAAGGAAGAGCAGTTCGCTTTCAAGCTCGCTCAAATGGCGGCGGACGGCGCGCCGGTGGACGCCGATGCGCAGGAGATGGTTGTCAACCGCCTGATCGACAACGCGTCGGTCGCTATTGCGTCGGTGAACCGTGCGCCCGTGGCGAATGCGCGCTCGCAGGCGCTGGCCCATCCTCGCGCGGGCGGCGCGACCGTTTTCGGCATGCCGAATGGCGAACGGTTCGATGCGGAATGGGCCGCGTGGGCCAATGGCGCGGCGGTTCGGGAACTCGATTTTCATGATACTTTTCTTGCGGCGGACTACTCGCATCCCGGCGACAACATCCCGCCGATACTCGCGGTCGCGCAGCAGTGCGGCAAGACGGGCCGGGACCTGGTCCGGGGGATTCTGGTGGGCTATGAGGCGCAGGTGAACCTGGTGAAGGGTATCTGCCTGCATGAGCACAAGAAGGACCATTGCGCCCACCTCTGTCCCGCGCAGGCCGCGGGCATCGGCGCCCTGCTGGAGCTGGACACGGACACCATCTACCAGGCCATTCAACAGGCGGTCCATCTTTCTTTCTCGACTCGTCAGTCGCGCAAGGGCGAAATTTCAAGCTGGAAGGCCTACGTCCCTGGGTTCTCGGGGAAGCTGGCAATCGAGGCGGTGGACCGGGCGATGCGCGGCGAGAAGAGCCCATCACCTATATACGAAGGTGAGGACAGCGTCATTGCTTGGATGCTGGGTGGTCCCGACGCGGCCTATGAGGTGCCGCTGCCCGGTCCGGGCGATGCGAAGCGGGCGATCCTGGAGACCTACACGAAGGAACACTCGGCGGAGTACCAGGCGCAGGCGCTGATCGATCTTGCCTTTAGAATGCGCGAAAAGGTCGAGAGTTTTGACAATATTGAGCACGTTACTATCCATACCAGCCACCATACGCATTATGTCATTGGCACGGGATCGAAGGACCCGCAGAAGTTCGACCCGAAGGCCAGCCGGGAAACGCTCGATCACAGCATCATGTATATCTTCGCGGTCGCTCTTCAGGACGGTACTTGGCACCATGTCGACAGCTATGCGCCTGAGCGCGCGTCCCGGCCCGATACTGTCGCGCTTTGGCGGAAGATTTCGACTGAGGAAGACCCGGAGTGGACGCGACGGTATCACAGCCGGGACGCTGAGGAGAAGGCCTTTGGCGCGCGGGTCGAGATCGAGTTTAAGAATGGCGAGAAACTCATCGATGAGATGGCGGTCGCGAATGCACATTCTCTCGGGGCGCACCCATTCGAGCGAAAGGACTACATCGGGAAATTTGAGACGCTCAGGGGTGAAATGCTGGCGCCGGAGGAGAGCGCGCGGTTTCTGGATGCGGCGCAGAATCTTGCAGACCTCTCCGCAGCGGAGTTGTGCGATCTGAACGTTCAGATTGACGCTGGGCGGATGCCCCTTCGCCAGCGGGACGATCGCGGGATCTTCTGAGTCCGTCTGGACACCTCTTGATACTCACATGAAGAAGGCCCGGCGCT
>SDBV01009314.1_pt1 | contig 13077 bp, 13 predicted proteins | sample 2277081 | NCBI WGS metagenome assembly SDBV01 (sample SAMN10402039, study PRJNA504765) | marine sediment metagenome | isolation source: marine sediment core GS10_PC15, 223 cmbsf | place: Arctic Ocean: Southern Knipovich Ridge | collected 2010
TGATAGCAAAATGCTTCGGTTAGCCCAAGCTACGGGGATATCGCTAGCCCATCTTTACCGTGTGCGCAGAGGTGACCGTAAAATCAGTGCAACCTTCATTGTCGGTGTAGCAAAAGCCTTTCCTGGATACAAACTTGATGACCTTTTCTATGTCGGCGAAGAGGTAATTAGCCATGAATAACCACGAGCAGAATCTAGGCAGAATAATTAAACAGCAAAGAGTTATGAGCGGGCTGACGCTACAGGAGGTTAGTGATAAGTCGGGTGTCTCCTCGTCACACCTCGGTCGCATCGAGAGGGGCGAGCGTTTACCATCGGCCCATATTCTGCGAAAGATTGCCCAGCCTTTGGGCTTTGAAGAGACTGAGTTATTTTATAAAGCTGATTTCCTATCTCCTAAGCCTCCCGTGGCTGAGGGAGAGCATAATCTTGGACGATTGGACCCTTATGTGGCCAGGCTATTATCACAGGAGCCTGTCGAGGTGCAACGCACGGTAATCGCGATTCTGACTGTCTTGAAGAGCATTGCCCAAAAATGACGCTCTGTAATCAAAAATAAGGCGGTTTTCTCGGGTGGTGAATGCTTTTCTACCTTCCCCCTCTCCTTTGAAGGAGAGGGGGACATCGGGGGTGAGGTTGATAAACAACCCCTTCCCCTTACCAAGGGGAAGGGGGTCAGGGGGATAGGACTAAGAGAGGCGTCGCCCTAAATGCGGAAGCCCTTACTGGGATGTTCCAAGGAAGGGAGGTGAGAGATGAAGTGGTAGAGTAATTTTCGCCGACCAAAATCTAAATGAAGGAGTTTTAAATGAAAAAGAAAAGTTTACTGATTATTGGTCTGGTTGCGGTATTGGCGTTGTCATTAGTAGGAGCTTGTGCACCACCAGCAGTCCCAGCGCCGGCGCCAGCACCACCAGCACCAGCCCCAACTCCAGCCCCAGCACCACTGCCAGCACCAGCTGAGCCGATAAAAATAGGAGCCATTGTGCCTATGACTGGGGGGCTAGCTCATTATGGGTCACATACCAAAGCTGCCATAGAGGTAGCGCTCGATGAGGTTGGCTGGGAGGTTGCTGGCAGACCGATAGAACTTATCATCGAAGACGACGCCTCATTCGATGAGGTTATGGCTCTTCAAAAGGCGAGAAAGCTGGTGGAAGTTGACAAGGTGGATGTCCTTATGGGGCCTATTGCATCCTCATCGTTTCTAGGAACGGAAACCTATATTGATATAAAGGGAATACCTACTCTAGCCATTGGGTATCGAGGTGAGCTTATAGAGTGGGAAAAGCCCAGCTGGGATTTCGCCACGAATGGAGGGCTAGCACAGATAACCTATCAGGCAGGTGAATGGGCATATGAACAGGGTTTCAGGACAGCCATCACTATGGGTCCAGACTATGAAACTGGATACCAAGGTGCTGGCGGTTTTGCTGATGGCTTTACCAAAGCCGGTGGGGAAGTAGTCCAGTACCAATGGTCGCCAGTTGGCACCACAGATTATGCGCCCTATTTTGCCGCCATGCAAGAGGCTGATCTTATGGTGATGTTCCAATACGGGGCTGGTGTGATATCTTTCGTCAAGCAGTGGCACGAATTCGGCTTTTGGGACAAGCAGCCGCTTCTATTACTTATTAACGACAGCCTACAGGAGCCCTCATTAGCGGAACTCGGCGACTTTACCATAGGTTTACATGCAGCAACTAACTACAGCTGGACTGTTGATAACCCGGTCAACAATAAATTCGTGCCAGCTTTCGAAGCTAAGACTGGGGTGAAGCCGGAGCCCCCAGCTTTTTGGGGTTACACGGCCACTACTATATTCCTTGCTGTCATGGAAAAAACTAATGGTGATACCACCCCCGAGGTAATGCGCGATGCCTTATTCGGACTGACAGTAGATAGCATATCAGGGCCGGTAACCTTTGACGGTGAGAAAGGGTACTCTAGGATAAATGTGTTTATCACCGAAGTCCAGAAGATAGATGGCGTGCTTGCCTATAAGGTGATTAAGACATATCCTGCTACCGTCAACCCCGGGTATTACACCAAACCATGACAACCGATGAAGGGCAAGCTGGGCTTCACCCCAGCTTGCCCTTCGCAACCTAGGCAGTTTATAGAGAGGTATTGTCTTGGAATTTGTAGTGATAAGTCTGCTAAACGGTATTTCGTTTGGCATGATACTGTTCCTTTTAACCATTGGGCTATCACTAACCCTGGGGTTGATGGGTATTGTCAACCTAAGCCATGGCGTATTATTTATGGTTGGGGCTTTTGTTGGTTGGACGGTGGCAGTACAGCTTGGATTGAATTATTGGCTGGCTGTCTTGCTAGGCGGAATCGCTGCTGGGCTAGTCGGTTTAGTCGTTGAGCGAGGATGCTTACGCTATTTATATAAGCTGATGAATGAGCAAGTGATGCTAACCATCGGCTTTATCTACATCCTGACCAACTTAAGTCTATGGGTGTGGGGAGGACTGCCTCGTGCTCCTTTTACCGCATCCGTTTTGTCTGGTTCCTTCCCTATTGGAGGCTGGGAGTATCCTGTTCATCGTATTGCCACCATCGGTATCGGGCTAATTTTTGTTATCGGTTTATGGTGGTTACTGGAGAAGACTCGGCTCGGTGCCATTGTTCGGGCAGGAATGGATGGTAAAGAAATGACAACCGGGCTGGGTATAAACCTGGGGCGGGTTACTTATCTTGTCTTTTTCTTGGGTGCTTTCATAGCTGGGATTGCTGGCGTAATTGGAGCCCAGATGTTGGGAGTAAACCTTGCGATGGGCTGGGATATTTTGCTCCTGGCACTAATTGTGCTCGTTGTCGGCGGTATGGGTTCGATGCCAGGAGCTTTACTCGGGGCTATGGTGATAGGACTTATCAATGCTTTTGGTATAGCTCTGTTCCCGGAGCTTGCCATGTTTTTAATGTATCTGGTCATGATAATTATCTTGTTAGTCAAACCCTCCGGTCTTCTGCCGAGAGAAGCTTAAAAGATGAAAACAACCAAGCTAAAACCTATTGGGCAACTGATTCGCTTTGCCCCTTATATTGTCATTGGTGTAATCCTTATCATATTACCTCTTTTTCTCTCCCCGTATCTTCAAAGCATGATGAGCAAGGTTCTTATTTTTGCTATCTTTGCCATGAGCTTGGACCTTATCTGGGGCTATACCGGGCTTTTTTCCTTAGGGCATGCCGCCTTCTTTGGCGTGGGAGGTTATACTACCGGTATTTTAATAACCCGTTATGGTGTTGACAGCTTTTGGCTAACCGCACCTCTAAGCATCTTGATGGCAGCACTGGTTGCCGCCATCTTTGCTGTTATCGCCCTCCGGGTATCCGGGCTGCACTTTTTAATGGTTACCTTTGCTCTGGGACAATTGCTTTTTAGTGTTGCCTGGCAATGGTTTCACATGACTGGAGGCGCCTTCGGTTTAAAAGGTATACCACTTCCAAACCTAGGCATCCCCGGGTTTACCTGGGATGACACTTCTTGGTATTACTTTGTTTTTTTGGTTTTTATTATCTGCTATTTCTTGCTATACCGGATTGTAAATTCTCCTTTCGGGCATGCTCTACAAGGCATCCGTGAAGGTGAACCTCGGATGCGTGCCCTGGGTTACAATACCTGGCTCTATAAATATGTTGCCTTCATTATTGCCGGACTGTTCGCCGGCGTAGGCGGCGTGCTATTCGCACACTGGAACATGCTTATAAGTCCAAGGCATCTTGGTATCGTTACTTCCGCATTAGGATTGTTCTATGTAATCATCGGTGGAGCTGGAACTCTTTTTGGACCAGTTATTGGGGCTGCGGTAGTAATACTCTTAGAATTCTATTCAAGTCTATATACCCCGGAGCGCTGGCCGTTAATTCTAGGCGCTCTTTTTGTTATCATTGTTATGTTTCTTCGCGGCGGAATTTACCCCCACTTGGTTAGTCTTTGGAATAAAGTGAGGTTAAGGTATAGCTATGGAAGCGTTAAGGGTTGAACGACTATCCAAAAACTTTGGTGGTGTTCAGGCGTTAAAGGATGTTTCTTTCACCGTAGAAGCCGGAGAGAGATTGGCCATTATTGGCCCTAATGGCGCAGGAAAAACCACCCTGTTTAACCTGCTCAATGGGCAGGAATCAGCCACCGCCGGTCGGATATATTTCTTCGGGCAAGAGATTACCACTATGCCGACACACCGCCGTGCCCAACTTGGGCAGGGTCGCTCTTTTCAATTAACCAGCCTTTTCCCCAGTCTTGCCGTACTTGATAATGTTTTGCTGGCTGTTCAAGGTACCAAACCGTCTCGTTTCCAACTATTTCGTCCAATTACTGCCTATAAGGAGCTGTTTACCAAGGCTCAGGAGTTGCTAGAAGCAATGGCTTTGTGGGAAAGGAGAGATGACCTGGTGCAAGCCTTAGGTTACGGTGAGCAGCGGAGACTGGAAATCGCTCTCAGTCTAGCCTCAGAACCGAAGCTATTATTGCTCGACGAACCCAGTTGCGGGTTAACTGCTGTTGAGTGTGCAGATATGATCACCACAATTCGAAAGCTGGGGACAAACGTTACCATAATTATCATCGCCCATGACATGGACCTGGTATTCGGCCTGGCTAACCGGATTATGGTACTCCATTATGGGGAGAGCATTGCTGACGGAACACCTGATAAAATCCGGACTAATCCAAGGGTTAAGGAAATCTACATGGGCGCTGAGGAGGGTGTCTGAAATGTTGGAGCTGGTTGATGTTCACACCTATTACGGGGAAAGCCATATCCTACACGGCATTTCTCTAAATGTTCAGGAGCATTCTGTAGTAGCTCTTCTCGGTCGTAATGGAATGGGCAAAACAACTACTCTCCGCTCAATCATTGGCTTTACTCCCCCACGCCGTGGCGTGGTGCGCTTTAAGGGAAAGGACATTACCGGCCTCCAGCCCCACCAGATTGCTCAGATGGGCATCGGTTTGGTTCCCCAGGGACGGCATATTTTCCCCTCGCTGAGTGTAAGGGAAAACCTTACCATGGCAGCACGAGATACCGGGAAACCCGGAGCCTGGTCTTTAGATAGAGTATATTCCCTTTTCCCCATGCTAAAGGAGCGGGCTAACTTGAGGGGTAATCTCCTCAGTGGCGGTGAGCAGCAGATGTTGACTATCTGCCGGGCGTTAATGACCAACCCCGAGCTGCTTCTAATGGATGAGCCCTCAGAGGGACTGGCACCAATGGTTGTCCGGGAGATTAGCCACATTATTGGCCAGCTTAAGGATAGCGGCTTTTCTATCCTGTTGGTAGAGCAGAACCTACCTATGGCATTAGCTGTAGCTGATTACGCCTACATAGTAAGTAGAGGGGCAATAGTATATGAGTCAACACCCGGGGAGCTAGAAAAGCACGAGCAAGTCAAGAACACTCACCTTGGCATCTCAAAATGAGACTCACCCTACAAGGGGGATCTGAATCTATTATTACAATAACCTCTTCAAGTTTACAAAAAGGGGGGAATATACTAAAATCGCTGCAATGTAATTAAGAGGAGATAAACTCATGGTGGTAAAAGGTGGCTATAGCGGCAAGATTTTGCGAGTTGATTTGACCAGCGGTAGTATTCAAACTCAACCCCTAGATGATACTATAGTCCAGAGATTTCTGGGGGGACGGGGATGCGGTGTCAAGATCCTCTATGATGAAAACCCTCCTGGAATTGATCCATTTGCACCCGAGAACAGGCTTATCTTCTTCACCAGTCCCTTCATGGGAACGAACATTCCTTGCAGTGTAAAACCCTGTGTCGTTACCAAATCGCCGCTATCTCAAACGGTCCTAATGAGTCTTTCCGGCGGTTATTTTGGTCCTGAGCTTAAATTTACTGGTTATGATGGCATAGTAATAACCGGCAAAGCAGAACACCCAGTCTATCTTCAGATCCATAATGAAGAAGTTCAAATCAAGGACGCCAGCTTTGTATGGGGAAAAGATACTGTTAAGACGCAGGAGATGCTGAAAGAGGCTTTCGGAGATAAGAAAGCTAGAATGGTTACCATCGGTCCGGCGGGAGAAAGACTGGTCAGATTTGCTAGCGCTATAAACGAGCGACACGCCTTTGGCAGGGGAGGAGTTGGAGCGGTAATGGGTGCCAAGCAACTAAAAGCGATTGTTGTTCGTGGAACTAAACCAGTAAACTTATTTGATAAGGATGGACTTGATGCTCTAGTTAAAGAATTACGAGAAAGATTTAAGTCTGAGAGAGCAAAGGTTTTTTCTAGATATGGAACAAGCTCAGTAGTCCGCCTTGTGGAAGAGAGAGGGATTTTCCCTACTCGAAATTACCAGTTTGGTACATTTGAGGGTAGGCCAAAAATTGATGGAGATGCTCGTGAAGCGTTTGTAAAAAAGCACACTACCTGTTATCAGTGCCCGGTAGGCTGCTTAGTGTTAACCGTTGCCACCGATGAACCTTATTCCGGTATAGGATCTGAAGGACCTGAATATGAGACCCTTTGGAGCTTTGGCGGCCAATGTGGAAACGATAATTTGTCAGCAATCATAGCCGCTGAGGACCTCTGCGATCGATACGGACTAGATACTATTTCCACAGGTAATGCTATTGGCTTTGTCATGGAGTGCTTTGAAAAAGGCATAATCACTAAAGAGGACACTGACGGGCTTGCACTTAGGTTCGGCAATCACGAGGTTATGGTAGAAATGGTTAGAAAAATTGGTAACCGCGATGGCTTTGGAGATGTACTAGCCGAAGGAGTATACAGAGCCTCTCAGAAAATCGGCAAGGATAGCCAGAAGCTAGCGATGCAGGTCAAGGGAGCGGAGATGTGTGGATATGACCCAAGAGGAGCTATGGGACAGGGGCTCTCCTTTGCCACCTGTCCCAGGGGGGCTGACCACCAGAAGGGGCTTGTCCGTCAGGAGGTATTTGGTAACCCCCTCTTCATTGACCGTTTCGCTGCCGAAGGAAAAGCTGAACTAGTTAAAGAAGTCCAGGATGAAATGGCCTTTTTAGATGCTATGGGTGTTTGTTGCTTCCTAACCCGCCGTGATCTAACCGGACCAGCAGATTACGCCAAACTCTTCAAGTACGTAACTGGTATTGAACTCTCCGAACAAGATATATGGACGGTAGGGGAGAGGATATTTAATCTGGAAAGATTGTTTAACCAGAGGGAGGGGTTTTCCCGCAAGGATGATACCCTGCCTGAGAGATTTCTTACCGAGCCTTTACACGAAGGACCTTCAGCAGGACACATAGTGCCTATTGAGCAGCTTCTAGATGATTACTATCAGGTAAGGTCATGGGACGCTAACGGTTCCCCAACCAAGGCAATACTAGTTAAACTGGGATTAAAAGATTAAGAATTAGGCTTATGATAATGGCGGTCATCAACGGGATTCTTGATGTAGAGGAGGCTGTCGAGCTGGCCGCATAGTAATCGACAGGACATAGGCGGGCTCTGCCAGGGGAGACCGGGGCGCACGGTCTGGTGTTGGTGCCCCTCCCGTTGCAGCCCCGGGCATAATCGGGCAAGTGGCATCCCGCCTGAAAGACAAAAAAGGGGCCTAGGGATTCGAACCCCCGACCCCTTAGTCATATACTAGAAGGTAAACAGTGCCGGCTGCTACTCCTTCCTCCTCAACACAAGCCATAGGAGTTCTAGTGTTCGCTTTAGGTGAATCCATGTCTCCCGGCGCATGAACACCCACCAATCTCTATCCTTTGTTAGCTCCAAAGCTTCCATTAGGCGTTCGCTAGACTGGTGGATTAGCTTAATTTTGCGCTGTAATCGCAATTCTCACCATCTTGAAGAGCATCGCCCGAAAATGAGGCTCTGTAATCGAAATCTAGGCGTTTTCTCGGGTGGTCAATGGGTGTTTCTACCTTCCCCCTCTCCTTCAAAGGAGAGGGGGACAACCGGGGTGAGATTGATAAACATCCCCTTCCCCTTATCAAGGGGAAGGGGATAAAGGGGACAAGAGAGGCGTCGCCTCTCTTTGAAAGTAGCCAACTATTTTATATCAACGGTCGTAGATATTATTATCTAAACCCCTTGACAATTGCACTAAAAGGTGCTATAGTATTTTTCCATCATGGATATTAAGACTATTAGGGAAAAGTTCAATCTTACTCAAGAACAATTAGCTCATAAGCTTGGTGTCTCTTGGGCAACGGTTGCTCGCTGGGAGAGAGGGAAAGGTAAGCCTTCCCCCCTTGCCCAAAAAGCACTAGAGGAGCTACTGAAGGGGGGTGATAGCTTTCAGGAGTAGAGTAATTTTCGCCGACCAAAATCTAAAGGAAGGAGTTTTTAGATGAGAAGGAAGAGTTTGTTGATTATTGGTCTTGTTATGGTATTGGTGTTGTCACTAGTAGCCTGTGCTAAACCAGCTCTGGCACCAGCGCCGGCTCCAGCGCCACCAGCTCCGGCACCAGCACCGGCTCCAGCCCCACCAGCTCCGGCACCAGCACCGGCTCCAGCCCCAGCTGAGCCGATAGTGCTTACAGCAGTCTCTGATGGATTAGAGCTTGCCTCAATGCATGGTTTTAAGTTACTTATGGAGAGGATTAACGAACGAGGCAAGGGAGAAATTACGATCGACTATCTCGGTGGACCGGAGGTGTTCAAGAGGGCAGAACGGGTTGAGTCGGTAAGAAAAGGTGTAATCGATATCAGTGTTGTTCCCGCCAGCGCCTATAAGGCAGAAATTCCGGAAGGCTCAGCTATACCGCTTGGTGGATACATGACCTGGGCTCAGGAGCGAGAGAGAGGTATCTTTGACTACTTCCGCCAGCTACATGAGGAGAGGCTGGGTGTATACTTGGTGGGGGGCAGTAATAAGGGTGGTTCTTTTATATTTGGTCTTGACAGATGGGTGGATAAACCGGCGGACCTGGCTGGACTTAAGCTCCGTACCGGGTCGCTGTTTGTCCCATTTTTCGCTGCATTAGATGTAGCTACAGTGAGTATGAAGCCCGCTGATGTATACACCGCTATGGACCGGGGCGTGATTGATGGGTATGCCTATATTGCGCCAATGGCGGTATCGTTGGGCTTCCATGAGGTAACCAAGTACTGGCTAAACCACCTTATCTATGGGGGAGGGAGTGTTCAAATCTTGATGAACCTGGATTCATGGAACAAGCTTCCTCAGAAAACAAAGGATTTGTTTGAAGAAATTCAGAAAGAGGTCGAGCCAGAAGTGGAAGACTGGTGGGCATCACAGCATACTCAGGCATTTGAGGAGTTTAAGGCGGCGGGGATGGAGCCCATCGAATTTTCGTCTGCGGATGCCAAATGGTTTCTTGACCTGAGCGTCGAGTCTCTCTGGGGAGAAGTGGAGAAGAAGGTCAGCCCGGAGAGCTATGCCAAACTACGGGAGCTTTACAAAAAGTAAGCCGGGTGTATCCCCCTCCTAGTTACCAGGGTGTCAGACAAATGTTAAATACTGGGCGAGGCTTGAGCCGGCCGTGTTGGAATCCAGGCCTTGCCCGTCTTTATGGTCTTTGATATTTGCACAGCTGCTGAGATAGATCAGGAGGCGAATTTTGAAACTACTAGCTAAAGTCATCTCCACTTTCGATGGCATCATTGGTTTTGGCGCCTTCTTGGCATGTGCCCTCCTTATCTTTGTAATGTTATCGGTAAATGCTGAAGTCATCATGAGGTATTTTCTGAACAGACCGCTGATATGGGTGATGGAAATCAGTGAGATCTGCCTTCTGTTTATTACCTTTCTGGCTGCTGCCTGGGTGCTGAAGGTAGAAGGGCACGTAAAAATGGACATAGTGGTTAATCGGCTAAGGCCGAGAACTCAAGCCGTGATTAATACCATTACTTCCATTTTGTCTACAATCGGCGTCTCGCTTGTTGTCTGGTATGGTGTCGGTGTAACCTGGAACCAGTTCCAGAGGGGTCTCTATGCCGGGGGTTCCGTACTGGAAATTCCCAACGCAGCTATCCTGTTCATTATTCCTGTAGGCAGTTTCCTACTCTTCCTTCAGCTCCTGAGAAGGACTAATGGATACCTGCGGGGATGGAGAGGATTAGCCGACAGTGAACAGGGGGTTGTCTAACCCATAAGCTTAAGAATTATGGAGTGAAAAGCATTGGAATGGTATTTCGCTCTCCTTATCATTTTCGGTAGCCTGACGGTGCTAATGATATCAGGGATGCCGATTGCGTTTGCCTTTCTGCTGGTCAATATCATAGGGATATTTATATGGTGGGGTGGTATATCAGGCATAGAGGGTCTTATCCTCAGCATCAATGAGTCGGTGACCAACTTTAGCTTTCTGCCCATGCCCCTGTTTGTCCTTATGGGTAGTATTATGTTTCACTCCGGGCTGGGCTCCAACATGATATATGCCCTGGATAAATGGCTGGGGCGTCTGCCTGGCAGGTTAAGTTTGCTAGCAGTGGGTGGGGGAACTTTGTTTGCTACCTTGAGCGGTTCTGGCATGGCCAGCGTAGCTATGCTGGGGTCAACGCTGGTGCCGGAGATGGAGAAGCGGGGCTACAAAAAGCCAATGACCGTGGGGCCGGTTCTGGGCAGCGGCGGCCTGGCAATAATGATTCCCCCCAGCAACCTGGGTGTCATTTTTGGTGCTCTTGCCTTAATCTCCATCGGTAAGATTTTGATAGCCATTATCATTCCGGGATTTTTGATGGCAGTGCTTTATGCCACCTATATCGTCGTCAGGTGCAAGTTCCAACCCCACCTGGCCCCTCCCTATGACGTGTCCCGTTTCCGCCTAGCCGAGAAGCTCCTGTCCACGGTTCGGGATATATTGCCGCTAGGGTCAGTGGTCTTTATGGTTATTGGCCTCATCTTTCTGGGTGTTGCCACCCCGACTGAGGCAGCGGCTACCGGTAGCCTCACCACCTTCATTCTGGCGGCTGCCTTTAGACGGCTGAGTTGGGTGGTGGTGAAGCAAGCTACCCTCTCAGCTATCCGGATTACAGCCATGGTGTTCTTAATCATAACGGCAGCTACCGCCTTTAGTCAAATTCTGGCTTTTTCCGGTGCCAGCAAAGGCTTGATTGCTCTTATTCTCGGCGTACCAGTACCCCCTCTCGTCGTTATCCTCGGCATGATGGTTGTGCTGTGGATGCTGGGGATGTTTATAAACACGGTTCCCATAATGATGATCACTATCCCCATATTTATGCCTATTGTCAATACTCTGGGATTTGACCCGGTGTGGTTCGCCGTGCTATTCCTCCTCAACATGGAGATGGCGTCGACATCACCACCCTTTGGTCTGATGCTGTTTGTAATGAAAGGCATAGCCCCACCCGACACCACTATGGGAGACTGCTACCGGGGTGCTTTGCCCTTTCTCGGCAGTGACCTGATAGTGCTTTTATCGATAGTGTTCTTCCCTACACTAGCTCTGTGGCTGCCCGGACTAATGCGCTGACCTTGGTACCAGTTAGTGGAAAAGGAGGCAAAGTGTAAATAGACTCTAGTAAATTAAAAAAATTGTACTATAAATTCTATAGGAGGTTTTTCACAATGAAGGTTATAGTTGTCGGGGGAGGTCCCGCTGGTTTCAGTGCTGCAACAGTGGCCAAAAAAGCTGGGGCTGATGTAACTGTTATTGAGAGAACAGATATGCTGGGTGGTCTTGGGTTAGTTGCTGGACTTGCCTTGTCCAATTTTGCCTACATCCCATTAACTGAGGCAAGGGCACTGGGTGGTGCCGAGCTTTATGATGTCTTCGATTCGATTATGACTTATAGGGATATAGAAGGGACACCCCAAGGTGGCAGTACATCATTGTATAACGTAACCAAATTAGACTCAACCATACAAAAAGCACTAAGAGCAAAAGGGATTGAATTCATGCTCTGCAAGCGAGTCGTTGACATACAGATGTCCGGAGACAGCGTGGAAGCAGTGGTATGCAAAGACGGTACCAAAATAAAAGGCGATGTGTTCGTTGATACCACCGGAGCAACTCAAGGAATAGAGGCTTGCGAGAGATTGGCTCGTGGCTGTGTAGGCTGCATTTTAAGGTGTCCGACATTCGGCAATACTGGAGGCATCGTTGAAAAGAAGGTAAAGACTGTTTCCGCTCTAAATGATTACGGAAAGCCGACTACAATAGGCACCTCGGTAATGATAGCCATGGAGAGCCTGTCACCAGAAATACAAAAAAGACTTAGAGAGAAGGGCTATGTAGCCATACCGGTCCCTAAAGACATCGAGCCTGACATGGATAGATTTCGCAGAGCGGCATCAACCCACTCCGGCGTAGCCGATATGGAAGGTCTAAAAGTTAACTTGCTTCTCCATGACATAGGTGGATTCGCTAAAGTAGTCGGAAGTGCTTCGCCGATGTACGCCCGGTCTCTAAGAAGCTTCCCCGGCCTTGAGGACGCCATGATTATCCATCCAGCCGCTGGGGCAAGGGGACACTTGGCTTTCCATGTGGCAATGGCTTATCGAGATAATTCGTTAAAAGTGGACGGGTTTGATAACGTGTTTTGCGCTGGGACAAAATGCGGGCCGCAACACAGCCTGATAGATGCAGTAATTACGGGCGACCTGGCGGGGCATAATGCAGTGAGATACAGCCTGGGAAAAAATTGTTTAGAACTACCTAAGACTTTGGCACTGGGTGCTTATATTGACCACGTCGGGAAAATGATGAGAACAGAAGAGGGATTGAAAAACAGATACGGAGTAAAAGTCCTGGAGCTTTTGAAGGCCTTGAACGTCTACCGCGAGGATAAGGAGGAAATAGTTAAGGAAGTAGAGAAAGCAGGGCTGCTGGGGGTTTACAAACTTGAGCATTAGCACACCTATAGGCGGGCTCTGCCAGGGGAAATCAGGGTTCCAAGGTTTTAGCAGCTCCCTGGAAGGGTGAAGCCTCCCTCCCGTGCGCTGCCCTGACCGTAATCGGGCAAGTGGCATCCCGCCTTTTGATAGGAAGTAAGTGAAATCGGGGAGAAATGCTATGGAAAACGCAGATCAAGATTGCAATTTGTGGATGTTGCTAAACAAATCGAGAGACGCAGTATTGAAGGCTAGGCGGAAAGAACTGTACCAATATAATATTCCTAAT
>SDBV01009315.1_pt1 | contig 13075 bp, 10 predicted proteins | sample 2277081 | NCBI WGS metagenome assembly SDBV01 (sample SAMN10402039, study PRJNA504765) | marine sediment metagenome | isolation source: marine sediment core GS10_PC15, 223 cmbsf | place: Arctic Ocean: Southern Knipovich Ridge | collected 2010
GCTTGAAGAACGTTGCCCGATTTTGGCCCACGGTTCTGTAACCGTGGAGCCAGTATCCCCACTCCCTCTCGTTCTCCGGGACCAGAAATGTGGTAGGATCCGCGGGATTGCCGATCAGGACCCACTCCTCAGCGCACAGACCGGCAAGCACTACCGGACCATCAAGGATTGCTATACTCTCAGGTTCATCGGGAACGGCGCCGGCAGTGAGGCTCTTGGGGAGCTCGATGCTTATCTTATCATCCTGCCACTTGCGCCGGAACGTGCAAAAGCTCGACGGCATGTCGGTTATCGGTTCCGGCTTGCCGTTGATGCTTGTCCGTGCTTTATCGCTCAACCACCAGGGAAGCCGCAGGTCGAGGGAGAACTCCAGGGGTTTTTCACATCTAACGCTCATCTGGATCGACCACATATCAGGCCTGTGCCAGTCTTCGGGCTTCGACACATAGGGGGTGTGGACGTTTTTCGGAGGTGCGAGCTCCTGCGTTAGCTCGACTTTTATGCCATCTCGCTCCCACTCCAGCACGGTGGGAACATACTGGCAGACAGACAGCCCTTCGTCGCCCTCATAGTACACGTACGCGCTGTGGGTCGTGTGGGCCTGCACAAGGGACCCGTGGCAGCACCAGAAATCGTTGGTCCCCGAACCCCAGATCTTGCGGCCCCCGGCTTCCAGAGGCAGAAAGTAAGCGATCATGCCTGTTTTGGGATGCTGCTGTGCCAATATGCCGTTGTAGAGGTTTTGCTCTATGTAGTCCGCGTAAAGCGGGTCCCCGGTCCATCGATAGAGGTAATCGGCCAGCCGCATCATGTTGTAAACGACGCAGTGTTCCTGGGTAGTGTCGTTGAGGCGAGCCGACCATTTGAAGGGCGGCGTCCAGATTTCTCCGGAGGTTTGGCTTCCCGTGCAGAAGTACCCCCTTTCTGTGACAGCGCAACGCCAGTAGGTCTCGACGATCTCCCTCCATCGCTTTTCGCCGGTCACCTCGTAGGCTGTGGCGGCCCCGTGCATCTCGGGTATTGTCGTGTTGGCGTGCCGGTTAGTCAGGACATCTTTCCCTTCCAGCATGGGACTAAAGAGAAGGTTTCGGGTGTAACGCTCCATAAGATCGAGATGTTCCTGCTTCTCCGTCACACCGTACAGGTTGGCCCACACCTCGAGCATGCCGCCGGTCTCCACATCGAGGATGTCGTCCATCTTTTCGCGGGAAAAATCCTTTGTCCATCGATGAAACCACTTCGCGGTATTCACGAGAACCTGCAGCGCCTGCTCGTTCTGACCGAAGGCATACATATCGAAGAGGCCCATCAGAGTCTTGTGAATCGTGTAGTGAGGCGCCCAAACTCTCTTTCCGTTGGCAATTCGATGGAGGTAGATCTCCGGTATCGACGCAACCCACTCACCTCCATTCTCCTGCTGACACCGGGCCAGCTCTTGCACGATTGTGTCGGCCTTGGCCTTGGCTTCTCGATCGCCCGCCGTGGCGGCATAGATCCTTGCTGCCGCTGAAAGCCAGTGACCGAGAAAATGCCCCCTGAGCTCACAGCTCGGTGACTCCCATCCCCAATGAATGTCATCGACATGGTACAGCGTCTGACCCGGGTCGAAGTTGCGGTTGCGCGGTGTTTCTCGGAAACGCGCCTGCCAGAGGCCGGCCTCCAGATAGTGGTTCTGAAGCAGGTTTCGATTCTCCAGGCTCATCACGTATCGGCGGTTCAGGTTGAACCTGTCGAGAAAGAGACCCGGCAACAGCCGCGTCTTTGACAGCGGGATGGCCTTCATCTTCGTCTCAATCGGCTTTTCCTTTGAAACGGAATTCTGAGTGTATTGGGTCATTATTGACAGAACCCACTCCTTTAAACAAGGTGAACGGCCATTAACGGACCAGATCTTGTTGTCCGCACCCGAAAGCCCTACATTCTTTCTCTTTGGAAGACGATTCCCATGCAGACGGAAAAGGGGTCAGGGATGCAGCTCATCATGATGTTGAGCGCCTCGGCTCTTGTTCCCAGCTGATGTGATTGCGTTTTCCCAGCCATCGTCTGGCTATCGTGGACGGTGACGAAAGTGGCGGCCAATCGAAAGAAGCAAGGACATCCAGCAGTCTTGCTTTATATGTGATTATGGGTTATACGTATTGTGTGGAGTAAATATGCCCAACGTAACCATGACGATCGACAATGATCTGCTGAAACAGGCTCGGAAGATAGCGATCGACAAAGAAACAACGCTGACCGGACTGATCCGGGAGTACCTCCGGGACCTCGTCGAAAAGGATGAACTTCGACGGAAAATCGCCGCCTACGAGCTCGAAAAGTTGTTCGCTGCAAGTAAGGCAGTGGTTGGTCCCAAATCCTGGCGCCGAGACGACCTCCATGAACGATGAGAGGTACTTCCTCGACACCAATATCCTGGTCTACGCCAACGACCACAGCGAACCTGCTCGGCAGGCAGTTGCAGCCCGTCTTCTTACGGACGGCATCCGGACTGGCCGGGCGGTTGTCTCATCCCAAGTCCTCAGCGAGTTCTGGGTGACCGTGACGCAGAAGATCCAGGAACCCCTGGATCGTGATACGGCCGAATCGGAGCTCACACGCTTTGCAACCATGAAAGTCCAGGCGGTGGAATACGGCACCGTCCTTGTCGCGGTGCACTTTCAGCGGAGATTCGATGTTTCCTACTGGGATGCTCTCATGCTTGCTGCAGCGCACACCGCCCGTTGTGCCCGCGTATACACCGAAGACCTGAACAGCGGGCAACAGTACGGAGAGCTTGTCGTGGTTGATCCCTTTTCGGAGTAGAGCAAAGCAGCATCGTGACGATGCTGCTTGCTGGTTGCCGGCATGACGATTCTCCAGCAGGCGGGGTCGCGCCGGTGGAGCTGCCCGTAGAAGCTGGCCCCCACGGCGGGGCACCCTCGGCAGATTGTCTTGAGCCGGCAGATCGAGCAGCCCTCGTATGCCAGGGGGTTTCTCAAGCTCTCGAGAGTTTCGCTTTCCCTGTACAGCCGAAATAGATCGTCGTCAGGCACGCGGCCGATTCTGGATGAAAACCGCCGGCAAGCGAAAACACTGCCGTCGCTCAGGATTGCCAGAGAGACGAAACCGCAGGGGCAGCCGGAGACGACCCTATCGCCCTGCGGGGGTTGAAGCAGGCCCTTTTCGAAGTAGAGCAGCTTCCAGAGGTTGTCCTTCTTGCCTATCCTTAAACGGGATTTCTTCTTCTCGAGTTGCTCTTCGAACCGGAACACCTCTTCCAGCAGCGCCCGGTAGCGCCGGGGCTGCATGGATTCCATCTGCGAGGCGCCGCCAAGGTAGGATACACGGGCAAAATCCACACGTTGCATCCCTTTCCCGTCTAAAACGGCGAGCAGCGGAATCAACTCGTGCATGTTTTCCGGGCAGACCGTGAACATGATGTTCACGTTGAAGAGGTCTTGAAGAGCCAGAGCTTTTTCGATGGTTCTCGAGAAGGAGCCCGGTGAAGCGCGGAAGGCGTCGTGAGTTTCCTCGAGACCATCCAATGAAAACTGTACGGATTTTACCGCGGTTTGGGCCAGAAAAGCAGTCATCTCTTCTGTAAACGTTTCCGGACAGCCCAGTAAGCCGATGTGGTAGCCCCTGTCCGTCAGGGACATCACGAGATCTGAAAAGGCCGGATGCAGCAGCGGGTCACCTCCGGTCAAGACCACATTGCGGCTTACCGGGTTGCCGCAGGTGTTCTCGAGATCGCTGAAAAACCTGTCGAGGCTTGCCAGGATGGAGAACAGCTTCTCCCGCGAGGGCGGTGTCTTCTCCAGCTCGAAAGTAATCGGGTCCCTGGTATAGCAGTGCCGGCAGGTGTAGGAACACTCGACCGTGAGGTGCCACTGAAATGTGAACGATCGACCGTACCTGTGGTCTATAGTACGCAAGGCCTGAATTGCCCGATTCTATGCCTGAGCCCGCCGGCTATTCGCCGCCGCACCCGCCGCAGGAGGAACACGAGGAACCGGAATCGCCACCCGAGCTGTCGGAGTCTCCGAAACTGAAAAACGAGGATGAATCTGCATCACCGCCGTCGTCTCCGCCTTCCCAGCCCAGACCCGCTTCCTCTATCTCGGATTCGAAATCGTTGTCGCCATAGTACTCCACGTCCCCACCGTCGGGCGGCCCGAAATCACCATCCACGTTCAGAGTGTCCGAATCCGCGGAATAGAAACCTTCGTTCCCGACTTGCATGACATCGTGGCCCTCTGCATCCACGATTGCAAGGTCGTGGCAGTAGATGTTGTGCTGGTACATCATGTCCACCCAGAGCAGGGAGGAGAAGAGATACATGTCGAAGCCATAATAGCCGTAGAAGAGAGGTTCGCCCGCCCCCCCATCGCGCACGCTCCGCACCTTTGCCGGATCGGTGATGCGTTCCCTGGGCCGGATGATCTTGGCTTTCGTCTCAGTCTTGATATCATCCACCTTGATGGCTTTTCTGAGCTCGAACTCCAGCTTCTCGTTAAAGCTGTCGAAATGCGTTTTTGCCTCGTGGACTACGGCCTCGTAGGCTTCCTGAGAGGCGAATGTTTTTTCCTGCTTGCGCTTGAAATCTTCGATAGATTCGTTTTGCTCTTTTTTCAGATTTTTCATCAACCCGTTGAGCTTGATGGTTATGGGGTGCTCTTTCACCCGGTGCTTGCGGCTGATGTCGATCTCCACCAGGTACTTGAGTTTATCGTCTTCGTGCTCCAGAACAAGGGACAGGGTTTTGAAGACCTCCCCCTCGAAGTCGTCGGTTTCCAGCTGGAACGTGTCCATGGCATCCTTCAGATCATCCGTCTTGCCGGCTTCGTCGAGGTAAAAGTCGAAATCGTCTTTGGACAGGCGCACGATATTGGTCATGCCCATGGCCCGTGCGGCCCTGTTTATCTGCTGCAGGATGGCGAGCGCGGTGAATGTTTCCACCTCCTCCTTTTCTGTTGCCAGACCCGCTGTCAGAAAATCCAGCACGCGGCTGAATACTTTCGTGGGTTTGATCTTATCGATCAACGTCTCCTGGGACGGATCGACGGTTATGGTAGAAGACAGGTACATATTTCACCCCCCGGTTGAAATCGATGCAGTGTAGCAGATTTTTCCCAATAGACCAACGGGCAGTGGGCCGGGCGGCACGCAGGCGATACCCACGCCCCCTGCGCACGTTCTCGAGACGGAGCCGCCCCAACGGGAAAGAGAGGGCCGCTTGCCCCTCCAGCCTGAAGCCTTCCAAGTCTGAAGCACTGGCCAATGCGTTCCCGTAGAGCAACTCCCCGGGTAAATATGTCTTCATGCTCCTCTTGTCTTCCCGGAGATCGGCGCCGATAGCCGGCGCTGCTATGTCATCCGGGCGAGCATCTCTCGGGTCACCACGCTTCGGGGCTGCTCTCCACGGAAGAACCGGTCCAGGTCGTCCACGATGCTGCGGCTGTGCCGCCGCTGGGTGTCCAGGGTCAACCCACCCCCGTGCGGCGTGAGGATCACGTTGTCCAGCTTCCGAAGCGGGTGGTCCTGCGGCAGAGGCTCCTTCCAAAACACGTTGAGCGCCGCCCGGATTCGGCCTGAGGCGAGCTCAGCGATCAACGCTGCCTCCTCGACCACGGCGGCACGGGCCGTGTTGACCAGGAGGCCTTCGTTGGGAATCAGGGCCAGCTCTCCGGCTCCGAGCAGGCCGCGCGTCTCCGCTGTCAGGCCCGCGTGCAGCGAGACCACGAACGAACGGCGCAGCAGGTCCCGCAGGTCTGTCCTGGCACCGCCGCCGGCAGTGACGGCTTCATCCGTCACGTGAGGATCATAAACGCGCATATCGCATCGGAAGGGCTGCAGCAACTCGGCCACGCGGCGCCCGACCATGCCGAATCCGACCAGCCCGACCGGTTTGCCAGTGAGGTCCAGAGGATTCCTGGCCCTGCCCCACCAGTCTCGACGCAAGACGTCTACCATGTAGGGGATGTCCCGCAACCCGCACAGCATCATGGCAACCGAGAACTCCGCCACGGCGTTGGACATAGCCCAACCGGTGTTGAGGATTCGGATCCCTCTGTCCAGGATGTATGCGGCGTCCAGGCGGCGCAGGCTCCCGCCGATGACACCGACCACCGCGAGCCGCTCCGCGGCGTCGATCATCGGCCGGCTCAGCCATCCCCCGCCTCTGCCGAGGATCACCGCGTCGGTCCCGGCCAGAGCAGCCAGCTTCTCCCGATCCGTCGGAGCCCTTTGCTCCGGATTCTGGATGACCTCCGCGAAGCTTTTCAGTCGCTCGCGGTCCTCAGGGAGCAAGTTCGGATACGATGGGATTGCCGGCATCAACGGCAAGGCCCAGTACGATGTGGGCGCCAAGTATGGAATCCGCGGACCACAGCCGGGACCGGATGCCACCATGCTGCAGCGCTGGAACTGGGCCAAAGAGCTCTTTTCCCAATCGGCCGAAATCGCGGAAAAGTACGGGGTGACCCTTGCTCTTCAGAACCACCATCCCTTTATCATGCACTCCAAGAACACTTATCTCGACATGCTGGACATGGTGGCGGAAGTGGGCTCGGAGCATTTGAAGTGCTCACTGGATTGCGGGTTGCTGAACAGCCAGGAAAATGACTACGTGGCCGAGGCGGTTAGAAAAACCGGCGATCTGCAGGTCATTTCCCACTGCTTTGGTGAGTTCGCTCGAGATGCCCAAGGCAAAGCAATTCAGGTGCCGATCCGGGGAATCGATTCGTATACTTTCAACTATCCGGCTTTCGTCAAGACGCTGAAAGAGATCGGTTACGACGGATTTTTGAACTTCGAGTTTTGCCACGCCCCGATGAATACCAGACACGAATGGCAGGGGATCGATTTTGTCCATGAGCAGACGGAGTTGGCCCAAGAGTATTTCCGGGATCTGATCGGAAACGCGTGAGGATCTACATCGGCTTTGCTCCGGATTGTGCACTTCAAATGCGTGGGTACCCTCAATCCGGCCGGGCCTCCACCTTGTGCTCGGTTCTCTTTTTAGAAGCTTTTTTTATAGAGTACGGCAGCCAGATCAGGCTGATGACTGTTGCCAGTGTGTTGCCCGTGATGATGCCCAGGTAGACGCCGTAGATGCCCCAGTCGAAGGCGTACACGAACAGGTAGACCGCCGGGACAGCTATTCCCAACAACCGGAGTACGGTTATGACAAGGGCGGGCACAGGGTTGCCCATGGCCTGGAAAACGGACCGGGCCAGAATACCCACTGCCGCGAAGACAAAGGCGAGCTCCATGATACGTGTCTGCAGCACGGCGTACCAAACGACTTTATCGATTTCGGTGAAGAAGGGGTAGATGAAGGGCGCCAGCAAAATCATCACGCCTGCCAGGCAGAGAACCACGATTACGGCCGCCAGGAGGCCGACCTTCCAGATTTTGCTTACCCGCTCGATTTGGCCGCGGCCCCAGTTCTGGCCGATCATGGTCAGCAAGGCCGAGCCGATGGCGAATATCGGGATCAGCACGACTTGATCGAAGCGGCCGACCAGCGCAAAGGCCGTCAGCGCCAGCTGATCTATGCTGACTACGACTCGGTTGAAGATCAGGAAGCTGAAGGACATGGTTACCATGCTGGCGATCTGCGGAAAGCCGATAGCCATGATGTCTCTGATCACCCGCAGGTCGATGTTCCGTATGCGCCACTCCACCTTGACCAGGGTTTTTCCCCGAAAGAACACGCTTACAACGTAGATCAGGGAAAGTGCTATGGAAAGGCACGTGGCCAGGGCGGCGCCCCTGATGCCCAACCCGAGCACGAAAATGAAGACAGGGTCCAGCGCAACATTAGCCACGGTGCTGATGACCATGGCCTGCATGACCTGCTTCATCAGTCCTTCGCCCTGCAGGATTCCGTTGAAAACGCTGAGCAGGAACATCAGCACGGCCGCGGGGGCGATGAAATAGAGGTACTCAAGAGCGTGGGCGCTGTAATCATCTGTAGCCCCAAGGAACGCCACCATTTGTTTTCCGAACCCCCAGCCCAGGATCATGATGAGGATTGCAAACCCGACGGCGATGGCCAGGCCCGACTCTACCGTCCTGTTGAGAGTTTCGAGATCGCGCCGGCCGATGGCCCGGGCTACGAGGGAGCTCACGCCCACCAGGATGCCGTGTCCCAGGGCCATGGCAAAGAAGAGCAGGGGAAATATCATGCCGATCCCGCCAACATAGGAAGGGTCGGCCAGATCGATGCGGCTGATCCAGATCGTATCGGTAATGTTGTAGACCAGGTTGGCGATCATGCCCATGAAGATGGGCAGGGACAGTCTGACCAGGAGTTTCAGGATCGGCCCTTCGAACATGCCGGGGGTTTCTTTTCTAGAAAAAGCCGTGTTGGACTGCCTCGAGTCTGCCATGTAATGCTCCGTTTACGTTGTTCAGCGCCTAATTTAGTTCTTTTCCGCGGTGGCTGTCCAACGGGCCGGAGCCGGCGTTTCTTGCCTCTGCATATGTATTCCACCGAACGGAGCGACGCTCCGCCCTTGACTTGCTGAGAGCCCAGGTGCTAGTTTTAGGCGTTCACGGTCAAAGGCAGCGCGAGCACGAACCCGGCGACCGGCGAGATGGCCCGGGACTAGAAGCCGAGGTACAGATTGACGTAAGGAGGCCCGTCTTGAAAACGGTCGCGATCACGGGAGAGAGGCAGTTCCGCCTGGCGGACAGGCCTAAGCCCAAAGCCTGGCGCAACTACGCGGTTATAGAGAACAGAGTCGCGCCTATGTGCACGGAGTACAAGGCCTATGCCGGCGGATCCGTCTCGGAGTTCCTGGGTCACGAGGCCGCCGGCCAAGTGGTTGAAATAGCGCAACCCGGGCGTGTGAAGGTGGGAGACCGCGTCGTGGCCATGCCGTTGCACGGCTGCGGCGCCTGTGAGCTCTGCCTGTCCGGAGATTACATCCACTGCCAGGCCGGGCTGGATCCATTGAAACTGACCGGCAACCAGGCGGGGACAGCCACCTACGCCCAGTATCTGTTCAAGCTCGACTGGCTTTTGCTGCCAATCCCCGATTCGGTTTCCCTGGAGCACGGAAGCATGGCCTGCTGCGGCCTGGGACCTACGTTCGGCGCCATGCAGATCATGAACGTGAACGCCTTCGACACGCTCCTGATCGCGGGCCTGGGACCGGTAGGTCTGGGAGGGGTCATCAACGGCACGTACCGCGGCGCCACGGTCATCGCGGTAGAGCCCCACCCGTACCGGCGCCGTCTGGCGTCGGAGTTGGGGGCCCATGCCGTGCTGGACCCGGCGGAAGCGGGTGTCGAGCATCGGATCCTGGATCTCACCTCCGGCAGGGGGGCGGATAAGGCCATCGATTGCTCCGGCGCACCCCAGGCGCAGCGCCTGCTCATCGATTCTTTGAGACGCAAGGCACAGATGTGTTTCGTAGGCGAAGGCGGGGATCTGACGCTGGGTGTGAGCAGGGACATGATCCGCAAAGGCATCAGCCTGACGGGCTCCTGGCATTACAGGCTGTCCGACTTTCCGCGCCTGATGCGGGTTGTCGTCGATTCGAAGGCCAAACTGGACAGGCTCATCACACACAGCTTTGCCATCGAAGAGGTGCAGAAAGCATGGGAGTTGCAGTTGCGGGGTGAATGTGGAAAAATCCTGCTGTACCCCTGGCAAAGGAGCTCGGGGTAAAACGACTGGTCTTCACCCACTTCAACTAAATTATCCGGCCCACGATGAACTGCTGCAGCTCTTTCTTTACTGCACCATCGTTGGGGCGGTCGGGGCCCCTGGATGCAGTTTCAGGGAGCCTGAGCAGTTTACAACAGATCAACCTATAACTAAAATGGAAGTAGAATGAACACGGGTCAGACAGGCATAAAGCACCGATTAAAACGTGAAAACCTGGTGAAGTAAATATTCTTCATCTTCTCCAGCGAATATGAAAAAAGTGACGTTGAAACAATCTGGGACATCGAAATTCCGATTGAAAAGCTTAGAATTAATCTGAAGGAGAAGCACGGAGTCGAATACACGAGCAACTCGTATATCTACAATCAACTGAAGCACTATGAAGAGGAGATCGGCCTCACACTGTTCAGGTTCGAGAAGAGTGAAGAGAGTGAGCAGAATATGTTAGTCTCCATATACGACAAGATGAGTGCCTTCTACCAGCACCATCACCTCTATGCAACCCATAAAATCAAGATTGCCAATGGCGTCTACGGGATGATCCAGAATTTCATCTCTGAAGCAGACATTACCAGACCGGTTAACATCCTCCTGGGCTCAGGAACTATCCCCTATCACCTGGCGATTATCCTGCGCGACAGATCTTCAGAGAAAAACCGATATTCAATTTATACACACAACATGGGGATTATAGAGCAGCTTCTCGGTCCTGATGTCAATCCCAAACATTATGACTTGCATATTCCTGCCGGTAAATTTGATTACTGGGTTAACGCCATTATAGGAAACGACAACAACCTGTATAAATCGATAGATTTTGATTTTATCGTACAATCAACCAAATACATTTACGACGGAGAGTTGTACGTTGATGACCAGGAACAAAATGAGCGGAAAGGGGTCATATTGAAAGAATGTTCAGGTGCAAAAATCCTCACACTCATAAAAGATGAGCTCGTCGATCAGCCCTTGAAAGACCTGGCCCCCTTTGGCGCTTTGACGGATTATGATTACGTGGTCGTTCCCAGGATGAGGTCAAACGTAAAAAAAAGGAGGAAATACGATCTGATGTTTGACCGGTATCAGGATCTATTTTCTCCAGAAATAGTGAGTTGGAACTTTATCATATACAGGGTGATCGAGAAGACTTGAGAATTGTTGCGCTTATCAAGTTGTTAAGCAACTCTTCCAGGCATCCGGCGTTTCTGTACTGATTCGATCCGGCTGCATACTTAAAACCTGATTAACTAGTTTGCCGTTGTTATTGCCACTGAGATTGAGTGTCCAGGCGCATACCTCTGTTCCTCTGCTGTGCAGGAACTCGACCCAATGGAAACCATCGGCAGCTGATTTTTCCAGGAACGCATATCTTAGATACCAGAAATCTGCATCTTCGCCTTGAGACCATAGTGATGCGGCCCGTGCGGACAGATATTCACAAGAGCTCCCCCAATCACAGGATGCAATCGGGTGATCGTCCTGATAGGTGAAACGGCCCTTCCGATAGGGGGGGAACAGCTTTGCCTCTGACCCTCCGAAATCAATAAAAAACTGGGGGTCGAAACCAAGCTTAATCTCCCTATCCAGGTGATGTAGCTTTCTGATAGCCCAATCAGCACAACTGCTTATCCTCACTCTGTTTCTTTCAGGATCTGTTAGGCGCAGCAGGTTCTTTAAAATTTCATCCGTAAGAGGAGCTGAAATATGGGTTTTCAGATCGAGTTGAATCTCTTTGACCATGGGATATTCATTGAGCAGCCCAATTAGCTCGGACAAATGAGCAACTCTGTTTTTCTTGGTTCCCTTTTCGTTCATGTACCATAGATTTCGCCCATCATCCCGGGTTGAAAGAAATACCGGTCCGGTGCGGTTAGTCACGACATCGAGTTTCTCGTTGTGGAAGAGCAGAAAATCCCCATAGGAGAGCGGTGAGATATCAAATTCTATATAATAGATCCCTCTCCCAACACATTCCCGAAGCCCCGCCAGTGTGTTCGGCAGAGAAGCCGGTTGTGTTTTTGCAGCATGGGAAACGATCTGCATTTTCCCCCCAGGTTGGAACGTACTATATGTCCTAACCATTTCAGGTGTCAATTGTTATTTTTTCCGCGATATTAAAAGAAAAATCCAATAGCAGGCAGGGTGCCTGGAGCATATTCAAGAGGCATGTGAATCTCATTTCACCTAATATGCGAATCCTTCCTAATATCGGCATATCCATTAACTAAGTTCTATTGACAGCGAAAACAGACTAGCGTAGAGTCTTGTAAATCCACAATGGAGGTGAGATCATGAAACGAATACTGTTTTTCGCTGCCCTGCTGATCGTTCCGACCCTTTTCTTTACCGGCTGTAAAAAAAAGGAAGAGGCCAAAGGCCCGCAAGAGGTAAAAATTACCGTCTGGGCACGGGCCAGTGAAACCGAGCACTGGCGGGCGGACGGGGCCATCGAGGCCGGAAAGCTGCTCAATGCCGAGCTCGAGAAGGAGGGCAGCAATATTACCGTGGTGGTGGACTCCACCTTCGACAATCCGTCATGGGGCGACTATAAGAAAAGGTTTACCCTGGCGGCCGATGCCGGCGAGGGTCCTGATATCGTCCTCTCAGGCCATGAGGACGTGGCGGTGTGGGCACAGGCCGAGTATATCATGTCTCTGGCCGATTCGGTTTCGTCGGTAAAGAGCCTGCAGCCCGAGTTTGCCGATGTGATCGAGAGCCTCTGGACCGCCTGCTCGTGGCGCGAAAAGGTATGGGCGGTACCCCAGGACGTCGAGTCAAGACCCATGTTCTTCAGCAAACCCAAGCTGAAGGCCCTGGGCTGGAGCGATGCAGAGATTGAAGCCCTGCCCGACAAGATAAAAAACGGGGAATTTACCCTGGATGATCTGATTGCCACCGCCAAAGAAGCCGTGGACAAAGGCGTGGTTCCCAAGGGCTTCGGCTACTGGCACAGGCCCCGGAAGGGTGGGGATTATCTGCAGTACTATTTCTCCTACGGCGGGTACCTCTACGATGCCAAAGCAGACAAGCTGGTGGTGGTCAAAGATGCCCTTGAGAAATGGTATGCTTTCCAAAGAAAAGTTGTAGACACAGGAATTACCCCCGACAAGTATATCGGCACCGAGTGGAGGGTCTGGCACGACACGGTCAGCCACGACAAGGCCCTGTTCTGGAACGGCGGCGTCTGGCAGTGGGCGGAGTGGGCTCTGCTCTACCTCAAGGATGAGGGAGGGGAAGCTACTCTGTTCAAGAATGTCGGCTACGCTCTGCAGCCCTCGGGTGTCCGGGGCAAGAAGGGCGGGACCCTATCTCACCCGCTGGTCTACATGGTCACTACGGAAGCGGCTTCTAGAAGAGCAAAAGAAGATACCGAGCTTGTGATCAGGCTCCTGGCTAAGATGACCACCAAAGAGA
>SDBV01009316.1_pt1 | contig 13074 bp, 17 predicted proteins | sample 2277081 | NCBI WGS metagenome assembly SDBV01 (sample SAMN10402039, study PRJNA504765) | marine sediment metagenome | isolation source: marine sediment core GS10_PC15, 223 cmbsf | place: Arctic Ocean: Southern Knipovich Ridge | collected 2010
GGATATCGGACTATCAGAAACGATAAATCCTTTTCTGGTATGTATTTATATGCATAAGCTTGGGCATTTCAAGACATGACTACGGTTAACAATGTAACCAACTTTTCTCCACCACGACCAAAAATCAAGTCCCTTATGATATAGTATTCTTGGGACTTATTAAATATATTGTGTCGGGCAAGTCAATCGAAGTGTTAGGCGGCGCCACGGGACGATGTCCCAGCTCGCGGTCAGGCGCTTCGGTCGGCAATTGTCACGAGTTCAGTTTAATGCAGAACTCCGATATCGCATCGAGAATGCACTCTGGTCTCTCGCGAATTGCCATATGACCTGCGCCCTCTATGAAAATCAGGCGTGAGTCCTCGATTCGGCTAGCGAGATCCTTGGCGTTCTCCGCAGTACCGAAACGGTCTTCGATTCCATAGACTAGAAGCGCCGGGATCCCATCCGGCACGGCGCCCCAATAGGTTTCGGGCGCCGTCGCCGGTATAGCGCGTGCACGCATCTGCGCACCGCCTGGATGAAAACGGCGGGAGAACGCCTCGCTAAGAACGTGCTGAGCCAACTCCGGCTCTCGGTCCCGAAATCCGGAGCTGCAGTATTGGGCCAAATACGCATCTTCCCATGCTTCGCGGTAAGAACCGGGATCGCGAAGAACTTTCGACGCCTCCGGGCTTTGGGTTGGCGGGCAAAGCCACCTGTCCCACAGAGGATCAGAGCCCGAACCCTCTCTGGGTGGTTCCGGACGAGGATTAGGGCAATCCTCCCGCCAAAGGCGTGGCCGACAACGATAGCCTTTGGTACGTGGAGGTACTCAAGCAGAGCGAATGCGCCCTCCGCCAAAGTGACCAAGCTATGCGAGTCTCTTGGTAAATCGATTTGGCTCAGGCCTCGATGGTCGAAACGGATCACGCGACCGATTTCTGCGAACCCTTCGCCAACCTGCCCCAAGATTGGACAGTTAGCGCAGCGCCGTTCAGCAAGAGGAAGGTCGGCGGAGCATCGCCTTGTTCCTGATAATGAATGCCGATCCCGTTTAGGTGAGTTTTTGGCATCAGTATGCTACCTATGCACTCTCTACCGTCTGCATAGTGCTGAATGCCACCTTTTCTGGCAAAGGGCAAGGCCAAACACACTTGAGGGAGCGCCCCGGCTTGCCGGTAAGCTCAAGTAGCCAAGTGGGCTATGGGAGAGGAAGCCTGATTCGGACCATGCCGTAGTGCCGCGAGAGTCCGAACGTGTCCCCGTGCAGCGGATCGATATCGCGGCCTTGCGCCGCCATCAAAATCTTCTCGGAGAGCTGATCGGCGTGTTCTTCCCTACCGACGTTGGGGGTCGTGGAACCTGAAGTACCGAAGTGCGACAGGCTACAATAGCGCTGTCTATATATATAAGAGCTCCCTCAGATAGGAAAAGTTGCTGTGCTCAGCCGAACTGAGTTCGGATTACAAGAGAAAAAAGGGAGGGAAAAAAGACTTGTACTTTAAAAATAATATTGCGCAAGCGTCTTCTGAAAAACGGATCAGGAGGTGCTCTGATGGTAGAGTTTCGCGTTCCTGCAGCAGGCGGGAGCCGGGCGGAGTTTCGGTTTTCGGTAGCAGGACACATGGTGCTGGTGGCCGGAAGCCGTCACCTGGAGGTAGACGGCCGGACCTGCCGGTATCTTTTAGAAGGCTTGCACCTGGCGGGGTTTCACTTCTTTCTGGGCTGTACCCGCGGGGTGGATGAGAGCTTCCGCCGGGCCCTGGCGCAATGCCCCTGTCGCGAAGAGGGCTTTGTGGCCTGCGCCTTTCAAATCCGGGCCCTGCGCGAGCGGTCCCGGGGGCCGTACGCCCAGCTGGTGGTGCCGGAAGGGCTCGAGCCGGCAGCGGCCCTGCGCCGCCGCACGCTGTGAAGGAAGGAGCAAAGATCCGAACAATCCCTTCCACCCCTGCCAACAGGATAGGAAGACAAAATAGTAGGTGTCAACAGAAAAAGAGCGGTTACAAACGACCAGGGGAAGTGTGGTTTCCTGAAAGTTGCCTTGTCCACAGAACCAGGCTAGTCATATCTGTACGAGGATTCAAGACAAACGGGGTCGGCAAGTCATTTCTCTTAGCAAGGCTTGGTAAACAATCCGTGATTATATCGCCTTGCTCGAGGCGGGGTGACCCCGCGAACCTAATAAAATTCATTACGAGTAGGCAGTTTTCTGTCAACTATTCGCCCCGTTGACAAAAAAGGATAGTATACCTTAGACTGTTACAATGAATTTCATCGGTGGAGGAGAAATATGAGTATCTACCTTTGTGGGATGTGTGGGCATGTCCAGTTCGGGCAAGCCCCGGACAGTTGTCCTGTTTGCGGGGCTCCGCGGGAAAAATTCAGCCAGAACGACAAGCTCTTTGAAGAAGCGGCGGAAAAAAGCAAAGAAGCGGCGGTCAAACATATTCCCTCGGTTAATGTGGTCAAAGAGTGCGGCATGATCCCGGAGAACGATTGTATAGATATCCTGGTTCGGGTTGGTGAGACACTGCACCCAATGCTTCCCGAACATTTCATCCAATTCATCGACTGCTATATCGATCATGACTATGCGGGCCGTGCCTTTCTAACACCGGCAATGAACCCATCGGTAATTTTTCATCTGAAAGACAAAGGCTCGAAAGTACAGATTGTGGAGCTGTGCAATGTGCACGGGCACTGGATGACTGAAGCCTCTATGTAGAACCCTACCCAACAGAAAAAGCCTGTCTCTTTGTCCCTGCATTGCGGGATGTTCGACGAGCTGTTTAAAGTAAGCCCCGGCTGGTGTTTTTCAGGTGCGTGGGTATGGAACCGATATATTCAGATTCTCTTCCAGCGCATGCCAGGCCAGGGTGGCGCATTTGACCCGCAGGGGAAATTGAATGACACCCTTCAGGCACACCAGCTCGTCCCGATCATCGAGACAATCCGCCGGTGCTTCTCCCCGCATAACCTGCAGAAACTCTGCTATTTGCAGCTTCGCCTCTTCCAGGCTCTTGCCCTGGAGCTGCTCGGCCATAATCGAGGCAGAGGCCATGCTGATCGCGCATCCCTTGCCGTCGAAACGGATCCTCTCTACACATTTGTCCTCTCCCAGGATGAGCTCCAGTTTGAGGGAATCGCCGCAGGAAGGATTTTCGTGAACATTTTCCGCGGGAATATGATCCAGGGAGGCGGCGTTGCGGGGGTGTCGGGAATGATCCAGAATAATTTCCTGATACAGATCCTCAAAGGCCATGTTGAAAAAACTCCTCGGTCTTATTCAGCGCCTCGGCCAGCCGGTCAATTTCCGGCGCGATGTTGTAAAAGGAAAAACTGGCCCGCACCGTAGCGGGTACATCAAGTTTGCGCATCAGCGGTTGCGCACAGTGATGACCGGCCCGAACGGCAATCCCTTCCTGATCCAAAAATTGAGCTACATCGTGGGGATGGATCTCTCCCAGGTTGAAAGCCATAACCGCTGCCCGCTGCCGTGTCGGACCATACAGGGTGAGATTCGGTATTTTTTGCAGAGATTCGAGAGCGTACATAATCAGCTCGGTCTCGTAAGAGGCGATACCTTCCAGACCAAGATCGCCGATGTAGTCCAAGGCGGCGCCCAAACCCACAGCGCCGGCCACGTTGGGTGTTCCCGCCTCGAATTTGTAGGGCAGCTCACTCCAGGTGGCGTGGTCCAACCACACTGCCCTAATCATCTCTCCGCCACCCATGAAGGGGGGCATTTTTTCCAGCAGCTGTTCCTTGGCGTAGAGTACGCCGATTCCCATGGGACCGTATATTTTGTGTCCGGAAAAGGCCAGAAAATCGCAATCCAGTGCTTGTACGTCCACCGGCAAATGAGGTACACCCTGAGCGCTGTCTACCAGCACCGGCACATCCCGCTTATGAGCGAATTCGATAATCTTCCGTAGAGGATTAATGGTACCGAAGACGTTGGATACGTGGACCAGGGATACCAACCGGGTCCGCTCACTCCACAGCCGCGGCAAAGCATCTAAATCCAGAGATCCGTCTTCCAGGAAGGGAATAAAACGCAGGGTACAGTCCTTTTCCCGGGCCAGAAGCTGCCAGGGAATCAGATTGCTGTGATGTTCCATCTCGGTAAGCAGTATTTCATCACCTGCCCTGAGCTGGGAGCGACCCCAGCTGGCAGCCACCAGATTGATGCTCTCCGTGGTTCCGCGGGTAAAGATGATTTCGACTGGGCTGCCGGCGTTGATAAAGCGCTGCACTTTGCGGCGGCTGTCTTCGTAGGCGGCGGTCGCCTCCTCGCTCAGAGCGTGCAGGCCCCGATGTACATTGGCGTTGCTCCGTTCGTAGTATCGTCGCATGGCCTCGATTACCGAGCCAGGCTTTTGAGTCGTCGCGGCGTTATCCAGATATACCAGGGGGTTACCCCGAACTTCGCGGCCGAGTATCGGAAACTCGTGACGTACTGACTCGCCGGTGAACTTACCGGTGAATCCGCCGGTGGGAGGAGAGGCCAAAGTGCCGGTTTTGTCGGTGTTTACATCCATTGAACGTATACCTGACCGTCTTCCACCTTGACCGGATAAGCTTTCACCGCTTTGACCGCCGCGAAACCTTTGACCGCGCCGCTGCGGATATTGAAGCGGGAACCGTGTTTGGGGCAGTATACCTCATCGTTCCAAATTTCCCCATCGGACAACCGTGAAAACTCATGGGAACAGATGTCATCTAAAGCATAGATCCCGTCCTCCAGCTTGAACAGAGCCAGTGCATGCCCATGCACCTCTACACGGGCTGATTCCTCAAACTCCTGTACGCCCAGTCTTACCCATTCAGCCATGATCCACCTATCTCGTCAGCCTTTCCCGAACCAGCCGGCAGATCGTCTCCGCTGCAGCGGTGGGGGCCAGCTGGAGCAACTCCTCAAAGAACCCGCCGATAAGCAGTCGTTCTGCTTCCGGCCGGTCGAGCCCGCGGGACATCAGGTAGAAAACCTCTTCCGGATTGAGGCGGCCGGTGGTCGAACCGTGACTGCAGCGTACATCGTTGGTGTCGATCTTCAGACTGGGAATCGAATCTGCCCGGGCACGGCTGTTGGTCTGGGGTGCCCTGTGTCGCTGTATACTGCGGATATCCATATGTTGCTTTCCACGGGCAAAAAAGAGACCGTTAAGGCGGACATCGGCGCCGGGTCCCTCCAGGCTGCAATCGAGCCGGGTTTTGGATAAACGGGCGCCAAACAAGTTCTCGAAAATATTCAATTGACCGTCCCGTTGTACCGCTGCCTTGATATGACTGAAAAACAGGGACTGCAAGCCCAGGTCCTGCACAGAGATAAAATCCAATGCAGCGGATTTGCGGACCAGTAAATGCACCCCCGAATTGCACAGTACCTCACCCTGGTTCGGTTCCCACAGCTTCTGAATCACCACGGCTCTCGCACCCTGTTCCAGATGCACCAGCACCCGGGGCACGCTCAGGAGTTTTTCTCCCAGCAGAGTAAAATCAAAGACAAAGGGTTCCGGCACTTCCACAAAGGGAGGAACGTACAGGTACACACCGTAATCCCAGGCGCTGTGATGCCAGGCCAGGAGGCGATTGTCGATAGTTTGGCCGGATCGATGGAGAAGAACCTTTAACGGAGGCACTATTTCCGGAGGCGGGCTCTGCACCCCCTCCTCTAAAGACAGGAGGCGGATTCCCTTTTTCTTCCATTCCGGCTTCAAGACCAGTGACTGCAAAGTGTTGTTCTGAAAGTGAATAATCCCCGCCGTTGATTCCAGATCGATTTCAGGAGCATCTGTGCTTCGGGGATTTTTCAACAGGCCGTTTTTGTCCGCGGTATAGCTGTCAAACGCAATATTGGAAACATCGGTGCGCCGCCATTCCTCCTCTTGGGGGGTCGGCCAGTCCAGGTGAGAGTATCTATCTCTGGCTTTTTCACGAATGGTTGAAAGCCAAGGAGGTTCTGATTTCAGATTAACCAACGGATCCCTCCATTTCCAATTCGATCAAGCGGTTGAGCTCCACCGCATACTCCATAGGCAGTTGTTTGACCAGCGGGTCGAGAAAACCGTTGACGATCATCATGGAGGCCTCCGCTTCTTCCAAACCCCGGCTCATGAGGTAGAAGAGCTGTTCTTCGCTGATCTTGCTTACCCGCGCTTCGTGCTCGATTGAGACATCCTCCGAGTTGATTTCCATAGAGAGGAAAGGTGTTGCTTTTGGACTGCTCGTCCAGAATGAGTGCATCGCAGACAACGTGAGAGCGGATATTGGTCAGACCCTCGTTAACCTGCAGCAGGCCCCGGCAAGTGGCTGTACCGCCGTCTTTACTGAGCGTGGAGGAGATACGGCCCGGATTCAGTTTTGACGAGCAGGTTCAGAAGTACACCGCAGAGCTGGAATCAGCCGAGGGGCTGATTCTGATACACCCGGACTGGTGGGGGCAGCCCCCGGGTCTGCTCAAAGGCTGGGTTGACCGGGTGTTTCGACCCGGTGTAGCCTACACCTTCGAGGGGCAGGAGTTCATGAAAAAGCATCAGGTCCCTCTGCTGAAAGGAAAGCGGGCCCTGGTCTTTGCCTCTACCGACGCCGAGGACAGCGGGACACCCCATCTGCTGGAGAATCTCTGGCAGCAGGGGGTGTTCGCCTACTGCGGGATCAACAAAGCCGAGGTGCATATTCTCTACGATACCTTCCATATCGACTACGTACGGCGAACAGCCTGGTTGGAGATGGTTGAACAGAAAATAAGAGACTGGTTTCCTGCGAATGAATCAGAGTCCCCCTGAGGGGGCCCCTGCTGGGTCCGCCACAGGACTATGGCGCAGGGTCCCTCGACTAACCGAAGGATCTCGTTTGAAGCAGCAGAGCGATCAGATCGGCCGATTGAAACTCATCGGGTGAAAGGGGGACCCGCCTTTTGATCAGCTCCACGGCAGCGAACAGGTCTCTCCCTCTGCCGATGGTAGCGGCGGCTCTCAGAGAGCCGTTCTGAAAATACCCACTGAGAAAGGATTCGCCTTCCGCCCCTCCCTGAAAGACAATTTGATCGAAACCGGGGTATCCCCCGTATTTGAGGGACGCTCCCTGCTGCATGGTCCAGAAAAAAGGTACTTCCGTGAAAGATCGGGCGGCACCGAGCATGGATCGGGCGGCGTGTTGTCCCTGACGTTCGGCCACTACCCAGTGTCCCACCCGGATTAATTGGCCGGTCGTCGGATCGGGTGCCGAAACGATGTCCCCTGCTGCGTAGATATCCGGAAAATCAGTCTGCATCAGGCCGTTCACCGGTACCACGCCATTCTGTACCAGACCGGTTCCCTCCAGCGCATCGAGGGCAGGACGAATGCCGATGCCGAACAGCACGATGCGGGCCTCTAAAACAGAGCCGTCTGAGAGCTCTACACCCTGGACCGCCCGGCTTCCACACACGTTCCGTACGGTCCGCCCGAGGACGAAACGGACCCCTTGAGTCTCGTGCAGTCTCTGAATACGCTGCCCCACTGCATCCCCCAAAACCGCGGCCAGGGGAATCGGCTCAGGGGGGCTACGACGGTGACCTCCAGGCCCCGGGTCCGCAAAGCGGCCGCCGCTTCCAGGCCGATGAATCCGGATCGCTTTTACCTGAAAGGATCCCCTTGGATAAATTAGGCCGGTCGTAAGGTAGATGTTCTTCTGCGGTGAACAGGATCACCCGTCCGGCAAATCCTTGCTTGCGCAGTGTTTCAGCTGCTGCGTTGCCGGCAGCTCCGGAACCCACGATCACAAAGGTGCGGGCATCTCTTCCGGTCGGACGGATGGTTTCGTTTTCCCGCACGGATCCGACAAAGACTTCCCCACCTTCGACGGTCACTTCGTAACTGGGGATATCATCTAAAGCGGGCGGGGAGGTTACTTTTCCGGTCTGCACGTTGAACCGGGCACCGTGCCAGGGGCAGACGATCTCTGATCCGACCAGAAGGCCGTCGCTCAAGGACGCCCCGTAATGGGGGCAGATATTGCCACAGGTACAGACGGTGTCTTTGTCCCTGACCACCAGGAACTCTTTGCTGCCGATATGGAGTTGTTGAGGAATCCCTGCGGGAATGTCTTTAAGATCGGCCAGTTTTTTTGGTTTTTTCATCGAATTTCGCACCCCTGAGTTTTCTAGGTACTCCCGGGGGAGCGGAATGTCAATAGAACCACCGGTGTGACACAGCAGTTCTCAATTTGGCGGAGCCAAATTGAGAACTGCTCCGGTGTGACAGCAATTCTCTTGCTATATGGCGGTTTCTATGCTAAACACAGCTTCCCACACCCTCGGGAAAATGGTACTCCTCACTTTTTTTCGATGAGCCATCTCCTGCTTGGTTCTTCCACTAATTAGCGATTTGCGAGCCAGAGTGTTGTCGGAAACGCTGAACAAGGCAGCCATCGCAATCCCTGCAAATTCCGCGGCCCTAAATGCCGCAGCGGTTTCCATTTCAATAACGTTGCAGCCCATGTTGAGTATTTCCTCTATGTGGGCGAATTGCGCAAAAATGCTATCCGTACTGAACGTGCGACCAATATGATACCTTACTCGTTTCTCCGTGCAAATGCGCTCCACGCTTCGCTTTAGATCCTGGAGGAGGCCTCCATCAGGCAGCGCTTTCTGGCCGAAAGTATCGGATACTGCCAGTTGTCTGCCCGTAAGGTATCTACTGACCCCGTCGCCACAGACTGAGTATTCGGGAATGACTATGTCTCCAATACAGATGTTTACATCCAGCGCTCCCACGGATCCGACAAAAAGTATTCGTCTGCAATCACAAAGCCCCAACGCCAGCACAACGTCCGCAACTAGTGGTGCGCCGATACCGGTCTTGAGGTATGTGATTGTCTGGTCTTCCGCCCTCAGGTTCCACGCATGAACATTAGCTTTCTGGCCGAGAAACTCTACTCGCTGGGAGGCAAGCCTATAGACACCTGGTTCCCACCATGGAGCTATGATCACAGACTCGTTTATGTCGTCTCGGCTCAGCCCAAGAACCATTTTGCAGATATCTTCGTGAGTTGATCCGTATCGGCCAATCGCAGTCACCAAATCATTGTAGTCCAAGCTTTGACTCCTTCTTGTCATCATAAAATGAAATGAAGTTGATTGGGTCCGCGCTCAAGATATGAGCAATTCGCTTACCACCTCCAGACAAGTCTTCGCATTTGTTGTTTTTGCCCCTCGCTGTGAATGCAGTGATGACATAAGTTAGACAGTGCACACAATTCTATGTCGTCAGCAATATCACAAACCTGACAATCCTGATAGGAAACCAACGGTCCTGGCACTACTCCAGAAAGTTCCATTTGCACTTTTTGTCAGGTACAATCAGCAGAAATCTCCCTGCTTCCGCCATATATCGCTGAGTTCACACGCCGCGCAAGGAAGCGAGATTCGTTTGCCGGCTCTAAGATAGCCATTCCTTAAACGTCTCCGGCTGCAAGTACAAGATTTCTTTGCGCAGACGCGTGCAACGACATGCTATATTGCCTTCGATTCCTTCGCGGCCTGCAGCGTCTTTAACACTTCTTCCTTGTCGAATACCTGATTCGTCACATCCTTAATTCCCACTGCTGGGATTCTCTGCCGGTGAAGTGATAACTAAAGATATATGCTACCCACAACTGATGATACTTCCTCAGACCTCTGCTGGAGAGGCTACTTGCGACCGCCCGGAAGACAACTCACCACCATTTCCCGAGTCCGATTCGAGTCTAATCATTATGTGTACGCGGTTGCAGATGAGCCAGAGGTCGCCCAACCTCACTATGTCTTCAGATCTCTCGACATCCCTATTTCCGCCTAACAACACAACCGGTATATCGATATCCAATATTGAAATTGGGCAATAGCATCCAAGCCGTATCCTGGCGGAAACCGCGTGATCTCCCATTACACAGGACAAGCATTTCATCAAATCTCTTCCGAAGTATCCCCGCTGGGTGCGATATGCTCTGTAATACGCGGCAGATTTCCGAAAACGATACCAGATGCGCTTTTCCTGACAGTAGTTTTTCCGACAACCTGGGCTTGAGAGATACAATTAGGTCCGCCATAGTTATTTGCCATCTGGCATAGACCCGCTAACAATGAGGTGAAAGTCGATGAAAACAAGATCAGCGCTAATTGTACTGTCGATCGCCCTCGTCTGTTTTCGCGGACTGGCTGAAGACTACAAGGGCCCCCTGTTCCCGTTTCTGATTATGACGGAAGCACCGGATGATGAAGGGGAAAGCGGCTTCGGCTACATGCAGGAAGAACTGGCCAAATGGGGCTATATGGCTGCAGACGGAAGGCCCGTGATAGAGCCTAAATTCAGCCATGCCCTTGCATTCACAGAAAACTATGCAGTCGTGCAGGTGTTGAAACGCCAAGAAACCGAAACGTCGTTGAAGGTCGCCGCCTTCTGGGGAATCATTGATCGACAAGGCACAATGGTCGTTCCGGCACAGTTCGAAAGGATAGCGTCGTTTTCCGAAGGCTTGGCCAGGGCCCGCCTGCGCGAGACATCGTCTTTCACCGAAAGCGCCCAAACCGGATTTATCGACGGTGACGGCGACATTGTTATCCCTTGGAACCTCAAGGGTTTCAATTTCGATTTAACGCGTGATTTTCGCGCAGGCCTGGCCGTAGCGGTTCCTCCCATGAGCGTGAAAAGGCTGCGCGAGATCGTGACAGACCAGCAATACCTGGACACCATCAACAATTTTTTCGGGGATGACGAGAATACCGAGGTTACCGGCAGCGGCAACCCACGCGGTTACATAGACAAAAACGGCGATGTGGCGATTGAACCTCGTTTTCAGATCGCAGGCGATTTTGAAGAGGGCCTCGCCCTGGCAATGCCGTTCGAGACGGAGAAATTCGGCTTTATCGACCGAATCGGAGAGTTTGTTATTCTGCCGCAATTCGATGATGCAGATAACTATGCCGAGGGAGTAGCCAGTGTCAGTCTGTCCGGGAAGTATGGCTACATCGATCATTCCGGCGCATTCGTAATATCCCCCAAGTACGACTACGCGCACTCCTTTTCCGAAGGCAAGGCAGCTGTGAGCCTGGGTGGCAAATTCGGTTTCATCGACAAGAACAGCACTCTGATATCGGAGGCTAAATTCGACAGGGTGGGCACATTTTCCGAGGGTGTTGCGGCTGTGGCGGTAGTGAAGGATTACACGAAAATAAGCTGGGGCTTCATCGACAGTGAAGGCCGGGAAGTCATCGAAATGCAGTTTACTGGCTGGGACCCGCCGATTTTTAGAAGCGGGCTGGCACTGGTTTGGGTAACCATTGAGGAACCCTCGCGGGAAGACTGGAACAAAGGAGAAATGGTAGAGGTGAAAAAGGCCGGATACATCAACAAAAGCGGCGAGTGGATATACGGCCCGGTAGCTGGTCCATGGGATATTTATCTGAACTAGCTGCGTTATATCAACTCGCTTCGCTAATTCAGCTCGAGAGAGATTCTAATCGATGCGAGCTTCCAGGGTTTCAATTGAGATCTCGAGCAGCTCCTTCCCTTCATCGTACATCCTTTTGAATCGTTTATTCTTCAGCTTTTCCTTCAGATGGGCGTCAAATTGAACACTTTTGATCGGATCTGTCACAGAAAAATCCAACGGAAGCAGGCGAAGCGAGTGCCGATTTTAGAAGAGCCTGAGCTGCATGCGGTCGGCCGCCGCGCGTTCGGCCTTTCGTATCGCTGTCTCCTGCCGTCGTTTATCCTTCGCTCGGGTTGCCTCTATTACCCGCTCCGCGGGATAGACCGTGAGGACTTCGTGGGAAACAACGATATGCTTCTTGCTCCGGGCGCCCAGTACCTCGGCCTTGATTCGAGCGAGTTTGGCCAATAGCGCCTGCGTATCCTGCTTGCCGCCATAACCGACGAGTGACATATCAGCTCCGACGACGCGATGGCAGGGCACAATGGGATAGAGCGGATTGATCGCCATGATCCGGCCGACGACACGAGCCTCGGAACCGGCCGACTTTGCGATGTCGCCATAGGATGAAACGTAGCCGATAGGTATTGCCGCTGCAACGGTGAGAATTCGTCGTAATGGCGCCGAGAGGTACGCTTCGGAGAGACTAAAACGCTTATGCTCTTCGTTGCCGCGTTCTAATTCGCCCAGCATAGCCATTACGCCGGAGCTGAACGCCGACGAGCCGTCTGCAATTCGGGTTACAATCCCTGCAGGGACGCAACCCGCAACGGTGCGAAGTGCGTCTTCTCGCGTCACTCCCCGGGCAGTCGCCAATAGATCCGTGCCTTCCCAGGCAACGCCGAACCACCATGCGTCGCAACGACTGGATGCGATACTTACCATAGACTTCTCGCTCGATCATGGGTGAATCCGAAAGCTGAGTCAAGCGACAGGAAAAGAAGCGAGCTGTGCTACCTTCCACCCGAGAAACTGTAGATATCTTCTTCGGCGTCATTGAGAAAGGCCAAAACCTCGATAACTCTTGCATTCGGTGAAAGCTTTACCCGCACGAGGAACATCGGGTGGTAAAATATACTCCTTGCCAGGTATGAGTTTAGTAGACTAAACGGCGCAGAAGAATGATCCGCAGGTTGCTCGAGTGCCGGTTCCCGCTTCTTCTCCTCTATCCCCATCGTTCCGTATCCAACCCGTTCTCTTGATCGGGGTCCCACTGGGGGTCAAAAACTTCTTTGCTCAGCGCCACCTGTCCCGCCTCAGACAGGCGGAGCAGATGGACCTCGGGCTTGCCCGGAGCCGAAACCGGGTAATCCTCTCTGTAAAAGCCACCCCGGCTCTCCTGCCTTTCCAGGGTTGTCGTGGCCAGCGCTTTTCCGAGAATCAGGAGATTCTCCACCTCCACCGGTACTGCGGCCGGTTTTCCCGCTGTTTTTTGCGCCTCTTCGGCAATTTCTTCAAGCCGCTCATAAAAGCGGTTGACCGAGTCCTTGCTTCTTATCACCAGAAGATTGTCCCAGGCCGATTGCCGAATCTGCATAATTAGACTGGCGTATTCTTTTTGCAGCCTCGGATTACCGGCTATCGATTCCTTTGGCTCAAAGTAGAGCTTATTGGCGCGCGCCCGGTCCCGCTCGCAAT
>SDBV01009317.1_pt1 | contig 13074 bp, 11 predicted proteins | sample 2277081 | NCBI WGS metagenome assembly SDBV01 (sample SAMN10402039, study PRJNA504765) | marine sediment metagenome | isolation source: marine sediment core GS10_PC15, 223 cmbsf | place: Arctic Ocean: Southern Knipovich Ridge | collected 2010
ATCTTCTCTCTCTATCTGGGCTTGCATCCTCCAATCCTGCAGGTGTTTGGGAAGGCTATTCCAGGTATCCAGGTTTATTATGATAGGTACAGACCCCCCACGGCCGAATGTATGGTCGAATATTTGGCTCGTAAATTAATTACCATTGGCCGAAATGATCTCGTGGAATTTCTAGCCAGAAAATTGGAAGATAAGAAGGATAAGTATTTCAAGGAATGCGTCAAACGTTTATGGACTATTGTTTCAAAAGCTGCCCATCCCGTATTGCCCTCGGCTCCTCCTTATTCTCCCGCCCCAGTCGAATCCCACCATCTGTATTTGGCACCTACAACTCATCAATATTTGGCACCTAGAAATAGGCTACTTGGTTAACGGTCAATTTATAGGCGCTTTACCAAGACGGGGAGTCGATCTGGGAAAATTAGAGGCCGCTCCGAATAAAATAGTCGATAGGATGTTGCAACGAAAATAGCAAAATAGTAGATAACAATAGTAGGTAACAATAGTCTACCAGATTCTGATTAGCAATAAGTCTGAGGTGTATAAAATGTATACGAGGTATCAACGTATGAAATATATAAGATGTATGAGATGTATAAGATGTATGAGATGTATAAGGTGTATGAGTGTATAAACGTATCAATGTATGAATGTATGAAAGTATGTTTAATTATAAAAAAATCGTTTCACCAGACCGTGGAACGATTAACTCCCTATATTGTCCATTCATAACATGCATATCGAAAAAATGACTTTTCTATTGATTCTAATACGGTTAAAAAAGTGATTGACTTATTAGAGATAAAAATAAGTTAAAGTATTCAACCAACGAAATAGATACCTATCATCTTAGATACTATAAAGATGGCCGATAATCAACGTCTTCTTCCGGAGAAAGTAACTTCATCGAATTCTTCTCAGGCTTTGCTCAATACTAAGAGTACTAAAACGGGGAGCGAGCGAATGTCTTGTCGGAAGATTAATGAGCAACGATCTTATCAGACGATTAAAGAGGATATTGCAACGAAAGCCGAACGATTAGAACAATTTAACAAGGAGAGGAGGAAAATAGAAGAAGAGATGCGAGATGTTTTAACCAAAATCAAGGCTAATTACCAGGCTCAATTAAAGACTATTGATAAGAAACGAGATAAATATAAACGAAAGACTACCAGCGATCTCATCGAGTCCACCGTTTATGCCATTAAGTCCTATTTAGTTCACGAACCAGCGGGGGCATTTATTCTGGTATATAATCCCGATGAGTCTGATGATCCCCCTTGTCAAGATGATGATTTTATACTGAAGCCCATGCATTTAGCATGCCGCCATTATGCCCATAGTAGCAAATCTAAAGACTGGGCAGTGGAAGATTTTGTCTGGACAAATATTAAGTATGATGACAATCTCCTATTACAGACTAGCCATAATTGGGGTGACAAAGTGGAAGCTTTAAAACCTTGCCTCGACCAGACTTACTGTCGTGAGCCAGTGGCTAAATGCAGTAAATATACTAACAAAAGCCATATCGGAAATTTCGTTTTCATTTACCGTGGCGAATTTTTTGGAGGTGATAGTGAAGTCATAGTGAAAATTATACAGGAGCACATTGATAATGATAATGATCATCAATCCTGGGCTTGCGAGTATAAAGATTTTGATCAGGTTAATTATGGAGATCAGGGTGATGGTTGCACGGTAATGATAAAGGTAAATGTGCCATTTACCAAAATTAGCTTGAATTTCGATCGTATATCTGATGGAATGCAGGATTATCCATGATGTGTCAAAAATAGTCTCTACTTATTTTTACCAGAGTTCTAAGGATAAACTATCACTTATTATATAGCTAACTATAAAAAAATATCCTATAAATCAGGCTATTAAACAGTGGAATGATTTCTTATCCTCATTAAATTGAGAGCAATTAGCGTTTATATAGCTATAAATAGATAATTTATTGAGCTGTGGACCAAAAAAAAATGATTAATTAAATGGAAGAAAATGGGACTAAAACAGAGCTAATCCAAGACAAAGATAAGATCGAAATATAAATAACAACGTCTTCTCTCTCTATAACAATCGAAATAATCGTGATAAGTAAACTAATCGTAATAAATATGACTAACAACCCCAAGAATTGGTCCACTGATCAAGTTTTAAGCTGGCTCTTGCGTGTCTCTCTCGGAGAATACATTGACCAATTCAGGTCGAATCATGTGACAGGTATTGACCTGGCTGAGATGAAGAATGAGGATTTTGTTCAGCTTGGCGTAACCACTTTTGGTCACCGACGAATGTTGCGACGAGAGCTAAATAAACTATTCCCCAAGGAGGCTTCCACCTCATCATCCTCTTCCGCTAGAAGTCGAGCTATTTCGGCCAAAATAGCCAATATTAAAGCCCAGGATATCACTTTCCATGGAGAGGAGCCGGAAGGAGAGGGAAACTTTGGCGAGGTATATCGAGGTAAATACCAGGGTAGTATCGATGTGGCTCTAAAGTGCCTACATGAAGATAATCTGGCCTCTTTGGGCAAAGAGGCTTTACTCCTGCAGCAAATGCGTCATCCTAACATCGTCCGCTTCTTTGGTCTCTGCCATAAAGAGGGGACTTATTATATGGTCACCGAATGGGCTAATCACGGTAGCGTACAAGACGATTTAGTCGATGAAGATGCTCCGCTCAGCACTACACAGCTTATCAGCTGGCCCTGCGACACAGCTCGAGCTATGATGTACGCTTCGGAACTTAGTCCACCAGTCTTGCATCGTGATCTTTCGGCCCGAAACTTACTACTTCATAAATTAGACGGTAAGACCAAGTGCCAAGTCTGCGATTTTGGTCTGGCCCGAGTTGGCGAGTACCGAGACATGTACTACAAGCCGCAGAAGTCCGCCGAGATTCCATATCGTTCCACTGCTCCAGAAGGGTTGGAAAAGAATAAGTTTTCGACTAAGTCTGATGTCTGGAGTTTTGGTGTTCTGCTGTGGGAAATGTTCTCCTATGGTAAGATACCTTATTCCAGGCAGAATCTCCATGACGCGGAAGCCATCCTGGACAAATTGGAGGATGGCTTCCGCCTGCCCAAGCCAAAAGACTGTCCGGCTGCGGTCTATGAACTGATGAACTCCTGTTGGAAGTGGAAGTCAGCGGAGCGTCCCACTTTTCGCCAGGTCTACCATAAGCTATTTGAGTTACACCAAGAGTATGTGAAGGTTGTATCGGATAGTGAAGATGAGATAACTGATGATGTGAAAGACGAGATGGTGATCAGTCCATATAGCTCCGATTTTTCTACTACACAGTACTCTTCATTTACTGTGGAGGAAAAGGGATATTCTCCTCATAGTGCTAAAACTGCTGCCTATTCTCCCCAGATTCAATCCAACAGTCCCAAAATTTCAGTGAATGAATTACCGGATGAAATTATTAATCAGTTAGCAATAAAACTCGACTATGATCAAGACACATCACGAAATTGGTGGGCCCTAGCTAATTGTTATTATGGTCCGGTGCCACTTAGTTTACGACCCGAAGGGCAGAGAACCAGAGCTCTATTCAAGTCATTAAGTAATTCCGATCATCTCGGATTTTACACAATAGCAAGACTGGCCTACAATTTAACTACCATTGGTCGAATTTTTGGCTGGAGAATTGGAAGATAGACCTGAACGGAAGTTTAAGGAATGCGGCAGACAGTTATGGGTCGTCCTCTCTGAGGCAAAGTCTTCCGCCACATCTGCTCCGCCCGTTAAACCTTCCGCTCCAACCCCCGTTAAATCTTCTTCCTATATATCGATAGCTAAAATCCCAATTGATTTGCGTGAGTATCTCGAGATTCAGCTTAATTATTCAACTAATGGTATGAATGATTGGAAGGGCATGGCTCGACATTTAGGCTTCGGCGGTGGAGAAATCGCCACAATACATAGACCCCCATCTAATATTGCGCAAATATGCGATTTGGCCAGCGGTCGATTTCTAGATGCTCTCCCGGGACGAGGAATTGGTCTTCGAAAATTACAGGCCACACTAAATAAGAATAGTCGCTGCGATGTCGCAGCAAAGATATCAAAGTGGTATCCATAGAATTAGAGTTTAAAAATCCATTATTAGATTTTATCAGCATGTAATTAAAAAAATCATTCCACTATCTAGTGGAATGATTAGCTATTTGTGCGATAGGATATAGAAAAATCATTTTTCCATTAATCCTAATTCAGCTCTAAAAAAGTTACGTTTAGCAATAAATCTACCTCCAGGTGAGGCAGATTTGTAAGATTATGCAACTATAGCATAACTAACGCCTATTGTGATCTAACCATTTTAGATCTTTATCCTTGTATAATTTATTTCCTTTTAACCCACCTCCTCTCTTTATTTCAGAAAGAGGAGGAGGAGCGAAGAAAAATTGATTATAAAAATCAAACGACGGTCACTCGACAAAGCGATCCTTCTGAGAGAGATATATAGAAATTTATAAACAATACGTATAAACAAAGATAAAGGTGAAAGAGAAAGAAAAATTAAATAACACTATGAATTGCAGAGAAGTAACTTTTGACCAAGTGGAACCCTTATTCGTTAGATATAGTATTATACCAGATCTTGATGAACATTGGCCAGATGTTGCCTATCATTATGGGTGGAAAACATGTGAAGTTAAAAACCATAAACGGAGGTACAAAGATTCTGTTCCTGAACAGGCAGAATATTTCTGTCATTGGCTGCAAGATCAAGCTAAACCTATTTCCAATGTTATTGAATCTTTTTTCGCCTTAGCTGAGAAAGCACCGACGAAGGAAAAGCAGACGGCACTTAACAATGTTGCTCTCAAATTGGTAGAAAAGTATGGGACAACTAATACAACAGAGTCTGTAGATAATGATGAAACCCCTCATCCCCCATCTGATGAAGAACCGGAACCAACCCCAGCTATATCGACGGTTCCACAATCTTTTTCATCTTCCACTTGGGTTGCTCCTGCTCCATATTCTTCGTCTACTTCAACTTGGGTTGCTCCTTCTCCATATTCTTCGTCTACTTCAACTTGGGTTGCTCCTTCTCCATATTCTTCTCCATTTCCCTCCATAGCAAGTAGTGGAGTAGAAACTGCTCTATTACCAGAACCTATTATTCAGACATTGGATCAAGTTGATTCAAAAACGTTGGATAAATGGGGATTGAAAATGGCCGGAGATTGGGTAAATGTATCTTACCGCTATGGTTTGAATCATTATCAGGTAGGAGAATACGAAGAAAAATACCACACCAACGCAGAACGAGCAAAGAGATTTCTATACTATTTGCATAAGAGAAAAGTTGCGGTGAAGGAACTGATGCAAATAGTAAAAGAAGAACATGGAGCAAGTCTGGCTATTGATATAGGAAATTATGGGAAAGATTAAAAAATCCTATAGCTAGTAATTTTCCTTCCACAATATAATGGTGATAATTAGCCACATATTGTTCCCCTTCAATCCAATTATAAAAAAAATAAACTAGCTAATTCAAGCCAGTTTATACCTTAATTGGTTAGATTTTTTAGAGTCATATTAGAATGGTTATAGCCAACGTTTGTTATGGTCCAGCCATTTTATATCTTTATCCTTATATAACTCATTCTCTTTTCGACGATGGGACATAATTTGATATTCCGATACGACAATCAAGTGCAGCTCCTCGGTATCTATTATATACAATTCTATGCCATGGGAAGTACGTTTATAGGCAATATTGTCCAAATGCAGATCGCCATGGGCATATCCTTCCTTATGCATAATATCGATTTTCTTCGTAATTTGCTCTTCTAAACCCTCTTTTTCACTACTGGTAACGCTCTTTAATAACGAACGATAGGTCCCATCGAGAACTTCCACGAATATTGCGCCCATGGTCTTCCCTTCGTGTTTAATTAATTTCGCTCCTAAATAGGGTACGGTTACTCCCGCCTTACTTAAGGTTTCAATGGCTTTCACTTCGAAACTATAGGCATTTGCTATGCAATAGGAATGGGGTACAACAGCACCAGGAAAGTCTAAAACCACCAGTTTCATTACCATTTTAGTATGGGGTGCTTCTATAGATGTTACCAAATAGAGACTATCGCTATACATCCCTAGCACATTATATTTGTCAATAATACCACTGGCCGGATAAAGAGCCATGGTATTAGGTATTGTTTACCACCTAATACGTCTAATATATTAAAGATCAATTTTTGGCCTGATAGATGATCAGGGATGTATATTAAAAAACTCCTTCCACCTCTGGTGAGAGGAGAGATATTATAGATTAATAATATTTATTACATACAAAAAGGATACCGCCAATAGCTACTATGCAAATACCAACACCGATAAATGGGGCAACGATATCTTTTGTATTAAATCGACCATTTTTACCGGGACTATATTGGGGGTTATCGACATAATACTTTTGACATTTCTTGCATTTCTTTACTGAGACATCATCACCGTCGATGCCCATAATATCACTAAGAAGAATGGCCTTAAGAAAATCACCTGGACCAAAGAAGTTGCGCCGACTTTGAACCACCCAGGGCAGAGATTTCTTCTGGGGAAAGGGAAGATGCGGTGAACTGAAAGTGATTTTTGGTGAAATTGCGCTTATATGTGGTGTGGTCATTCCATTGGTGGCTAGGATTTTGGGAATATGCCTTCGGGTGGTAAAGAGCGATGAACGAAGCATGACTAATAAAACTCTAATTAATGGTGTTTTGAATTATATACTTGATAACAATCATAAAAATCATTTTATAATTTTCAATCGTAACATTTCTCGATTACCAACATTGAAAGGTATTTAATGAATTCCATGATCATAACACCCGTAAATGCTAAGAGGGGAATAAACACTATACAGACTATAATATTAACGACAAATTCAAAACATGTCAGATTTTCAATCGGATCATAACCGCAAGATCTGCCACACTTATTACATTTTCCGCATTTACCCGAATCCTCGTCATCAGAAAATAAGATATTATGGTAAACCATGGATCGCAAACTTAATCCGGGTAAAAGACTAGAAGTAGAGAACATAACGAATATTTGAAATATTATAGTTGATGAATATTAGAGAATCATTTTTCGCTAGTTATCCATAAATATTATAATAAAACTCCTTTCACCAAGGTGAAAGGAGATCATTGATAGTATTATCGAATACCTAATTAGGCATTCCCGACCATAATTTGTATCAATATGTACGCAAGTCCAAGGCATATAGCTAAAAGCATAGCAGTATACACTATCACAGGGAAATAACAAAGAAATTTGTCTATCTTAGTTAAATTATCGGAAATAGCTACCCTGATAGGCTGAGAACGTGTAGAATTTTTAACGGATTTGTCATATTCGACGTTTTTATCAGAAAAAATTCCGTTCGTAGTGACCGTGGTATGCAGATTCACTCGAAATATATTAGACAAAGAACCTCGTTTGCTATTTTTCGCGAAGTCATCAATATTTTTATTGGCATGAGAGCCAGTTAAAATGTTGAACTTATTATAAACCAATCCGAAACCTCCGGTTAAGGACCACGGACAATTAGATGGTCGTTGATATTGTTGAGTTTGCATGGAAACAAGCGAACGTTCATTCTTGAGTCTTAGACTAATGGACCCTAAGGTTGGAGGAGTCCATTTTTGGCTAGAGACTAGAGCCTTAGTTAGCCCCCTCTGAGAAAAGATCGGACGAAACATGGTTGATGCTGTTTTTCTATCACTCACTTTCTGAGAATAACATTTCATTTTTAGTTGAATTCCATTCAAAAATTTAGTAATGGCCTATTCTCCATTAAATCTACCTCAAAATGAGGCCGATTTTTCAAGTATTATCCACAATTAGGATGATTTTCGATAAAAACCTATTCGTGAATATGATACTTAATTTTGTCCTCACCATAGGCATGATTTCTTCCACCATGATCCTCGTAAATCCACCCACTACTTTTAGTAATGCGCCCATAGTGATCCTCAATAATCATTAGATCATCGTCATCATCAACGAATGACTGCTGATTAACAGCAGTGATACCAGTCCTCCCATTGGCGATGCTTAGCGGGGTCAATAGTTTTATCATATCCTTATTTCCGATCTTCGCTGCAGTTTTAAGAAAGGCATTATAATCGCAGTAGTGATCTCTGTCCTTTTCTATCGAGGATACCAAACGTTTGACGATATTAACATTACCTCCATTGATGGCTGTATAAATAATATCATGGCTAACCGGACTGGTATCACCAATTAACAATTCAAACATGTTTTCATCGCCACGCTTAGCCGCTATTTTCGCTGCATCCCAACGGTCAAAGTCCTTTCGAGCAAGCATTAAATCATAAATTTGCTGATCGCGGCCCTTAAGTCCATCCCCCCAAATTTGGGCACTATATGCTTCACATTGGTTCACAGTAAACCGGGCAGCATCAATGTCACCCGCTTTAACCGCTTTCATCAGACCGCCCCGCGCTAGAACTGGAACGTTATGCATCAGTTCAGCTTTATCAGTTTCGCTTAATTTACGGGCATGTACCTTTTTGTCACTCTTCGAGAACCAAGAACCAATAATCGTTTGGCCAGGCTTTCTTTTACAATCACAATCAGTTCCACAATAAAAACATTTTTCTTTCCCGAAAAACAGAGTATGAAGTTCGTCGCCTATAAAAATAATAGCGACAAAACCACCAATCACCAAAATAAAGTCCCTGAAGGAATTACTTTGCGGACCCTGCGAAGAGCTATCGTGTTGGCCATCTTTAGCCGAATCCTTGCTACTATGAAACATAGCCACAAGAGGCAACTTCAATTGATGAGAAGGTATCAGAGCATTGATTGGTTTATTACTAGTCAGCCCGGAACTGCCACCTAACAGCCATGAATGGTTCAATGGACGGCGGTAATAACGCGCTGGGGACGAAATAGATGAAGGTCTATTTCTAGCATTTACGTTGATGAATCTTAGGCTCGGAATTGTCCATTTCTGACTTGAAGCCGGAATTGCAGTTAATCCCCGTTGAAGAATAGAACGGAGCATGGTTAATAGTGTGTTGTGGATTAGTTACTTTCTGCTAATAATTAATTATTTTTTGGGCCAATCTGTTGGATTATTTGAGAATCCAACAGATTATCCTTTGGACGGGGAAATAATTTAGTAAATATATTCCGACCTAGCCTCCACATTGAGGTCATCAAATCAATTGATTTGATGACTTAACTTAATTCATGTCTAATTCGAGTTTATAATGTTGAATTACACCGCTCCTCGACTGCGTAATAACGCGGCTACCTCTGATCTCCTAGAACCTATGGCTCGCTTGAGAGCTTCGTTCTTATTGGTGGCTCCGGCGTCCAACATCAATTGAGCGAACTCGGTGAAACCGGAAGCCACCGCTTTCAACAATGCGCTGTTGAAGTCATCAATCCTATCCGGTCTATATGCCACCAACAATTTGGCCAATTCAACCGCTTCTTTCCTTTCCGGTTCCATTTCCGGTTCAACAATACTCCGTGCGACTGACCTCAATTTGCGAAGATTCTTTCGGGTCAATCCAGTGCTAAGCGGTCCGGCTACCCTCCCAAACATATACTCGAAGCCACTCGATTCACCTCCCGTATGGTGAGCAGTAAATATTCGTTCGTAAACGTCCTGAGGAGACAATTCAAAACTTTTTGAACCAGCGACTTTTCCCACCATATAAATGACTTTACCCATAACTCTAACATTTAAAGGAGAGCGTATGTTAGCTAACTGAAACAATAAATGTTTGCGCTTACTCAAAGACGGTACATAGCCGGTTTCCTGAAAAGAGGGTATCTGTCCAGTCCCATCCCCTAAGAAATCTCGATGGGTTAGCATAAATTTAGCTATGCTCGGATAGCCTCTCCTAATCGCATCGAATACAATGACATTATCATCAGATCGAAAAAAATTTCGAATATCATAGACCCGGTATAAGAATTCAACCATTTCTTTATCGCCGGCTCTCACCGCCTTCTCCAATTCAAAACCATAATAGGTTGCGGGAAGTAGGGCCGTACTGGAGATTGATGGAAAAGTGGTCACCGGAGTGACAGTTGGTTGAAGCGACAACGTACTGAGGATTGGCGGAGAGATTGGGGCTAGTGGACTGGAAGTGGATTGAACGCTGATTGCCAGAGACCGGGCAAGACTAACTCGAGGGGATATAGAACTAGATGGAAGTGAGCCTAATGTACTCGGGAATCCTGTGGCTTGATAAGGTGAAGGGGCCGACATGACCGTTGAGGGCGTAACATCGGGTTGGCCATACTTAGTAACAAGTTTCCGATAGGTTGGACCATCGATGTTAATGGCTCGACCCGTTTCGGGATTTCGCTCCGGATCTGCTAGGAACTGGGTTTGGTATTTTTGGAACAAGGACATGATTGTATTTTTGGTTGCGTTTTAAATAAAATTTAAAATCATTTTACAATAATAAAACTGGAATCGTAGTCCTTGATAGTTTTAGCAACGATACCCATCCTGGAGAACCGCTCCACTTTATCCTTTCAGCCCAAGCCAGAAAAAATTGATTTATTAAATATAATCAGAGCAAAAGAAAACAATCCATTAATAGTAAAGACAACATGACTAATCTCCGTGCCAGCGCCGAAACTTTTATTCCACCAACAGTAGGTGGGCTTAGACAAGCTCAACTACCTCCTGCCCAGTTAACGCCATTAACTATGGAACAAGGTATTGTTGAGAGTCTGGAGGAATTAGCCTGGCTTAATAGTTTAAGAAATTTCCTTTATTATAACATACTGAACCGAGTCGAGCCCGATCTAGTTCAACGTCAATTATATCTGATTCCCAAAGCAATGATAGTCTGGATGGCGGCTTTCACCCACAAGTCATATAATCCAAATGATGGCGAGAATTATGAAGTCTTGGAGAAGGTTGGGGATAATGCCATGGGTCTGTCCTTCGCCTGGTATATTATGCGTCGACATCCAACTATTCGTGAAGACCAGATGGGTCGATTGAACGATTTTTATTTGGCTAAACCCTTTCAGGCTAAATTAGCCGCTGGTCTAGAATTAGATAAATGGACCAGAATACTGATCGGTTCTAGTCTCCATACTAGAGAGGATACGCTGGAAGCGACATTCGGCGCCCTCTTCGTTGTATCAGACAGCGTTATTCCTAAGCCCTCAATGTCTAGTGGCCGAAAAATAAGCCCGGCCTGTGATAACTGTAGTAATCTACTCCGCTCAATATTCAAAGATATCACCTTAGATTTTAATTTAGTCATCGGTCCACCCACTAATCAAGTGAAGGAAATATTTGATAAGATGCAGTGGGGTGAAACCAAGAATATTGTGGGAGAGATCGAACAATATGATCAATTGGCCGATGGACGTAACGTGGTTAGCCTAAAGTTTACTGAGCCTTTCTTTCAATGGCTCGATGAGCTGAATAGTGAGAGAAGAAAAAAGGGCCAGACTTCAGTCAATATCACTCGGGCCAATCCATATTTCGCTCAAGGTGTAGATTATACTAAAGATATCGCTAAGCGCTTGGCCTATGAGAATGGGCTGAAATTTTTGGCTCAATTAGACATAACCTGGGATTGGGCTGACCAAATGAGAACTGCTAGATTAAGTGTCGATCCAATCACTAAACCCTATTATGATCGAGCAATGCAACGGGCCAAGGGCGAAGGATATATCAGTATCAACTTCGGCCGAATAAAGAAGGCCACTCACGCTCATTTTATTCAATTAATTGGCACAACTAAGGAAGGGCACAAATATGTCCTAGCTACTATTGATGCTAGCTCCCACCTACCGGCCTTTACGCGTGATAAAGAATCAACTATTAGTAATGAAAATATGAAAATAGCTGCCCTTATAGCTTATACCAAATTCGGTCGTTCACTAACTGTCCTCAAGTATAATGTAGCGATGAGATCATAGTCCGACATAGGTCGGGGAATAGATTCAATAAAAAAACATCCTAGCTAATTCTATCCAGGATGATCAATTACCCTTGCTGAATAGTTTCTCCGCTATTTTTGGGCCAAAATTAATAAAATAAATAGAGCCCCCTCATAAATAAACCAGTAGATAATAAGGGGCAAAATTTTAACGATAAACATTTATTCATACTAAATAACGGACCTGAATAAGAATTAGCTATTAATTAATGACGATTGATTGTCACTATAGTAGTGGTCTATAAACTACTTAGACGAAGATAAATCATTTAAATAGCAATAGACCACTGACTTAAATAGAGATAGATATGATTTATGGACGACGATAGATTGAATAAAAATCAGAGATTGGAAATAGCGTCAGTAAGAAAACTGGAAGGGAGGCGGAGAAAAAGATATTTCCGCTCAACAACAATGTCCCGCCGACCTGATCCCAGAAAAATACCAGCCAAAGATAATAGAAATTTCAGTCGTCGAGAAACACCGACGTTTACCTCCCCAAATCTAACTCCTGGTAGTTCACCCGAGACAAATATTACCGACCCTTATAGCATCGGTGGATTTAATACCATTGAGGACATATCTATTTGGGCTTCCTCAACCCCGGATAATAGCACACTTATCAGCGAAGAGGATGAATCAAGAAGAAAAAGACATAGTTATCCACAACCATCATCATCTCAAATTAGAAATGTATCATTATCCTATCCATATTACGGAGAAAATTCGCCTCCTCGTCCCCTATCCACCATAATTTCTAGTCCCTTATCCACCATAATTTCTGGTCCCTTATCCACCATAATTTCTAGTCCTTATCCTCATTCGGAAGGAAGCAAGAAATTAGGTCAAGAGAAAAGTATAGATGGAAGCCAAGAGAAAAGCGCAGATGGAAGTCAATATAATTCCGGGGCCAGATTCCAGTTGTCGGATGAGACATTTTATGATATGAGATCGAAAGTAAGCAAAAAATTATTTCCTGATAAGGATAATGTTGAGCACCGAGTGATCGATGAAGACCAACGAACGAGCGACAATATGGAAATAACTGACAATATGGAAGTAACTAACAATATGGAAGAAGAAAACGA
>SDBV01009319.1_pt1 | contig 13073 bp, 8 predicted proteins | sample 2277081 | NCBI WGS metagenome assembly SDBV01 (sample SAMN10402039, study PRJNA504765) | marine sediment metagenome | isolation source: marine sediment core GS10_PC15, 223 cmbsf | place: Arctic Ocean: Southern Knipovich Ridge | collected 2010
GCTGAAGCGGAACCACCGGTGGCACAATGAGTTACGCCGATCCCTCGACGCAGAGCGTCTGCTGGTGCGTTACGACGCAGAGCGTCGTAACGAGGTCTGCTGACGGGTTCGGCGAATACTTACGACAACCCCAGCATCTTCGCGGCCTGCTCTATGGAAAGGCCGGCAAAAAACCGGAGCTCGACCAGCTTCGCTGCCGGGGGGTCGTGTTCTGTCAGAGTATCAATGGCATCATTCAGCGCGAGCAGGTCGTGCGGCGGCATCGCGGCAGTCGCCTCCACGTCCTCCAAGTCGACGCGATTCCACTGGCCACCGTGTTTCTCTCGCTTCTTGCGACGGGCATTCTCGACGAGAATTCGCCGCATTGCCTCTGCTGCGGCCCCGAAGAAATGTCCCCGGCTGTTCCAGTGCTGGTCCTTGTCCACGTCCACCAGACGCATGTATGCCTCGTGGACCAGCGCCGTGGCCTGGAGCGTCTGGCCGGGATTCTCATTGGCCATTTTCAGGGCCACCAGCTTCCGCAGCTCCTCATATACCAGCGGCAGGAGTTGCTCGGCGGCCGATGGATCGCCTTGCTCGATCTGAGATAAAATCTGAGTAACGTCGCTCATTGCCCCACGATTATAGCAGCTCTGTGGTGCGATGGCTCGATGGGACTATCCCCGCACGGATGCTGCCAAGGCCGCTGGGAATGGATATCAGACAGCGTCCCGAATAATGGTTCCACCTCCTCGCCAGAATCTGTGGGTTGATTGAACATCGAAAATGGCCGAAAAGCTGTTTTCGCGTAAGCGTCCGCCAAATCCATACTTGCCGGGTCGTGTATGCTTGAGTGCCGCAGCACGGCACTCGTGGGAGACACGTGATGGCACGGCCACCTAGCCCGGATTCTTGAATAATCCGGGCTAGCCACAATACCGTTGAATTAGGGCCGAACCTGGCGTCAACACAGTGGCACCGGCGTCTCGCCGGTGTGCCGGAACTCGCGGCAGCGCATCAACTTGTGCACCACCGGCGAGACGCCGGTGCCACTGCCCTACCGCCGAATCACTCCTTAATTCAACGGTATTGGGGCTGGCCACCAACTTCGCCCAGTTTATCGGCACGCCCTCGCACATGAGCCCGGAACAGGCCGAGATGAGCGAGGTGGACGTCGACACCCGCAGCGACGTCTTTTCGTTGGGTGTGCTGCTCTACGAGCTTCTGACCGGCACGACGCCCTTTGGGCGGGAGAAGTTCAGCGATGTCTCTTTCGACGAACTCCGCCGGATCATCCGCCAGGAAGGGCCGCCACGGCCGAGCACAAGGCTGAGCATGCTGGCCGCCGTGAATCGACAGAGATCGCCATGTCCGACACACCGCGACAGCCCGACCTCTTTCAAAAACAACGACCCGACACAGGGCTAGAAGCGGTGTGCCACGGCCGTGTCGGCCGTGCAGGTTTTCTGCTGGTGCCGGGCACGGCCGACACGGCCGTGGCACACGTCAGTAGCGATTTGAGCCGCGTTTCTAGCTTTATGTCGGATCGTTGTTCAGAAAGCCGCCCCCGGCGGTCCCGCTCAACGTACGCGCGGCCACCGTTTTCACCTTTTCCCCATGGCAGCTTTACCTCGCCAGGGGATATGCGGCACTCGCCGGCCCCTTCCTCCCAGCGGGCCGCACTGCGCGGCTAGGGTTTGGGCTCCGCCTCGGCCTCCTTCTCCGGGGGAAGAGGGACCTGGGACTTCGAGGCGAGGTAGGCGATCAGGTCGCAGATTTGTCGATCGCTGAGCGTGTCGAACTGGCCGTCCGGCATCATCGAGATCGCCGGTGTTTCCCGCTCGTCGATGTCCTCGTTGGCTATGACGACGCGCTCTTCGGTAGTTTGCAGGGTCAGGCTCGCGTTGGTCTCTGCGACGATGATTCCCGCGATCAGCCGGCCGTCGACCGTCAGCACGTTGGTTAATCGGTAGCCCTTGGCCACCACCGCGCCGGGGTCCAGCACGTTCTCCAGCACGTAGTGCAAATCGGCGCGGTTCGAACCGGTCAGGTCGGGGCCGATGTCGACCCCCGCCCCGAAGAGCTTGTGGCATTTGCCACACGTCTCGTCGTAGACGCGGCGGCCCTGGCCAAGGTCGGCACGTGAAAGGGCGGCCTTCGTCAGCAACCTCTTGTATTTGGCGATCAGCGCTTGCTTCTCTTTGGAGGTCTGGCGAACTTCCCCCCAGACCTCCTTGAGCCGGCGGGTAATCTGCTCGTCGCCCAGGTTGCGAAGCTGCCGGGCCGTGAAGGCGGAGACGTCCGCCGCCGGCACGACGTCGTCGCCCACCGCGTCGAGCAGGGCGCGGGCGTACGTGCGGCGCGAAGCCAGGGTGTGGATCGCCTCCTGTTTCTCGGTCCGGCTGAAGCGGGCGTAGCGTCCGAGCACGGCCCGCGGGGTGGCCGGGTCGTCGCAGGCGGCCAGTCCCTTCAAGGCCGCGCTGCGCAACGGACCGTCGTCGAGCAAGCCGTGCAGAAGTGGCGCCAGACCCGGGGCGCGTTTCTCCACCAGTGCCTCCAGCGCCGCGAGTCGCTCCCGCGGCGGCGTCCCATCGGTGGGAGATCGTTCCGATCCACCACCGAATGGGCGGGCGTCGGTGACCGTCTTGCGCAACGACGCCAGGGCTTGGGGGTCGTTGAACTTCAGGGCCAGCAGCATCGCCTGCCGGCGGACTTCGGCGTTGGGGCTTTTGCCCAGCTTGGCATAGACGGCCGGCCAGCGCGGCGGCATCTCGACTTCCTTGCGGCCGCGCAGCCCGTCCAGCATCCCCGTGAGTAAATCGAGTTGGAATTGGGCATCGTCGACCTCGGCGAGCAGTCCGACCAGTCCGGCCGGCCCGGAATCGTCGCTGGTCTCTGCGCGGTACGCGGCGGCGGCCGAAGCCAAACACGCGATCAACAGCAGCGCAGAGGATCTTGGGCAGCGGAGCATCATGGCAACCATTTTACTTCGACGTTATCCGGCGGGCAATGTGTCGCCGGATCAGCGGGATCTTGCAGGCGGCGGCAAGCCGCAGCGCCCGGGCCTTGTCGGCGGCCACCAGCGGCTCGATCCCGTACCAGACCATCAGCGGCAGGTTGTGGTCCTCCGCGTCCTCCGCATGTGCCACCAGTGCCTCGGCGATCGGCCACCGTTTTTCCAACGGCGTCCGCTGCAGTGCGGAGGCCAGGTAGAGCCGGACCACCCGCGACGGATCGCGGCGGGCCAAGGCGGCAAACCGCTCGATCGCCGGCTGCGGCGGGTTGCGGTCTTCGCAGAGCAATTGGACGGCCCACGCCCGAACGTACTCGCTGGGGTGGTCCAAGAGCCGGATCAGAAACGCCCCGCCGTCCCCGTCTGCCTCGCCGGCCACGTGCAGTGCCCAAAGCGCCCGCAGCTTGCCGGGAACACTGGGGGTTTCACCGAACAGCTTCTTCAGCGCCGCACGGGCGGCGGGAGAGAGTTTCCCGGCGGCGGCCCGCTGCTGCAAGATCCGCCGCGCGTGCCGCACGTACCAGTCGTTGGCGTGCCGTTGGAGTTTCACCAACTCGGCGTCCGAGAGCTTGGCGAGGTTCAAGCCGGGCGTCGAGCCTCGGCGAGCAGAGATCGACGTGCCGACGGGGCCGTAGCTCACGCGGTAGACGCGGCCGGTCAGCCCGTGCTTGACTTCCCGGCCGCAGATGTCGCCGTCGTGCCAGTCGATCACGTACAGCGCGCCCTCGGGCCCGAGCTGGATGTTGAAACCGAGGAACTGCGGATCGTTGGCCATGAGGAAGTCGCCGCCGTGGCTGCCGACGAAGCCCGATCCCTTCCGCTTCAAGAGATCGAAGTACAGCCCGTGGTGGTGAATGTTGCACATCAAGACGCGGCCGCGATACTCGGGTGGGAACTGGTCGGCGAGGTAGACGCGGCAGCCGCCGTGGGCGAAACCGCCTTCGCGTCCCCCCGGGACCTCCCAGTGGACATGGTCGGCGATGGTCTGGATATCGGCGTAGGTGTGCCCGTTGCGGTGCCGGCCGCCCTGCCGCTGTGTGTACGCTCCTTGAACGGGGTGCCAGAGGTGAGGGATCACGCAGGCGGTCGAGATCATCTGTCCGTGGTCGTCGAAGTCCAGGCCCCATTGATTGCTGCCGCCCTCGGCGAACAGTTCGAAGCGTTTTTTCAGCGGATGGTATCGCCACCAGCCGGCACTGAAGCTGATGCGATCTTGGTTCCGGGCGTGCGGCTTGCCGACCCGCGAGTGCGTGGCGAAGCCCTGGCAGCCGTAGAGCCACCCGTCCGGTCCCCAAATAAAGCTGTTGAGCGTCTCGTGGCGGTCCTGGATTCCCCAGCCGTCGAGGATCACTTCCGCCGGGCCATCGGGGACGTCGTCGCCGTTGCGGTCGGGGATGAACAGCAAGTTGGGCGGCGAGCCGACCCACACCCCGCCGAAGCCGATCTCCAATCCGGTGGGAAAGAAGAGGTTCTCGATGAACACCTTTCGGTCCTCGAAGCGGCCGTCGCCGTCGGTGTCTTCGAGGATAATGATACGTCCGCGCGGCTCGGAGATGTGCTCGCCGCGGGTGGCGTAGTTGAGGTTTTCGGCGAGCCAGATCCGGCCCCGATCGTCGAAGCAAAAGGCGAACGGCTGCACCACGTCCGGCTCGCCGGCAGCCAGCGACACGTGGAACCCTGGCGCCGCCGTCATGGCCGCCGGAGCGACCTCGGGACCAGGGTGGATATTCTCCAACGACTTCCCGGCGAACTCGTGCCAGATCGCCTCGACGTGCCGGCCGTCGAACTCGCCCATGTAGACCAGCACCCGCCGCCGGACGCGGTCGGACTGCCCGCGCTGAAGCTTCCAATCGCCCAATCGCTCCCGGCAGGGCCCCACGCCAAGCTGCCCGTCGACGCGCCAGGGAAGCGGATAGCCTTCGTTCTCGGGATGGTCCATCAGCACCACGTGACCGAGGCCGTCGCAACCTTCGATCGGCATGCCTACGTCGACCCAGCGGGCCCGCTGGCCTTCCGCGGCGGCGTTGTGTTGGTAGCGGCTGTTGATCGCTGTGCCGCCGGCAGCGAGGGACGCAGTGCCGCCGGCAGCGAGGGACGCAGTGCCGCCGGCAGCGAGGGACGCTGTGCCGCCGGCAGCGAGGGACGCAGTGCCGCCGGTTTCCGGGCGCCACGGCATGCGCAGGAACATCCCGCCGTAGTCGTAGCGGCCGAACGCGACGTCTTGCTGGGCCGTCGCCAGCCGCTGTAAGTCGAACACGTAATAATCGCCGTGGTCGGTGAGCGTCCAGGAGTGCTTCTGGCCCAGCAGTGCCTGGCCGTCTTTGTCCAGCAGGTCGTATTCGACCTCCCATCGGGCAACGTTTCCCTGCGCCCCCAGCACGCGACTGCCGCGCAGCCGCCAGTAATCACCTTCGGGATGATGGAAATAATCCCGGCCGCCCGCTCGCGTGGGCCCCCAGTACAGACCCGTCTGGTGCTTGTGGTGAGGGGGACTGCACTCGGTCAGGACCCCTTTCCCGTCCGGCGTGACGATGGGGTGCAAGTACGGACGAAAATCTTCGCGCGCGTTCTGCACCACCAGCGGCTGCTGCTGGCCTGCCCGGAAGACGACAATCCGATCGCCCTGCGTCTCAATGCGCAGCTCGGGTTTCTTCACGCCCTCTTCCGCGTATACGTTCACCGCGCCAAGCGCCATCGCCGCGGCGCAGCATCCCGAGACCAGCAGCGTCACCTGGGAACGTTTCATCGATGCTCTCTCCCCGGAGATAGAAGACCTGTTAGCCTGTATTCTGCTCGGCTTCCTCGAACCTGTCAAGACTTCCGTCGCCGGCACGGTCACAATCGATCAGCTTTCACGGCCGCTTTCCCGACCCGCCGGCCCGTCATTTACGCCGTGGCCAGTAGCGCCCTGAAGGGGCGGCCGTTACGCCTATCGTTTGGAGGCTGTTCTGATGATCTGGGATGCTGCGTCAGGAGCGAACACTAGTGGAGTCCCGGCCCACAAGGCACTCCACCGGACAGCTATTCCGCTGCGTTGCATAGCCGCCGGTCGGCGCATGAACGTTATCACCTGCAACATCGCGTCGCCGAACCTTCCTGGAGTGTCCAGAAAATGGCCCCTTGAATCGGGCGCGTCACGAGTCCCGGCAAACGTCCCTGGCGAGCAAGCTGGGACGGGTGTCGTGCTGGCCCATCCCGGGCGGGGGTCAACTCGTCCGGCTTCAGCCATGCGGCGCGTGGTAATTCATTGGCGGAGGTCCGCCGCGGATTGCTTCAGTACAAGCGCGGCGGTCACCAGAGGCTGCTCAAATACTACACGAACCCCACGAAGTACACCTCAGACCAATATCTGCAGGCCCGCGTCGACGCGGCCAAAAGAGCGCTCGATGAGCGCAACGTCCGGTTGGCAGCCGACCCCCAGAAGAAAGGATTCGTGGCGCTCAAAGATCCCGGCGGGCTGATCGGTCAAAAGGGCCGCTGGTACGGAGAGAAGCTCACCAAGTGGGGCACGGCACTGAACACGACCGGCCAGTATGGCAGCGTTGCCTGGTACCAGTGGCAACTGGTCTACGACAGGATGCTCGCACAGGGAAAACTCTCGGCAGAAGATGCAGCTCCTGGTGGGCGCGGGCTCGAAACGGTCGCCAGCCAGACCCACCTCGATTCCTGGGACGTGCTGGGCGAATGGGGCATGAACGTCTTTGAGATGGAGAACTACTTCGACGTGCCGGTGAAAACGAAGTAGCCATTTAATCGACGTCGCGATCGACGACGAAGACGCCCCACTGCCGACGGAAGGCGGAAAGAACACAGGCATCGAAGCTGAAGTGCTACCCCACACGGTCCGATTGGCAACGCAGCCAGAGCCACAGACTGAATTACAAACCCGTCGGACGTGAATATCCGGAAAAACCACCGTATTTTGACACGGCCATGGCCATTCATTAGACTGGCTGAAACGCTCCGTTGTCTTCACTTGGCCCTTCGGAGTGTCTATCATCGTTCGTCTGAGAGTCCGAGATAATCCAACATGAGGAAACCATGATATACCGAAGTGCGCTCGAAACAGTGAGTCTGCTTGTTCTCGTCGTGGCCTTCACTGCCGGTGCGAAGGCCACCGCGGGACAAGAGATCACGCCCCCGCCAAATACTCCGGCCAAGGTCGAGTGGAACGACGAGAGCGGAACGTTGACCCTGGACTATCACGGCACACGGATTCTCAGGGCTACCGTTGAGGCACAAACATCAGACGGCGCCAAAGCCCAGGGCGCCGTTTGCTCGCGAGGAACTGGGGCCCGACGTCTATATTCTCGCCTGCTGGGGTGTACAACCGGCGCTGAACGTGATCGGGCTTGTCGACGGCTGCCGGCTGTGGCGAGACGGCTTCGGTACGGCGGAATTCGAGAGATACAATTCGTTCAACGGCGTCGACTGGCGCAATGACAGTAGTTCCAAGTTTGAGCGAGGGGTGGCTGGGGTCGAGCGTAGCGAGCCCCCAGTGGGCCGAGATTCCGGCGGCTCGCTGCGCTTGACCCCGGCCACCCGTGTATCGCCTGTGGCAAACTTGGAACTACTGAATTAGAACAGGAGCATGGGGATGACTTCCATGATGACGCACTGGGTTGTCATACTATCGGCCATCACGATCTTGCTTTCAGCAAGCGGCATATCGAGAGCCGCCGACGAAAGCCAAGACCTTCTGGCCGGTCATCCGCGATTGTCGTATGAGAACGTCAAGGACATTGACGCCATGCAGGCGGCCTTGCGGAAGTCGCTTGCCCAGCGCAGCAGCTATTCCTTCTCGCGCGGCTGGTGGCAGTGGGACCGGTTGCGTTGCCGCTACGTGGACGGGGGGCGCAAAGACCCGGGCGCCCTGAAGATCCTGCGAGCCGTCTTCCGCGGTCTGATCCTGGACCGGCACGCGAAGCTTCAGGCCACCGGAGACGGCGATTTGTTGTACATCTTCTTCACGACCCTTCGCGGCGGCAAGCGCGAAGAGGAACTGGAGATCGACGGCCGTAAGCTCTTTCGCGATGTGCATGGCGGCGGCACGCACGGCGGTTGGGGTGGCGCGGCCCGAATGCGAATCTATGAGGAACTCGCCAAGCAGGACATGCTCACCCCGGAAGAAAAAGACCGCTTCCGCCAGATCGTGCATCAGAGCTTCAAGAGGCACTTCATTGACTTCAGCACGGGCTACCAGCACGCGAACAACCATGCCTTCGGTAACGCTGGCGGGATTGCTATCGCGCTGCGGCTGTTTCCCGACGCCCCACAGGCCGAAGAGGCCCGGGCCTGGTTGGATCGGATCTGGAATGACTTGACCAATTTCGGCGACTGGCATGAATGGACCTACTATCCTTACGGTCCGATCTTCCTACATGGGCTCGTCGATCTGGCCGAAGAGTCGGGTAAGTTCGACTCGGATCGCGATCTGCTGTTTGCCATCGGCCGACGATGCCTGGGGTTCGTTCACGGCGGCGGTGTGCGCGGCAACCCGAACTCCGGTGCTCCGGTCGAGGGGCCCGCTTATGCCGGTCCGTGGCAAGCGGGTTACTACCAGGTCGAGCAGACGGCAAGGGACGGTCATTTCTGGTATCGCATGGCCAAGCACTTCAAGGACCCCGAATTCCTGTGGGCGGCCGAGCAGGTGACCCTGGGCGGCAAGCCGCCCGGCGGCAAGGTTCCTCCGGAGTACGTCGATGCCTACAACCAGCGTTTTGCCTGGTTCAACGAGCGTGGAATCAAACCCCAAGTGCCGCTGGGCAAATCGTCGATCGGCTACCTCAGTGCCCTGAAGCACAAGATCCCCGAACGGCTCTATCTCGGTCCGGGGCGGCAACCCGGTAAACCGTTCGCGTCGTTCTTCCTCTATGAAAAAAAGGACGAGCATCTCGACAACGTATCGGGCCACCTTTACGAATATGTAGTCAACGGGGCGAAGTTTCTGCATACGTCGGGAAAATACAACAATGTTTATGACGGTAGCAACAACCTGCGCGGAGGCGGCACCGGCGAAGAGAGCCTCGATCTGCTGCTGGTGATCAAAACAGCGCATGAGTTCCCCTTGCACCCGGATCGTTTGGGCGACAAAGGCGATTACATCAGAAGGGGCTCCATCCAGCATCTCGATGGCATGCTCCAGGCTGAAACCAACCATACGGATGATTCCTACGGAACGTTTTCCTTCAACAATTACTACGGTCCCGGCAGCCGCTGGACCAGGCGAGCCGTCTTGACCGCCGAAGGTTATCTGGTTGTCCTGGATAGGTACGTGGGCGGCGCAGCGCTCGGCGACGGCTATCACGCGGGACCTCTCTGGCACATCGCCCGCAATCAGGACCAGACCGACGGCCCGAGCGAGAAGAACTGGTTTGATGCTCCGGCGTTTGACTACGCATGGTGGCAATCAGAAGCTCTTCGGGTGGTCGTCTATCTTCATGATGATAGTGAAGCAGAGTTTGGTTCCAAGATGCAAACCACGTCTCAGGACGTCCAGGGTGCTTGCCTGACAACATTTGCCTACAAGCCCGTATCCGCGGCAAAACCTGCATTGTTTCTGACCGTGCTGGTACCCTATCTGCCGGACGTGCTTCCCGCGGAAGTCGCCAAGACGATCACGACCAGCGTGGACAAGTCGGGCAACTGTACGGCCACCGTCGGCGACGTGAACGTCTCGATCACCGCCGACGGCGCGTGGAAGGTGGCTCGATAGACGGCCGGTCGTCCGCGAGGCCCGACGCACGGGCGATCGCCGGCGGTGTCTTGCCAAGTTGGCCCGCACCAACCCAATACTCTCCAGCCGCCCGTTACTCCACCCCTATTCACAAAGGAAACCCTACATATGATCGACGCGGCGGCGGCTTGAGCCCGGCGATACAGCGCTGCTCACAGCTTCCGAGGGGGCTCAGGTAGCAGAAGACCCCCGCCTTAGAATGGGTTCCTGCCCGAATTTGGGGGCTCTTGGCGCGTGGCGCGGGATTGCTTGCTTTTCAGGTGCGCGCAGCTATACTCAGGCTTGTTTTGCTTGGGCAGGTTGGCAGCGTGGGCTGCGGCCTGAGCAGCTACTTACAACAGAGGAGTTTATGACGATGCGAATCAAGAGCTGGGCACTGTTGGCAGCGATCCTCTTGGCAGCCCCTGCGCAGGCCGGCGCGGCGGAGAAGGATGGCTGGATCTCACTATTCAACGGCAAGGACCTTTCCGGCTGGAAGCTGAAGCGGGAGGGTGGGCCCAACGGGTGGACGGCCTCCGACGGGGTCTACGTCAACACGCCTCGCAGCACCGACATCCTCACGGAGCGGCAGTTTACCGACTTTCATCTCCACGTCGAGTTCATGATCCCCAAGGGGAGCAACTCGGGCGTATATCTCCGCGGGCGCCACGAGATCCAAATCTTCGACAGTTTCGGTAAGGAGGTCTTGCGCCCCGTCGACTGCGGCTCGATCTACGGAAGCTCCGTTCCCGCGGCCAACGCCTCCAAGCCACCGGGGCAGTGGCAGACCTTCGACGTGACCCTGGTCGGCCGGCGGCTCACCGTGTTCCACAACGGCGTCTGCATCCACAACCATCTCGATCTCGGCGCCGCGGCCAAGCCGGGCCCCATCCTGCTGCAGGGTGATCACGGAAAAGTCTCTTATCGCAACTTGAGAATCAAACCCCTGCCCCGCGATTACGTGGCCAAGGCCAAAGTCTACGTACTCAGCAGCCGGGCCGACGACGCCACCGTCATCAGCATTCCCGAGCACGAGGTCATCGGGCACATCAAGGTCGGGCTCAATCCCCACGGGATCGAAGCCAATGCGGCCCAAAACCGGCTGTTCATCAGTGCCGAGGGAGAAGACTTCGTGAACGTCATCGACCCGGCCACGGACAAGGTTCTGAAGCGGATCCCCGTCGGACCTGCGCCAAACGAAGTCGCCGCCACGCCCGACGGCCGGCTGCTCTACGTGCCCTCGGGAGCCACGGGCTTCTACGAAGTCGTGGACGTGGAGAAGGGCGAGATCGTGGCCAAGATCAAAACGGGGGGCTCGCCCCACAATGTGGTCTGCTCGGTCGATGGCAAGCACATGTTCCTCTCGCCACTCGGTGGGATCCACAAGATATTCGTCGTGGAGACCGCCACGCACCGGGTCGTGGACACGATTCCCCTGGCAGACGACGCACGGCCGATCACTCTGCGTCGTGACAAGAAACGGCTTTACATCGAGCGAAACGGACTTCTCGGGTTTGAGCTGGCCGACGTGTCCGACGTGAATCACTGCCGAATCCTGCACACCGTCCGCATCCAGCTCACGCCCGAGCAGCAAGAGGCCCCGATCCGGGCAGTCCCCGTCCACGGCATCGCCCTGACCCCGGACGACAAAGAACTCTGGGTCTGCGACATGAACCACGACTTGATCGCGGTGTTCGACGTCACCACCGAGCCGCCCAGGCAAATCGTGCGGATTCCCGCGAGAAGTGATCCCGTCTGGCTGACCTTTTCCCCCGATGGGAAGTACGGCTACGTCTCCAACACGGGTGCCAACGTGGTACAGGTCGTGGAGGTCGCAACCCACAAAACGGTGAAGTGGATCGACCCGGGGAAGGGCCCGGAACACGTCGTCAAGGCGAAGCCGGGGGTACATGCGGGAGGCGTGGGGAAGGGCCCGAAACGCATCCTGGCGGTGACGGTGCCACAGTTTTGACCCAACTCGGGGGGGAATTGATGAGCCTTGATCGTCGTTTCGGCCACTTCTTGTAGGATGGATTTGACCATGTCGAGGTTCATGCTCATTGCATCTCCCCTGCTGGTTGCAGGGGCATTCTCACTGCTTGTGGCCCAGCAACAGAAGAGTACCTCAAGGGACCAGGCGGCTAAGGCCAGCGGTGCTCAGAAGAACAGAAGTAAGGCAGAAGACCAGGCGGCCAATAAGGGCACGATTCAGGGCAAGGTCGATAGCCCATGGGTTAGACGAAGTCCTGCGCGGGTTGAACCAAGTCCTGCGGTGGTGTACCTCAAGGATGTGCCGGGCAAGTTCCCCCCGCCGAAGAAGAACCCGGTCATGGACCAGCAGGGCATGAGGTTCACGCCCCACGTCCTCCCGGTGCTGGTCGGTTCCACGGTGGATTTTCCCAACAATGACACGGTGCACCATAACGTCTTGTCTCCCTCGTATAGCGCCCAGCAATTCAACCTGGGGATGTATCCGGCAGGACAGTCAAAACAGGTGACTTGCAAACGTGTCGGAGTTGTTCCTGTGCTGTGCAACGTCCATGTGGAGATGTCGGCGTTCATCCTCGTGCTGCCGAACCCTTATTTCGCCGTGACTGACAAGCAAGGGAACTTCACCATCAAGGACGTCCCGGCCGGCACCTACACGCTGACGTTCTGGCATGAGAGACTCCGATCGAAGGCTCGAAAGGTCCCCGTGAAGGCCGGAAAGACAGTTCGGGAAACGTTTCGCAAATTGAAGAAGGGCCACTACAACGTGGACCTGACGGGAATCGAGTGAGGTGCGCTGGTCCGCCGACTTTTGGCACCCGCAACGGAAGGGTCCTTTGCCGAGAGAATCGACGGCCAGAAGAACGGGTAAAGATGGAGCTCGGTGCCCGAAAGGGCTCGGTAATCAACCAACTTGCCGTCGTCAGCCAGCGTGCTTTCACCGCGGCGCACACCATCGGCGTCCCAAGCATTGGACCGATGGGACCAGCCCCTTCACGCGGCGCGCGTCAGCGTCACGACGGGCAGGTGCGCTGGTCCACCGAGTTTCGGTTCCTTTCGTGCTGGCCCTACGCTTTGCGATCACGGCGATGGCCCGGACTCGTGAGATATGGCTGTCCGAAGAAAAGACCGATGAAGAAACGACCCTGCCCCCCATCAGCGCACTGTTTGAAACGCGAGGCAGTTGCCATCGACCCTCCCTCACTCGGGTGGAAGATATCGGGCAATTGACGCTGTCGCAAGAAACGGTTGTGCTGGTAAGCGTCCGGCCTGTCCATGGTGCCTTGTCGGGGCGGAGGCGGCGTTGGGCTGGGGGCTGCGGCCGTGGTAGGAACCGGGCGGCGACGGTGGCCGTGTGTTTAGCGGGCGGGGGCATAT
>SDBV01009320.1_pt1 | contig 13072 bp, 11 predicted proteins | sample 2277081 | NCBI WGS metagenome assembly SDBV01 (sample SAMN10402039, study PRJNA504765) | marine sediment metagenome | isolation source: marine sediment core GS10_PC15, 223 cmbsf | place: Arctic Ocean: Southern Knipovich Ridge | collected 2010
GTAGCGGGCCGTATGGCGATTCAGCAGGGGGCCAAATATCTGGAAATGGCCCAGGGGGGGCATGGTGTTTTGTTGGGTGGCGTTCCAGGGGTTGATCCCGGGACGGTGGTAATCATCGGTGGTGGAATCGTTGGTGCCAATGCCGCCAAAATGGCCTGTGGTTTGGGTGCTAAGGTATATCTCCTGGATATGAACCTGGAGCGTTTGCGTTATTTAAGTGATGTGATGCCCAGCAACTGTTTTTTGCTCATGTCGAAACCAACGACGGTGCGAAGGCTCATCAAGGAGGCGGATGTTGTGGTTGGCGCTGTCCTGATTCCAGGTGCAAAAGCACCCAAGCTGGTGACACGTGAAATGCTCAAAACCATGAAGCAGGGGGCGGTACTGATAGACGTGGCCATCGATCAAGGGGGGTGTTTTGAGACCTCAAAAGCGACCACCCATACGGAACCGATCTACACGGTTGAGGGTGTGGTGCACTACTGTGTAGCCAACATGCCGGGCGCGGTTCCCAAAACGTCGACCCTGGCCCTGACCAATGCCACTTTGCCATATGCGGTGGAAATCGCCAATAAAGGGTGGAAAAACGCCATGAGAGAAAATTCTGAAATTAAACTCGGCGCAAATGTGGTACAAGGAAAAATCACCTACCCGGGAGTTGCGGAGGCGCTTGATCTGGAACTTACTGATATCGAAAGTATGCTGTAAAGCTTAACTATCCTGTGGAAACCAATTACCTGTAAATTTTTATCTATTTACCTTTTAAAAAGGAGAAAAAAATGAAAAAAGAATTAAAAAACTGGATCGTCCCTTGGCTTTATACCGCTAGAGAGTATAATGTCGGAATTTTGGACAACGCAATGGCCAAGCCGGACTTTGCCCGTCTGATGCTCAATGAAAATCCCATTCCCCCATCGAAAAAAGTCGTACAAGCTGTGGCAGACTCCCTTCAAAACGGCAACTGGTATCCGGACAGTTTTTTGAAATTGAGAACAAAAATTGGTGAAATGTACGATCTGGGACCAGACAATGTGGCCCTGTGTAACGGATCTTCCGACACGATCGACGTCATGATGCGGGTGTTTCTCCAACCGGGAGACGAGTTCATGCTGTCGACACCGACCTTTGAGCTGTTTCCCCCCCGAGCAGAGCTTTGTAATGCAAAAGTTGTTCAAATTCCGGTGAGGAAAGATGATTTGCAATATGATGTGGATGCGATGATCGCCGCCATCACTGATCGGACGAAACTGATTCTGATAATCAACCCCAACAACCCAACCGGAGTCTTTATCGAAGATGCCGACCTGGAGCGATTCTGTGAAACAGGTGTTCCGCTTTGCGTGGATGAAGCATACCTGGACTACAACCCGGACAGGCCCTCAAAAGCATCTCTGATCAAAAAATATCCTCAGGTATTTTTGTCGGTAACCTTTTCCAAGGCTTACGGCTTTGCCGGTATCCGTTTCGGGTTCGTGCTGGGCACCGAAGAGATGATTGCCGCTTTCAACCGCATATTTCTGCCCTGGAATGTGAGCCGGATGTCTGCGGCTGCTGCCGAAGCCATAATCGACAACCCGGGTGAGGTAAAAGAAAAGGTCGACCACAACAACAAATGGATGGCGATTTTTACCGAAGAGCTCAAGAAACTGGGTCTGAATCCGTATCCGGCCAATGGCAACTATATGCTCATCGATGGCACAATGACCGGTAAAACCACCGAGGAAATCCTCAAAGCCGGCCTTGAAAGTAAAATATTTCTTAAAAAAATCGGTGAAATCCATGGCAAGTCCGGCTACTTCAGAGTGACACCCGGAAAGGATGAAGAAAACGAGCGCTTTATCAAATTTATCCGGGAGTATTTTGGTTAATTAATTTGATTTGGAGTTAATTCAATAACTGTTTGAATAGGTGAAATAATGACGATAAAATATCAAATTGCGAATTTACTGGGTGCGCAAAGCTTTGGATTGAATGTTTTGAGCCGGGACGATTTGGAGCGGATCCATTTGGCGACCCTTGATGTGCTCCGAAATGTCGGTATCCAGGTTAAAAGCGCTGAAGGTAAAGCGATTTTAAGCGACCATGGCTGTCATGTGAATGAGAAAAACGATGTGGTCAACATCCCGCCCCATCTGGTGGAAGATGCGATTCAGTCCACACCGGCAATGTATCGGGCACATGCGATTGACCCTCAAAATGATTACGTTACCGGAGGAACAAAAACGGGTTTTGTCAATTTTGGTGAAGCCCCGGCACTCATGGACCCCAAAACAGGCAAGGTGAGGGCCGCGACCAAAAAAGATGTCGATGATACGGTCCGGTTCGTTGATCAATTGGAAAATGTCGTGGGGTGGGAGAGGCCGTTGACACCCCAGGATCTGGATACGGAGTTGGCCAGTATTTATAATGCCTATTCTTTTTATACCCACTCATCGAAACACGGCTTTTTAGGAATTTACTCGGTTGAGCAGTTCGAGGCGGCTGTCAAAATGGGTGCGGTTATGGCCGGTGGAGAGGATAAACTCAAACAGAGCCCCCTCTTCACCTGTTCAGCAGATCCGATCAGTCCACTGGTTCTATCTAAAGAACCCACAGATGTTTTAATTGCAGCCTGCAGATTTGGGGTGCCCATTAAAATTAATCCGTTGGGGATGGCCGGCGGAACCACTTGTGTCAATTTAGCGGCCACACTGGTGACGCACAATGCTGAAGTACTGGCCTCGGTGACCCTGGGACAACTGGTCAATAAAGGCGCACCAATGATTTATGGTAGCTCTACCAGCATGATGGACATGCAGACGACGTTTTCATCCATGGGAGCACCCGAGATGGCCATGATCAGTGCCGTCGCCGCCAAGTTGGCCCAATTTTACAAGATGCCCTCCTGGGTCGGCGGTGGGTAGGTGGACAGCAAAAAACTGGATGCCCAGGCAGGCCACGAGTTCACTCTGACAGCCCTTATACCCGCGTTGGCAGGTGCCAACCTGATTTATGGCGTCGGAATGCTCAACAGTGCTTTAGCCGGGGATTACACCTCGGCGTATCTTCAAAATGAATTCATCGACATGGTTTTAAAAGTGGTTAACGGGATTCAGATCACCGAAGAGACTCTTGCAATGGATGTCATTCGAGAGGTCGGACCTGCAGGCGAATACATCACACATGACCACACATATAAACATTTTAACGAATTATCTCATCCCAAATTGATGAATCGAAATTCTCGGGAAAACTGGGAAGCCGCAGGGTCCGTAGATATTGTCGATTTGGCAAATGAGAAATCCCTTGAAATACTTAACACTGCCAAATCGAAACCGCGTCCGGAGAAAATGCAAAAAGACCTGGATTCGATATTTGCTGAGTACGAGCAAATAGTTGATGAGCGTAGGGCGAGGGCGGCACGTGAGAAACAAAAATAACGTGTGCCTATTTAAGAATTGATGAAACCATTTACCATTGTTTGGGATTTTGACGGAACCATTCTTCCCCTAAAACCTTTTGACAGTGAGCAAACACTGCTTTTATATAACAGCAGTCAAATGAAAGGGACCTTTGCTTTATTAAAAAAAATTTATGCGAGGTTACTGATATACGCAGACCGGGGAGAATGGTTTCGAAAAAAATTTAAAACCGCTTACGCCGAATTGATTACCGGGACAACGGCGTCGGTGCTGGATAAGGTATGTTTTCAGCTGGCCGGAGCGATTTCAGCTGACGATCGGCGTTTGTATCGTGAGCTGAAATCGGATGGCCATGAGATGTTAGTTGTAAGTTGTGGTACCTTTGATCTGATTGAACGGGTTCTCACTTTTGCCGGGATACGGGAGCTTTTCAGTTTCATCGCGGGAAACCGACTCCGGTTTGCCCAAGATCGCATCCAAGGAATGGATCTTGACGTTCCTGATCCGGAAGATAAACTGAGAATTCTGAATCAATTGAATCTACGACCGAAACAGACGGTGGTGGTGGGAGACGGCTATACCGATCTGCCGATTTTAGACTGGAGCGATATCCCGATCCTGATCGATCGAACCGGCATGAAAAGAAAACGGTATTGTATGAAGCCTTATTATTTCATCTCATCCATATCGGAAATTACGAATATCATTAAAGAAAAAAATGCTCAAAATGAACAGAATAAAAAATAAAAATCTAATTGTTTTTGACATGGATGGCGTTCTCATCGATGTTTCAAATTCATACCGGGATACGGTTCGAGAAACCGCCAAACTATTTTTTAACAACCCCCGATTGTCTAAATGCCTGGTTGAACCTCTTTTTCCGTTATCCGACCTGGCAGCAATAAAACAGAGCGGGGGTTTGAATAACGATTGGGATTTATCCTGTTTCGTCATTAACCTGCTGTTTCAGATGGTTGGAAATATCCATGTGTCAAAAAGTGAAGAGCCCTGGAACCGGTATCAACAGACTATCGGCAGATGTGATATATCCCTGTTGTCCGAATTTCTGAGATCCACAAAAACGCCCCTTACCACGCTGCGAGAAAAATACGGAGAATCCAAAAATCCGTTTATTTACGGCTTGTACAAGGGAGATGTGGGCAGGGGAAATATTATCAAACAGATATTTCAGGAGATCTATCTTGGAACTGAACTTTTCAAATCAACCTATAATTTGGAACCCCACTTTCATCGCAAAAAAGGCTACATCCATCGCGAGTCGCTGCTGATTGACAAGCCGGTTCTAAAAGAACTGGCCAAAAATAATATTCTGGCGATTGCCACAGGAAGGCCTCGATCCGAAGCGGCTTATCCACTGGAACATTTTAATCTAAAGGGGTACTTTAAAACCGTTTATAGTCTCGATGATTGCCTTGAAACAGAGGAAAGCATTTTCAAAAAAGAAGGAAAAACCGTTTCTCTCAGCAAACCGAATCCATTTATGCTGGATTGTATTGCCGAGGAGCAAAACGGACGGTTCAATGCATTATATTATATCGGAGACATGCCTGATGATATGATCGCCGCCCGAAGGTCGGGAGCAGAGTACCACGGTATCGGGTTTCTGCAGTCGGCACCTGACAAAATCGGTCTAAGAGAAATTCTTTTAGAAGCGGGAGCAGAGCATATCATTGAAGATTTTGGACAATTATGCGCTTTAATTAGCGCCTGAGTGAAAAACAGGGTTTTTTGAGCCAATCCAGGCGGATTAAAATTTTAACCCGGGGATACACGCCTGTATTGTAAGGAGTACAATTTTATATCCAAGGCCGATGTGGGCCAAAAGATGCCGTTTGTGGACAGACACTAAATAGCAGGCTTTGTAATCCGTTCATGGTTTCTTACGATGTGCAAGGTATCCTGGTGGCTTGCCTTGGCCGGTTAAAGAAGTCCATCTGTTTTGCTTAACGTATTTCCCGTTTTCAATAAAATTCCGAGCATAATTCGTCTTTTTTTCTTGCCGATCTCTCTACAGGCTTGCGCCGGACATCACCTGCCTGATCATGATCGATTAAAAATAGTGCGATCAGATAGGTCCGGGACCCTAAAATCCGGTTTTCCGTTGATAAAGATTCAGCGATATATCCTGAAATCAATCAACTAGTGCCCATCCACAAACGGCATCTTTTGGCCCGGAGCGGCGTTTTCGCTCTTTTGAAATCCTCGATATAGCCCGCTATGCCTTCGGTTTCAAAATTGCTCCAGCCTTGCTCTAAACCAAAATCTACCATTTGTGGACGGACACCAACTAATTGAGCGGAAAGCGGTGCAAGGGATCGGTCTGCTAAAAATGTCGGAAATTGATAAATTTTTGTCCGGCTTGACTTGGCAATCAAAACTCTTTATGAATTGAAACATTTTAACAAACGGAAGTGATGACCTCGTGAAACAAATAATAAAACAGATAATCGCCTCGGCATTGAAATCGGCACATGCGGCAGGGGCATTGCCGAGTCGCGAAATACCGCCGATAGAAGTGAAAGAACCCAAACTGGAGATTCATGGCGATTTTTCCACAAATATTGCCATGGTTTTGGCCGGTATCCAGAAGATGGCGCCCCGTCACATCGCTGAAATCATTTGCGAACATCTGCCAACTGAACCGCAACTGACGGAACGAACAGAAATTGCCGGGCCCGGTTTTATTAATTTTTATATTCATCCCGTTTTTTGGCATCCGATAATGACGACCATCCATTTGCAAGATCGGGAATTTGGAGCGTCTAATTTGGGCAAGGGGAAGCGGGTTCAGGTGGAATTCGTGAGTTCCAATCCCACCGGGCCGCTTCATGTCGGCCATGGCCGGGGAGCGGTTGTAGGGGACAGCGTGGCAAATCTCCTCGCTTTTTGCGGATATGATGTGCAACGCGAGTACTATATCAATGATTCCGGACGCCAGATTCTAAATTTGGGACGCTCGGTTTATTTACGTGGCAGAGAGTTAATGGGGGAGACGATTGAATTTCCCGATGAGTGCTACAAAGGAAAGTATATCATTGAGCTCGCAAAAGCGCTCATGGACAGCCGGGGTGACAGTCTCTTTAAACAAAACGAGGAAACGGGGAGCGGCAGCTGCGCCCGTTATGCCGCAGATAATATCATTGCGGGCATCCGTAACGATTTGGACAGTTTTGGGATCGGGTTTGACAGATGGTTCAGCGAACAGAGCCTCTATGACGAGGGCAAAGTCGCCGCTGCTTTAGAAGAACTGAAAAAGCAACAGACGGTTTATGAATCAGACGGGGCCCTATGGTTTAAAACCAGCTCTTATGGAGATGAAAAGGATCGGGTGGTGATCCGTCGAAACGGCCAAACCACATACTTCGCTTCTGATATCGCGTATCATCAAGACAAATATGCCCGGGGGTTTGAGTGGGTAATCGATGTCTGGGGAGCAGACCACCATGGATACATTCCTCGAATGAAAGCCGCTGTCGAAGCATCCGGTTATCAACCCAGCCAGTTTCATGTAATTCTGGTCCAACTCGTCAACCTGCTCCGTTCGGGCGAACCGGTGGCCATGTCGACCCGTGGGGGTGAATTTGTTACCCTTAAAAGTGTACTGGAAGAGGTGGGGAAGGATGCGGCTCGGTTTATCTTTCTCACCCGGCACCATGAAAGCCCGCTTGATTTTGATCTGGAGGTGGCTAAAAAAAAGTCAAATGAAAATCCGGTTTACTATGTTCAGTATGTTCATGCCCGGATATCGAGTATTCTGCAAAAAGCGTGTGAACGGGGGATTAAAAAGGTTATTCAGGATGATGCGGCGATTTCCCGGGTGTTGGCGGTTGAAGAAATCCAATTAATGAAAGCCATGTCCCGATACCCGGAAACGATTGTTTCCAGTACGGAATCGATGGAACCGCATCGCCTTACCTTTTATCTGATGGACCTTGCATCCCGGTTCCATACTTATTACAATAAGCACCGGGTTCTGACCGACGATCTGACTTTGACAAAGGGCCGGCTTTACCTGGTGTCGGCTGTCCAAAAAGTAATCCGTAACGGATTGACATTGCTGGGTGTCTCAGCGCCGGAGAAGATGTAGAGCTTGAAAACAGGCAAAAATGGCAAGAAAAGGAAAAATATCGAAACAATCGCGTAAGACCGACCCTAAAAATAACAAAAAAAGTTGGATTTTATGGATATCCTCCATGCTCTTTATTTCCATGTGGATGTTTATTTTGGGAGTTTTGGTGGGAAGAGGAACCGCACCGGTACCGTTTGACATCCACAAGCTTCAAAAAGAGTTGAAACATCTCAAAGAGACAGCCTTAAACAAAGAAAAAGCCCACTTTAAAATTCTATCCGATGCGGACAACAAAGACTTCGAATTTCACGATGCGTTGAAAAAAAAAGAGCCCGGCAATACGGTCAAGAAAATCGATTCCCAACTTAAGAAAAAGCGTTTGAAAAAAAAGTCCAAGGTTAAAGATAACCGATTCAATCAGGAGAAAGCGGTAGCTCTGGAATCTAAGAAAACAGATAAAAAGGCTGTAGAAAAGATTCGGGAGTCTAAAACAGCTCTGACCGTACAGGTGGCATCCTTTAAAAATAAAAAGGATGCGGATTTAATGGTATTGAGAATGAAAAAGAAAGGGTACCGTGCTTATCGGGCACTGGGTGTTGTTCCCGGGAAAGGACTATGGTATCGCGTCAGGGTGGGTCATTTCAGCAACAGGCAGGAAGCTCATAAAATGGCAACCCGATTAGAGAAAGAAAATATCAAGTCTATTATTGTGGTTAAGGCGAAAAAATGAGGACTTTATGAAAATCACAAAAGAAGATGTCATCCGTGTGGCTCATTTGGCCCGTCTCGATATAGAGCAGAAAACAATCGAAAGTTATGCCGAGCAGATCGGAAAGGTACTGGAATATGTGGACATGCTCAAACAGGTCAATACTGATGCGGTGGTGCCCACATCACATGTAATGGATATCCCCCATCCGTTTCGGGATGATGACCTTGTAAAACCCCTTGACAGTAAAAGCGCTCTTGCCAATGCACCTGAGAAGGAGAATGGCAGCTTTCTGGTTCCAAGAATAATCAAAGGATAAAATTGTTTTGAAAACCAAGCTGCATGAATTGACCATCAAACAGGCTGGGGAACTGCTTTTAAAAAAGGAGATATCTTCACAGGAACTGACTCAAGCGGTCCTTGATCGGATTGATCAAGTGGAAGAAAAAGTGGACGCCTACTTGAGTGTTTTTCCAGAATCCGCCATGGCGCAGGCTAAAGCAGCGGACAGGCGGATTGCAGATGGGAACACTTCTCCTTTGACCGGAATTCCGCTGGCCATCAAAGATCTCATTTGTACAGCCGGATTCCCTACCACTTGTGCATCTAACATACTGAATCATTTTATTCCCCCTTACGATGCCACGATCATTGTCAAGCTCAAAAAAGCGGGCGCCGTCATTGTCGGGAAGACCAATATGGATGAATTTGCCATGGGGTCTTCCACCGAATACTCTGCTTTTAAGCGAACCCGGAATCCGTGGGATTTGACCCGTACCCCGGGCGGGTCGAGCGGTGGGTCGGCTGCAGCTGTTTCTGCAGATATGTGTCTCGGCGCTATCGGGTCGGACACGGGCGGATCCGTGCGTCAGCCTGCTTCTCACTGTGGTGTCGTCGGAGTAAAACCGACCTATGGCCGGGTGTCCCGTTTCGGTCTGGTGGCGTTTGCCTCTTCGTTGGATCAAATCGGTTCGTTAACCAAAAGTGTGTATGATAATGCTTTGTTGATGAATGTCATCTGTGGCCATGATCCACAGGATGCCACATCGGTACCCAAGCGGGTTCCGGATTACACCGACAATCTCACAGACGGACTGAAGGGCATCACCCTGGGTATCCCGGAGGAATATGCATCGCTTGAGGGGATGGACCCGGAAGTCTCAAACGCTATTGACATTGCCACGGATACGCTCAAAAGTTTAGGAGCAACATGTGTCAAGATTTCTTTACCCCATACCCGGTATGCGATAGCCGCATATTATGTTATTGCACCTTCCGAAGCCAGTTCTAATCTGGCCAGATACGACGGTGTTAAATACGGGCTCAGAGATCCGGGCCAAAAAGATCTTATGGGTATGTACAAAAGCACCCGGTCTAAAGGATTTGGATCGGAAGTTCAACGCCGGATTATTATCGGAACCTACTGTTTGTCGGCGGGATACTACGATGCGTATTATAAAAAAGCATCCCAGGTCCGCACACTCATTATGGAGGATTTCCGGAACGCTTTTGAATCCTGCGATGCGATCATATCCCCGGTGGCTCCCACACCGGCGTTTCGGCTCGGCGAGAAGGCCAAAGACCCATTGACCATGTATCTCTCGGATGTGTTTACCCTATCTGCAAATCTGGCAGGAATTCCCGGGCTTTCCATTCCGTGCGGATTTTCTGCCGGTAATTTGCCCATCGGGCTTCAACTCATGGGTGCCCCGTTTAACGAAGAAATTCTATATAAGGTGGCATTCAATTTTGAGAATGCAAGCGATCATCACTTGAAAAAACCCGCAATTTAAGGAAAAAGTTGATGACGATCATGCCAGAAGGGGAAGATTTGAGAAAGGCGATTAAATGGCTTTCGGAAGAAAAGGACCTCCATCCGGAAAACAAACTGACCGATCTGATCCAAAATGCCTGTTTTAAATTTGATCTCTCACCCATGGATGCTGAATTTCTATCAAGAACCATGCGGCAACAAAATGATTCTTTATCTTCATAATTTAAATTGAGTGTTATGGATTTGCCACGGAGCGGGTTTGTCTAAAATAAAAATCCTTCCTGAAATACTGTCCAACAAAATTGCAGCCGGTGAGGTGATTGAGCGACCTGCGTCGGTGGTCAAGGAACTCGTGGAAAACGCATTGGATGCGGGGAGTTCAAAGATCATCATTGAAGTGAAAAACGGAGGCCGGTCATTAATCCGTGTATCGGATGACGGCCTCGGCATGGGGCACGATGATGCGCTCCTGGCCTTGGAACGGTACGCCACGAGTAAAATATTTAAAGACAAGGATCTTTTTTCCATTGCCACGCTCGGCTTCAGAGGTGAGGCTCTTCCCAGTATCGCCGCGGTTTCGAAATTTTTTTTAATTTCCACAGATGAGCAGAGTACCGCGGGGACCGAAATTGTTGTTTGGGGCGGAAAAATTAAAAAAGTCTCACAGATCGGCGCTCCCCGTGGAACCATGATTTCGGTCAAAGACCTTTTTTTTAATATGCCGGCCAGACGCAAATTTCTAAAAACCACGCCCACTGAGATGGGGCACATTGTGGACATGGTTGTTCGCATTTCTTTGGGATGGCCGAAAGTGGCGTTTAAATTGATTCATAACGGCAAGGTATTGAAAAATCTGTCTTCAGTACAAAGTCCGCGGGTCCGTACTTTGGATGTGCTGGGAAAGGAAATTGAAAACAGCCTTCATGAAATCAAGTTCAAAAATGAACATCTATCCCTTACCGGGTGGATATCCTCGCCACGGGTGACCCGGAGTACCTCCCGGGGAATTTACATTTACGTCAACGGGCGGTTTGTTCGGGATCGGATCATCCACCATGCACTGCTTGAAGGGTATCGCGGAAAAGTGGTGACAGGACGTTTTCCCTTGGGTGTTTTACAGATCACTATTCCACCGGATCAGGTAGACGTCAATGTTCACCCGACCAAAAATGAAGTCCGGTTTGTCCGACAGCGAAGCATTCATGACAATATTGCCGATGGGGTGTCTAAGGTGCTGGAGTCGGCTGACCGCTTTTCATGGCGGCTCCAAAAAGAGAATATCGATAGAGAGCTCCGAATTTCAGAACCGGTTTTAAACTACGGCTATCCCAAAAAAGATGCTGTCAGGTCCTTAGGGGGGGCAAAAAGTTTCACGACCGATTTTCAAAAACCAGCAGAATCAGATGCTCCGAGTGGTAAAATTCAAAACAGCTTGTGGCACTCGAGCCGCCTCAATGATCTGCGTCTGATCGGACAGTTTCACCGGACCTACATCCTTTGTGAATCCGATGAGGGTCTTTTACTGGTGGACCAGCATGCCGCGCATGAGCGGATCCTTTTTGAGCAAATTAAGGCCCGGGCAGCTTCTTCAAGCGGGGGCGCCCAGAGACTTCTTTTACCGGAAACAATAGATCTGGGTTATAAAGAAGCAAAAATTTTAGAGCAGCTCCTGCCCGGCCTTGAAACGCTTCAACTCGAAATCGAGCCTTTTGGGGGAAATACCTTTGTCATCAAGGCGATACCGGCCATTTTGAAAAACCGGGAAGTCAAACCGTTGATAACCGAAATAGTGGAAAAAATAGCTGAAAGCGGCTTTTCGCCGGGTTTTGAAAAAACTATTGACGCCTGTTTGATCCTAATGGCTTGTCACGGGGCCATCCGGGCCAACCATGTACTTTCGGATAAAGAAATGTCGCATTTACTGGATCAGCTTCAATCGTGCAATAATCCTGACCATTGCCCCCACGGCCGTCCCACATTTATCAAATATTCAGTAAAATCTTTCGAAAAGTTATTCCATCGAATCGTATAACTCGTAAGACCATTCCAAAACCTCGGATTAGGTTTGAGAGCAAGACTCAAACCGATAAAAAAGTGCAGCATACCAGAAAGTGTGTGAGCATTTTGGAGCGGCTTCTAAGAAGTGGGATCATTTTTCAATTTATCTTCGATGGCCTCCACCAGATCATATCGACCTTGATTGTTTAAATGCGGTATTATTTCCTGATAAAAGGGTTCGCGATCCCGAATCCGGATACTAAAGGCTGACAGCAGTTCGGGTAAAACGTCGTTTTTTTCAAATGCAGCCGTTTTATGGAGTTTATTGATAGCTAAAAATTCCAGCATGGTCCGGACGCATTTTTCGCACTTTCCACAGTTCAATCGATCCGGCACATTGGCCAGGCATACCCTGAGATGTTGAAATGCGGCATCCCAGGAGGCAACGATTTGGAGTTTTTCCATCCGGGAAAGTGCCAGATCCCGGTGAACAATTCTCAAATTGTAACTGGAATAGACCGGATCCAGGAGGGGATGAGAACCGCAGGGGTGGAGATGTGTAATATCATAGGATGAGGCGATAAAGACCATGTTGAGCCTCGAGTCAAAAGCGTGGGCCACAGCGGCCAAAACAGCACCAAAAAATTTCTCCAGCCACAGGTCCCGATTGTCGCAAAGATGTCGAATATTAGTGTATACCGGGATCAGGTTCACATTGGCGTCTTTGACCAGATGAGAAATTGCGGCTTTGGCGCGGTCGAACACAGGGTACTTCATCCCTCTTTCAACCACCCCCCCGATATCAAATCCATGCACCAATAGACAATCCCTGATGGCGCCGGGATGCGTTTTTGGATAATTTAACTGACTCAGCCGCAATGCAGCAAGGGAATCGATGCCACCGGACATAAAAAGGGCGGCATGCCGTTTTTGGTCCAAATAAGGAGTGTGGCGAGCCTTTTTCGCTTCAATTAAAAGGGGGCGATACGATCCATCGGACCAATGTTGAATAATTCCCATGGCGGTGTTCAGGACTTCATTTAGAAACGGGCAGATGACTTCCTGAATTTTAATCCGTTTATCTCCATACGTAATTTCCG
>SDBV01009321.1_pt1 | contig 13071 bp, 7 predicted proteins | sample 2277081 | NCBI WGS metagenome assembly SDBV01 (sample SAMN10402039, study PRJNA504765) | marine sediment metagenome | isolation source: marine sediment core GS10_PC15, 223 cmbsf | place: Arctic Ocean: Southern Knipovich Ridge | collected 2010
ACTTCAGATAAAGGTTCATTCCGTTTCAGCAATTTGACGCCTGGCAGTTACAAATTGTCATTCCACCTGCCAGGTTTTGCAGAGACTATAGCAGAAAATGTTCGAGTGACGATGAATTCCACTGTCACTCTCGACGTCACCATGCCATCAGCAACGGTGGAGGCAACTCTCGTTGTAGTCGCAGAACGTCCTATCGTCGATGTCACAAAATCTGGAACTTCGACAACATTTACTACAGTAAATATTGCAAATATTCCCGCTGGTCGGGGGTCGTTTGAAGATATTGTGAAACAAGTTCCTGGTATGTTAGCACAAGGAGAATCCAGCGCTCTAAGGTGGTCTTTTGCTGGATCTGGGGTAGAAGGGAACGCCTTCTATTTTGATGGGGTTGATCAGAGCAGCCCTGAAATGGGGATCCCCTGGACCAATCCAAACCAGGATATCTTTGAGGAAGTTGAGGTTTCGGGCATCGGTAACGCGGCCGAATATGGATTGATAACGGGCGGTGTGATCAACATCATCACCAAATCTGGGGGGAACAACTTTTCTGGTTCCTTGTCATTTTATGGGCAAAATGGTGCCTCAACTGCAGATAACAATCCTGATCCTGAGGGATCTGAATCCTTCAAGAGGTGGCATACATATGACCTCTCGTTGTCTTTGGGAGGCCCTATCAGTAGAGACAATGTTTGGTTTTTTGCGAACTATAATATCCGAAGGAATAGATCTTCAGGTTGGCAAGATGACCCCGATTATGTGGCTGACGATGTGCAGGATGAAGGATTCTTCAAAATCACGTCGTCTTTTAACAATAAGCACGAACTTGTAGGCAGCTTCGCTTACGAAAACGAAGATTTTGGCGAAGTTCCTGATCCATGGAATATGCCTGAAACAATAATTAAGGAAGTCCTGCAAACCTATATCTGGAACCTCCGGTACACCTGGGTGGTCGGCGACAACTCCTTTTTGGACGCCAAATATTCTGGATGGCACAGTCCTGATGATTATATGGTCGCGGTAGGTGATGTAAACTTTGATGCAAGGCCCCACGTTGATGATGCGACAGGAGTGCTGTCCAACGCTCCCGGCTGGGCAGCTCAGTGGACCATAGATTCTCACCAATTGAATGCGGGATTCTCTCATTTTTCTGACGATTTTCTGGGAGCCGATCACGATTTTAAATTCGGAATACAGTACAACAAAGGGAGCCTTGAAGCTATTGCAGGCTACCCTGGAGGCGGTTATTACATCGATTATTATGGCGAACCTTATTTCCTGTATACACAGCAACAATATTCGTACGGTGGCATCGTTGACCGAAAGGGAATTTTCTTCGATGATTCTATCCACATTGGAGGAAGGCTGACTGTAAACCTCGGAATTAGGTTCGACCGCCAAAGAGGGAGCATTCCTGCTCTCCCGCTTTTGGATGGTTGGGAGGAAACCGGTGAAAATTCGCCGAGTATAGATGAGGTAATGGCCTGGGATGTTATATCACCTCGAATCGGCTTCGCCTACCAGTTGACTCCGGATGGAAAAACTCTGTTCAAAGGCAGTTTTGGCCGATATTACGATGCCATGCATATCTCCAACTTTTCCTGGCCGGGTCCTGGATATACAGATTGGACTGGATATGAGTGGTTTGATGGGCAATGGGAGGAATTTGATTTCCTCCCAGGGGAACAAGGCTATGGTATTGACGAAGACATCAAGAATCCGTATTCCGAGCAGTTGTTCTTTTCGTTGGAGCGGCAAATAGGGAGCGACTTCTCGGCAGAGTTGATGTATATCAACAAAAGGGAGGGGGATGGCCTTGGATGGGAAGGAAGGGATACGAGTTACGAGGAAGTCCAAAGGACATCTCCTGACAATGGCCAAACATATACCGTCTTCAATAGGACGGGTGGTCCTCCTGATATCTGGTTGGATAATCCTGACGGTTATGCACAAGACTACGACGGTGTGATTCTCGCTTTTAACAAGAGATATTCAAATAAATGGATGATGAATGCATCCGTTTCGTGGAGTCATTCTACTGGTTTGAATATGAGGTCTCACGATACGAGTCAACAAAATATTTCTGCTAATTCTGGAGGTTTTGGAAGAGATCCTAATGATCTGATTAATGCAACGGGCGACCTTCAACATGACAAAAGGTTTGTGGCTAAATTCACTGGTGGATTTGACTTGCCGTGGGAGTTGTTCTTCAGCGGTTATTTCACATGGCAGGACGGCCGACCACGCCCAGCGATGGTAAGGATCTTGGATCTCGAACAAGGACGGCGAGAAATCCTAGCAGATCCTAGGGGGGATACGAGATATCCGTCGTTCTATACCCTGAATCTAAGGCTGCAGAGGAACTTCGCCCTTGGGAACACCTGGGCGCTCAAGGTCATGCTCGACCTGTTCAATGCTACCAATGACGACACGTTCAGAGGGTGGCGCTCCAACAACATGTGGCGCGACACGTTCAATGAGCAATCTGGTCTCCCTGAGCCGGCGAGCGTGCAGTTAGGATTGAAGCTGTCGTTCTGATCGTAATAAGGAAAAGAAATCTCGCTCTGTTCTCCGCACAGAATAGTTCTGGGGAGAACAGCAGCGCTGGTTCCAACATGGAGTGCGGCTTTTGTTGCGACTCCGAATCATCAATCGGAAATCGTCAACCAGAGGGGTCGCCAACCTAGCCAATTTTGATTCGCTGACAACCGAGGTCCGGAATATTGAAAAACATCGATGGCTACAAATGCATTCAATGCGGAGCCGAGTTTCGGGTTGATGACATCGAGTATTAGAGAAGGGGACTGCGAAGACTGTTTCCCGACGCAAATCGATGGGTTCTAATCCTGAGGCCAATCACCGGAAGGGAAGACTCAAATGGTGGAAAAACGATATGCGATCTTCGTTGCGATCCTAGTCACCCTATTCTCAGGGATCGTAGGCTGTCGTCAAACGGCCACGGATTACGACATCCTGATCACGAACGGGACAATCCTCGATGGATCCGGTGATCCCGGTTTTTCAGGGGACATTGGCATCGTTGGTGACACCATAGCCGACCTTGGCGATCTCTCAGGAAGAACAGCCGTCACAACCATCGACGCCACCGGACTTGCAGTTTCTCCGGGGTTTATCGATCTGCACACTCACTGTGATGGTGGATTAGGCCGAGTCGACTCGAACATCAACCTGAACTACCTCATTCAAGGGACGACAACAGTCGTGACTGGCAATTGCGGTGATGGAACATTCGATATCGCCGAAATCAAACGGAACTGGGAAGAACTGGGCATAGGGACAAATGCCGTTCATCTGGTTGGCTTCGGATCAGTCCGGGCTGAAGTCATGGGTGTAGAACCGCGCGACGCCAACCCGGAGGAATTAAGCAGAATCAGAGAGATTTTCCGCCAGGCGATGAAGGAAGGGGCCTGGGGAATGAGCACGGGTTTGGAATATATCCCTGGACGGTATGCAGCGACCGAGGAGATTATCGAGGTCGCAAGAATCGTCAGCGAGTATGGGGGCGTGTACGCCAGTCATCAACGCAACGAGTTCGATCGTGCCCCCGACTCCACTCGAGAGACGATCCGGATTGCGGAGGAAGCCGATTTGCCGGCGAATGTCTCACACCTCAAGGTCTGTCGAAAGAATAATTGGGGTGATATGGAACAGGTCGTCGATCTGATCAATGAGGCCCGCGCAAGGGGAATCAAGATCGTTGCGGATATGTATCCCTATCACTTTGCATCTGGGGGACCTATTCTTCCGATGGTCAGAAACTCCGGTTGGGCTCCCTTTCATCTACCAGCGAATATGGAACCTTTTGCAGAGCTCAGAAAGAAGATGAGGGCTGACGACCTCTCAGACGCAGAGATGAAGGAACTGAGAGAGACGTACATCGATGAGCTGGCAAAGGCCCTGCGGGATGAATCGAAACGAGAGCTGATCCGAAAATCCGTACTCGAAGGGGAGCCGCACAAACCAAGTTCTGTGGCCTTAGCGGGATGGGACAGCTATCTCGTAACAATCGCAGAGAAGAATTCGCACCTTGTTGGGAAGATCCTATCCGATATCGCCAAGGAAGAAGGCAGAGATCCTTTCGATGTGGCGGCAGATCTGGTCATTGATGAACCCGACCTTTATGTTGCGTGCGGAGTCATGTCGGAAGAGGACATGGAATTCGGGATCCAGCAGGATTGGCTGGCCTTCTCGAGCGACGGCGGTGCGATGTCGGTCTCCAAGGAGTCTGACCCGCCCAAAAAAGGACATCCCCGCGCTTATGGCAGTCAAGCCAGAGTCATCCGCAAGTATGTCAGAGAAGAAAACCTGTTGACATTGGAAACTGCCGTCAAAAAAATGACCTCTCTGCCTGCCTCGTTTCTTCAAATCAATGACAGAGGATTGTTAAGAGCAAAATACAAGGCCGACATCGCCATTTTCGACCCAGAAACCATAAAAGACAACAGCACAAATGCTGATGTACGTCAGTACAGTACAGGAACGAAATTCGTGATAGTCAACGGAAAAATCTGTATTGAAAATGGGAAGTACAACGGTGTTCTTAACGGTAGATTACTTTTGTTAACCGAAAATCCATGAACATAGTGGGGTCATCATCAAACCCGTCGAATTCGTGCAGGAGGCATCTATGAAGAAAGCAACTCTAAGTTGGATCTTATCCCTCATGGTCGCCGGCACTCTTTTTTCTCAAGACGTGAATCTCCGTCCTATGACGATAGATGATTCTCTCAACATGGTCCGTCTGGGAGATGTCCATATGTCTCCCGATGGCAAATCGGTGTTCTTTTCAAAATCAGCGCTGGATTGGGAAAAGAACAAAAGAACAAAGAGCTTCTTCTTGATCCCAGCGAACGGAGGTGAGGCCAGACCGTTCATAGGAGACGCGGGTGGCAGCGATTTCCAGTTTTCGCCCGATGGCAAATACCTTTCATTCAAAAGACCTGCTGAGGAAACCGAACAGGTCTTTGTCATGAGCCTCGTTGGAGGCGAGGCTGTCCAACTCACGCACCACACGAATGACATCGAGGACTACAAGTGGTCCCCGGACGCACGCCAGATATTCTTCACGTCGGAAGAGCCGATGGGTGAAGAAGAAAAACGAGAGTACGACCTCGGTGATGATGTCGTCTTTGTCTATGAAGCGCCGAATGGGAGAGAGAGGGAGTCTTGGAAGAACCTCTGGCTCATCGATGTCGCCACCAAGGAAGAGACCAGAATCACCGATGAGGAACTCATCATCAACGAATTCGATATCTCGTCTGATGGAAGACATGTCGTGTTCGCTGCAACGGAGATGGAGGATGCAAACTACTCTTTCCTATCCGAGCTCTACTGGCTCGATGTGAGTGAAGAGACACTCTCCAAGTTGACGAACAATCAGGCATCGGAGGGAAGGTTGTTGTGGTCCCCGGACGGAGAGACGTTTGCCTACCACGCCCCTTCGAGGACGAAAAGTGACCTTACACATGGTTTTCTCTGGATCATGAATCCCAGAACAGGAGAGCGAAGGAAACTGGAGAGGCCGAACCAGGGGGGAATCTCGGGTCTGGCATGGACCCCGGACGGTGAGAGTCTCTTGTTCAATGAAGGACGCCGTACCAGTCGCAATCTCCATCGACTCAACATTGAGACAGGAGGAATAACAGACGTCACGAACGGTGACGGCTCGCTCCGAGCCCTCGCCTATTCCAAAGACCGAACGAGGATGGTCTATTCGTACAGTGATTGTGTAACGCCGCCGGATCTGTACGTTTCTGCCGTGAGTGAGATCGAGCCCGTTCGATTGACGGATGTCAATCCGTGGATAACGAAGGAAATCCTGCTGGCTGACTGTGAGCCCGTACGGTGGAAGAGTAAGGACGGCCTGGAGATCGAGGGCGTTCTCTATGTCCCAGCGGATGCGAAGGCAGACGAGAGACTTCCCCTTATGGTGACGATTCATGGAGGCCCGCCAGGACATTTTTCAAACCGTTTCAGAGCCGAGTTCCAACTGTACACAGGGCTGGGATACGCAGTCTTCGGACCGAATATCCGCGGAAGCGACAGCTATGGCGATGACCATCTCTGTGCCCTCCAAGGTGATGTGGGGGGCGGTGAATTCGATGACGTGATGTCTGGCGTCGACTATCTCATTGCATCTGGGATCGCAGATTCGGAACAATTGGGAGTTCGAGGTTGGAGTTGGGGCGGGATACTCGGAAGTTGGGTTATTACCCAGACGGACCGGTTTAAGGCTGCCGCCCTCGGCGCCATGGTCGGCAGTTGGACCGCGGAGACGGGGGCTGGCCTCTTCTGGGACCTCCGATATCATTACATTGAAGGAGCCCATTGGACCAACCCCGAAGAATGGCGCCGGGTATCATCGCTCTGGTATGTCAACAACGTGACAACTCCCACACTCCTTATCCACGGCGAGAAAGACATGGTGAGCACCGATAATCAAGCCTTGATGTTCTGCTATGCGATGAAAGAAATTGGCAAAGCTCCTGTCCGTTACATCAAATTCCCTCGAGAAGGACATGGATTTAGGGAACCCAGGCATCAGCGGCGCCGCTATGTCGAGGAGATCAGGTGGATGGAAAAGCACATCCGTGGCATAGACTGGGACCCATGGGAACGCGAATAACACCGAAATAGAAATATCAAATTGGACATTGAAATGGAAAAAAACCAGAAGAAACCGTTGAACCTCCTATTGTTTGCAATCGTCTTCTTGAGTTTCTTTTCTTCGCCCCAGCCTGCCATTGCCCTTCAGGCATACCCACACACAGACTTGACTGATCGAGTGGATGAGTTGTTTCGACAATGGGATCGCAGCGATTCCCCTGGGGCTGCAGTCGGCATTTTCAAGGACGGGAGAATTATCTACGCTCGCGGTTACGGAATAGCAAATCTCGAGTACGCCCTGCCCTGGACGCCACAGACGCCCTCGCGAACCGGCTCGATTTCAAAGCAGTTTGTTGGAATGTGTATTGCGATTCTAGCCGAACAGGGGAAGCTATCTCTCGATGATACCTTGCGACAGTATTTCCCTGAGTGGCCCGATTATGGTGACGAGATCACCATCAAACATCTTCTTTACCACACGAGTGGGATCCGCGAATATCTGACTCTCGTGGACCTGATGGGGAAACCGGAAGGCAGCGGCTACATTTACACGCCCAACGAACTTGTCAGGACACTTTCACGACAGAAAGAACTCAATTTCAAGCCGGGCGAGATGTTCTCGTATTCGAATTCAGGATATTTTCTGCTCTCAGAAATTGTCAAGAAGGTGACTGGGCAAGAAACCAGTACTTTTGCAGAACTGAATGTCTTCGATCCACTAGGAATGGCTAATTCTCATTTTCACGACGATCCGAATAGGATAGTCAAAAACCGGGCCTACGGATATTCTCCAAAAAAGGAGGACGGCTGCCGAATTGACATCCTTCGACTTCGAGTAATTGGTGATCTTGGGGTTGTTTCCACAATCGAAGATTTTCATAAATGGGATCAAAACTTCTACGACAATAAATTGGGTAACGGATCTCAAAAATTAATAAACACGATGCTGACAACTGGAAAATTGACGAACGAATCGGAACTATCGTACGCATTTGGTTTGAGGGTCAGTAATTACAGAGGTTTGTCTTCGATAGGCCACGGAGGCTCTGCCGTGGGCTACCAGGCCCAGTTTATGCAGTTCCCGCGCCACAGATTCTCGGTTGTCATCCTCTCGAATCTGAGTAACTTCCCTACCGGGAGAATCGCAAGACAGATCGCTGATCTATATCTCGCCGAACAATTCACGGAACCTGCGGCGGTCAGGGAACGCCCAAACCGTACTCACCCCGAGCCTATCTCGGTCCCTGTGTCACAACTTGAGGAGTATGGGGGCAAATACTACAGTGACGAACTTGACGTCCTCTATGCTCTCAGAGTGGAAAAGGGCGAATTGGTTTTGGAGCTTCGGGAGAAGTTGCATGCGCTTACCCCTTTTGCCATGGATCGTTTTGGTTGGCAAGGCCGGGAGTTACGGTTTGCCAGAGACCAAGAAGGGCGCATAACCGGGTTCACGATCGAGGAAGGTATCGTCAAGAACTTGGAGTTCGTCAAGGTCAATGGGGAGTAGTTGGTTTAACTTCAAAAACCGAGGCCCCGAATTCGGTGTGTCAAGGAGGAACTCAAAATGAAAAAAATCTCGTTTTTGGGCGCTCTTGCGTTGTTCTTATTCCCGTTGGTCGGTTTCGCCCAAACCTCTCCCGAAGAATTCTTAGGTCACAAGGTAGGGGCGGACAGGAAAATCGCGCATTACGGTCAAATCCAGGCCTATTTCGAAAAACTCGCTGGAGAATCCAAAAAAATCAAGGTTTTGACGATAGGGGAATCCACGCTAGGAAAACCGATAATCATGGCTGTGATCACAGCTGAAGAGAACATGGAGAATCTGGATACCTATAGGGGAATCGCCAAGAGGTTGAGAGATGCAAGGGGGTTAACTCCCGATGAGGCTGAGAAATTAGCGGAAGAGGGTAAGGTCATCGTCTTCCTAACTTGCAATATTCATGCAACAGAGATTGGCTCGTCTCAAATGGCAATGGAGTTGGCCCACAAGCTCGTCACAGCAGACACGCCATTTGATACCGATGCGGTACTCGACGACGTCATCGTTCTCCTTGCGCCGACCATTAACCCAGATGGTCAAGAAATGGTAACCGATTGGTACCGAAAATACGTTGGAACAGAGTATGAGGGCGGCCCTATGCCGTGGCTCTATCAGCATTACGTCGGTCATGACAACAATCGCGATTTCTTCATGTTGACCCAAACCGAAACAAGAGCCGTAACAAAGGTCATGTATCAAGACTGGATCCCTCAAGTCCATATCGACCAACATGAAATGGGTGAGGATGGGGCTCGTTTTTGGTTACCACCTTTTGCAGATCCTCCTAATCCAAATGTCCATCCTCTTGTCTGGCGTGGAGTTGCTCTATTTGGCATGAACATAGCCTACGATCTTCAGAACAACGGCCATCAGGGTGTCCAATACGGACGTGAATTCGCCGGATGGTGGGATGGGGCCTGTGACAACACGCCCTTGTTTCACAACACCATATGTCTTCTCAGCGAAGCAGCATCCGTGAAGATCGCGAGCCCTATCGATGTCGACATCGCAGAAATCTCAGATCACTTTGTCAAACGTGGTATGGAGTTCCCCGACCCCTGGCCAGGTGGTTGGTGGAGGCTGAGAGACATCGTGGATTACGAGTTGACCTCGTCCATGGGTTTGATCAAGACGGCGTATCTTCACAAAAAGGAACTGTTATACAACTTCTACAAAATGAGTAAGGACTCCATTGAAAAACGGAAAGAAGGAGAGCCCTACGCTTTTGTTGTGCCAATGAATCAACACGATTATCCCACTGCACTCAGAATGATCGATACGCTGATGTTCGCTGGGGTGGAAATCAACCGCGCCAAAGAAGACTTTGTTGTGGGTGATACAACCTACGATGCCGGCTCGTTCGTGATCCTCACGTCTCAGCCCTACAGGCCGTATGTGCAGGCATTGCTCGAAATCCAAAACCACCCGGACCCGAAACGCGAATTTCCTAACGGTCCGTTTATGCGACTCAATTATGACAATGCGGGCTGGACTCTCCCATTACAGATGGGGGTCAGATGTGATCAAATCGGTATTCCGTTCAAGGCAGATCTCGAAAGATTGGATACGGTCCCCCACGCTCCTGTATCTCTAGCCAAAGATACCGCGTCGCATATTATTCTTGATTCCCGCCTCAACAATAGTTATTCGGTGGTGTTCGCTCTCCTCCAGGAGGATGCCGAAGTCTTCCGCACCAAAGACCGCGTGAGAATTGAGGGTACCGAAGCGGCTGCAGGGAGTTTTGTCATCAAGAACACACCTCAGGTTCAAAAAGTCCTACCAGGGCTTTTGGAGAAATGGCGTGTTGAAGCCCATTCGCTCGATCACATTGAAGAAATCCCCAAGGCCTCGCTCAAAAGGCATCGCATCGGGCTCTATCAGTCTTGGAGATCCAATATGGACGAAGGCTGGACACGATACGTCTTTGATGATCTGGGGATCCCATACGCAACGCTTCACAACGAGGATTTCAGGGGTACCAAGAACAGGACGACAGATCTGAGGACGAAGTTCGATGTGATCGTTTTTGCAGATGAGGACCCTGCTGTGATCGTAAATGGGAGGCGAGATTCCTCCTCACGTTATGTAAGCTCTCATGGAGTCTATCCTCCTGAGTACCAAGGCGGTATCGGCGAAGAAGGAGTGGAAGCGTTGAAATCCTTCGTCGAGGGTGGTGGCATCCTCGTTACACTCAACAGAGCCAGCGGTTTGGCGTTCAATGAGTTTGAGATTCCTGCTGGAAATGCCATTGAGAAGATTGACCGGAGCGAATTCTTCTGCCCTGGTTCCATCTTACGCGTCAAGGTAGATAACAAGACGCCTGTCGGATACGGAATGCCAGAAGAAGCGGCCATCATGTTTTATCGAGGCATGGCCATTCAAACGCAGATTCCCCCGGAAGGGTGGGATAGGAAGGTGGTGGCGAGATTTCCTGAAGATGATGTCCTTTTGAGCGGCTGGCTCTTCGGGGAGGACGTGATTGCGCGCAAAGCTGCGGTGGTCGACATGCAGCACAAAAAAGGGCGTTTCATTCTGATCGGATTCCCATGTCAACACAGAGCCCAATCTCATGGGACATATAAATTTCTTCTCAACGCTCTCCTGTATCCAGAATCAGACTGACGAATTGCGTGACGCCATTCGATGGTGTGGGCAGGGCAATCCTGAGGGTCGCGGCGTCGCACCCTCAGGGTTGCGTCGTGCCTAGTGCACCATCAGAAGCCTGGACCGGCCTTCGTCATCGGTGCCACGTACTTAATTGCTTCATTGCCGATAGGATCTCGCGACGCTACGCGACAATGCGGCAATGAGGTACGTGGCACCCATGCAAGAATGTGAGCATTGACTTAGGTGTCCTTGGGGGCCGCGATGAAGGCAGCTTTCTTCGAAGAGTTTGGGGGGGCGTTGACAGTCTCGCAGGTGGACGACCCCGCAGTCGACGACGACGGGGTGATCATCAAGGTCGAGGCGAGCGGGATCTGCCGCAGCGATTGGCACGGCTGGTTAGGCCACGACGCGGACATCCGTCACCTTCCGCACGTGCCGGGCCACGAGCTGGCCGGCACCGTCGAGGAGGCCGGCAAGAACGTCGCCCGATGGAAAAAGGGCGATCGGGTGACGGTGCCCTTCGTGTGCGCCTGCGGATTATGCCCCGAGTGCATCGCCGGCAACCATCAGGTTTGCGACCATCAGACGCAACCCGGATTCACCCACTGGGGATCCTTCGCCCAGCTCGTCGCGATCCACCACGCCGACGTCAACCTGGTGGGCCTGCCCGACGACATGACTTTCGTGACAGCGGCGAGCTTAGGGTGTCGATTCGCAACCTCGTTCAGGGCCGTGGCCGTCCAGGGTCGGGTGGTAGCCGGGGAGTGGGTCGCGGTCCACGGCTGTGGCGGCGTGGGGATGTCGGCCGTTATGATTGCTGCGGCGCTGGATGCCAACGTCATCGCAGTGGACATAGATCCCAAGGTCCTGGCGCTCGCCGAGCGGCTCGGAGCGACCGCTGTGATCGATGGGAGTGGGGTCGATGACGTTGCTGATCGGATCCACGGGCTCACTGGCCGCGGTGCGCACGTGTCGATCGACGCCCTCGGCAGTGCGACAACCGCCGCGAACTCCATCCTTTGCCTCCGAAAGCGAGGTCGACACGTGCAGGTCGGGCTGCTCGCAGGCGATGACTACCGGCCGCGACTCCCCATGGAGCAAGTCATTGGCAAGGAGCTCGAAATCCTCGGCAGCCACGGCATGCAGGCGCACCGGTACGAAGTCTTATTTAAGATGATCACCTCGGGGAAGCTCGACCCGCAGAAAATCGTCGGCAAGACCGTTCCGCTGGAGGAAGCCCCGAGCGAGCTCGAGGGCATGAGCACCTTCGGTGCGGTCGGCATCACGGTGATCGATCGGTTTTGAAAAAGGGTGCAAAGCAAAAGGTGCCTGGCACGCAGTTCCGGAACTGATTGACACAAATACGGAAATCGGTGCCTGGCACGGTTATCGCGCAGCCACTGTGGCGGCGGTGGTCGCGATTCTTGCTCTGGCCCTCGGCATTACCGGGCTCAGTGTCGGATTGGTGCGTGCCACGCGGGCCGAGGCGGAGGCCCGGCAGGAGGCCGAGACCGCCAAGCAGATCTCAGACTTCATGACAGAGCCATTCAAAGCTCCACGAGGCAACAGGTCTCTCGGGAAGACGATAACGGCTCGGGAAATTCTCGACAAGGGAGCCGCACGGATCGAGAATGAGCTGGCGTGTCGCCGGTGCTCAAGAAGCGCGGGACTCTGGCGCTATAACGCGGTTTTGAGCCGATGTGGATTCTGTAGCACCTGGTCGTAGAGCCGGTCGACGTACTCCACGTAGGCGGGCTCGGTTTCCTGGGCAGAGAGGTTGAGGGCGACAGCTCTGAAGTAGGCCAGCGAGCGGATCGGCGGCAGGGGCTTGTTCGTTGATCGGCGCCGGCGGATGAGTGCAAGCTTGAAGGCGAGGCGAATGGTCTCGAGCGGTACGTTATGAGCGAAGAGATCAGCCGCGATCTCCCAATCCGCCGAGCTTGGGACGGCGGGCGTGTCGGGGTCGTCGAGATAGAGACGGACGACCCGGGCGATGTAGGAGGAGCGCGAGGCGGTCACGATCGGTCTTTCCCTTTTACTTTCGCCTTGCGCTTCTTGGCGCGGGCGGCGGCATCCTCCTTGGATTCCTTGAGGCGGTAGGAGTCGGCGTGGATCTGGACGACCTCGCAGCGATGGACGAGACGGTCGACGATGGTGGTGACACAGGTCGCCGAAGGGAAGACCTCGTTCCACTCGGCAAACGGCTTGTTGGTGGTGACGAGGATCGGCTTGTGCTCGTGTCTTCTGGAGACCACCTCGTAGAGGAGGTCGGCATGACGGGTGTCGTAGGACAGGTATCC
>SDBV01009322.1_pt1 | contig 13069 bp, 9 predicted proteins | sample 2277081 | NCBI WGS metagenome assembly SDBV01 (sample SAMN10402039, study PRJNA504765) | marine sediment metagenome | isolation source: marine sediment core GS10_PC15, 223 cmbsf | place: Arctic Ocean: Southern Knipovich Ridge | collected 2010
GCCCTCGCCTACTTCGATGCCGACGAGGGCCTCGAGGGCTGGACCGACACAGGCCACGTCACCAGCGCCGAAAACGGCTGGATCGAGGTGACACTCCCATAAGTTTGCTGTTCCCCGATCCGCCCCGTCATGACAAGAGTACGAAATAGGAGGTATTCGAAATGAGTAGTTGGACAAGCATGTTTCGGTCTGCAGGCCTGGGAGCGGTAGTCGCCGCGGCCCTCGCGTTGGTCCTGTTGATCGGCAGCGGCGCCGTCCAGGCGGACGGCTCAGGTCTGACCCTGGACGCGGCCGAAGCCACGATCACCGTGGACGGCAACAACTCTGACTGGGCGGCCATCACCGGCCTCACCGTCACCCTGGAACAGATCGAGATCCCCGCCGGGGTCGAGTGGGACGAACCCGGTGCTGTCGACCCGATTGACGCCACCGTGAAGGTCGCCACCGACGACAGCAAGATATACGTGCTGTTCGAGGTGCCGGACGACTACGACTTCGACCCGGCGGACCACAACTTCTCGGCGTCTCCCAACGTGATGTTCCTCATCGACGCGGCCGCTGGCCCCCACATGGGCGCTGGCGATGACGATTTGGAGACCGGTCTGGGAATGGTGGACATCTGGCACTGGGAGCTGGACTGCGCCGCCGGTGTGACGTCCGGCGGCGGTGACGCCGGGAGCGGCAACGACCCGGACTGCAACCTGGACGACGAGTACAGCACCGACCCCGAGGAACGCGAAGACGACGGCGGCGGAGACACAGCGAACGCCGCTGCTGAAAACAGTATCGCCGGGGTTTGGAGCCACACGAACAGTGCCGGCGGCATCGGCGCGGCCGGTACCTGGATCTTCGAGATGTCGCGTCCGCTGCAGACCGGCGACCCTGAGGACGCCCAGTTCACAGCTGGTGGCACAGCGAAGATGGCCCTGGCTTACTTCGATGCCGACGAGGGCCTCGAGGGCTGGACCGACACCGGCCACCTGGTCAGCTCTGAAGAGGGATGGATCGTTATTAACCTGCCGGGTGCTGCTCAGGACACACCCACGCCGACAGCCGGACCGACGGCGACGGCCAGCCCGGGCACCGTCCCGACCTCAGGCGGCCCACCTGGCGATGACGGCGGCATCTTGGCGCCGCTGGCGCTGGTGCTTGCTCTCGGCGGTGCGGCTCTCGTGGCTGGACTCGGGGCTCTATACCTGCGGGTCCGCGCGCGCGCCGTGTAAGCGAACAATACTCATCTGGGGGATGCCCGAGCATCCCCCAGATGAGGTTGTCCCAGGCGGCGAGGCGCTTCGTGGGCCTGCGTTTCTGAAACATATCGCTCTCGATCCCCTACCATCGGCCCGTCCGCCTGGGTGCACTGTCCCACTGCGCCTGGCTCTCCTCTGTCCCCGGGCGAAAGTCGACAAGCCGGCGCTCTCCGGCGTTTCCCAGGAGGCTAAGGGTCAGAGTCTCGTCATGCTTGCGAGCCGGTCTTCACCTGGGCGTGCGGTTGACCGCAACTGCGAGTAATGGCGGTGGTACGGAGAAACTTGCGTCCCTGCGTATCAAAGTCATAAGCTGCCCTCGGGGTTCACTGCCAGCAATCGGCAGCGAGCGCGCCGACTAACGCGGGCTCGACCGGGCTAAGAATCGCACACTTCGATCGGCCAGCAGGCCCACCTGGGGATCGGGAAGGCCCCGCCCCGGGCTGACGCCCAGCCCCCGGATGGACTTCTAGGATCAGCTGGTAGCCTTCCTGACCTTCGCGGCGCTGACGCCCATAACCGCGAGATCGCAGCTGACCTGGACCTGGCACTGATCACTAGACCAGAAGGAGGGCTAGCATGAAATGTCTGATCCTGGCCGCAGGTAATGGCGGGCGGCTGGCCCAAGTATGCGACTCGAAGCCGCTTGTCCGGATCGCCGGGATGCCGCTAATCGAGCACACCATTGCTACCGCGCAACAGGCCGGCGTCACCGACTTCTACGTGGTCACCGGGTATGCCGCTGACCGAGTCGAGGCCTTCCTGTCGGAGCTGAGCCATCGCAGGCGCGTGAGTATCACCCCAATCAGGAACCCGGAGTGGGAGTTGGGCAATGGACTATCTCTGCTCGCGGGTCGTAGGCAGCTTGATGAGCCCTTTCTGTTGCTAATGGCCGACCACATCCTCGACCGGGCGATCCTTGACCGGCTTCTCGCCCAGCCACTGGACGACGGGGAGGTAATTCTGGCCGCCGATTTCGGAATCGATGAGAACCATCTGGTTGACCTCGACGACGTGACGAAGGTCCGGGCCAACGATCAGCAACTAGTCGAAATCGGGAAGGAGTTGAGCACGTATAGCGCGTTCGACACCGGGGCCTTTCTGTGCTCGCCGCAAATTTTCGATGCTGTCGAAGAGAGCGTGAAGGCTGGGGATCGCTCTGTTTCCGGTGCGATCCGCCGCCTGGCCGTGAGGGGAAAGGCGAAGGTGATCGACGTGCGGGACCATCGCTGGCTTGACGTCGATACGCCGCAAGACCTCCGGAATGCGGAGCGGCTCCTGTTTCAGAATCTTTCGAAGCCTCAAGACGGCTTCATCTCCCGCACCATCAACCGGAGGATCTCCACGGCAATCTTCACGCCGTTGTTGCTGAAGTTATCGCGGCGAATGACAGCGAACCTGGTGTCGCTTCTTGCTTTTTTTGTCAGCTTCGTGGCCAGCCTGACCTTCTTCCTTGGCCTCCCCATCGTGGGCGGTATCGTGATTCAACTGGCTAGCATCCTGGACGGGAGTGACGGCGAGGTTGCGCGGCTGAAGAAGCTGCAATCCCCCTTCGGGAACTTCTTTGATGCCGTGCTCGATCGCTACTCGGACGGTTTCATATTGTTCGGAATGTTCTACTACATGCTGACTGCGTCCGCCATCGGTAACCTATTGGGCCCGTCCGCCACCACCCTTGTAGTCGGCACGTCGATGCTGGCGCTGCTCGGAACGCTGATGGTCAGCTATACTTCCGCGAAATCGGTCGCGGATTTCGGCTACCGGTACGGCGGCCAATGGACTGCGGCCGGAAGGGGTAGGGATCTGAGGCTGTTCGTGCTCGCCCTCGGGGGAGTCGGAACACTGATTCATCCGATCTCCGTCTTCGTCGCCGTGCTCGCTGTGGCGCTGCTCACGACCGGCATTGTCTTGTGGCGCGTGTGGACCTCCTGGAAGCATGCCAATGGCCGGAGCCCGCTGGTGGGTACCAGTCCGAAAGCGGTGATCTTCGACTTTGACGGCACTATCGCGGACACGATGCCGTTCCTATCGGATCTGGCCGCCGGTCTGATCACCAAGAACTATGAGGTCTCCGGGGCGGAGGCACGCCGGAGGTATCTCGAGACAACCGGGATGGACTTCGGCAGCCAGCTTGAGGAGATCTTTCCAGGACACGAAAGCAACGGCGCAGTGGCTGCCACCATGGAATTGGGCAAGAGAGGGCGTATTCTTGAGCATCCGCTGTTCGAGGAGGTCGTCCCTGTCCTGAGGTTTTTCCAAGATAGGGGTGTCAGACGGTTCGTCTGTAGCAGCACACTGGAGACGATCGTCCGGCAGTACACGAAGAAAGCCGGAATCGATGACCTGCTCGACGGCTGCTTCGGCTACAAGCCCGGCTTCGCCAAGGGCCAGCAGATTGAGTTCATTCTGCGCCACTACAACCTCCGTCCTGATGAGGTCATCTTCGTCGGCGACTCGCTGATGGACTACGAGTTCGTCAGGGGCAAGGGCGTCCGATTCATCGGACTGCGCCGCCTCTTCGAAGAGCATGACTTTCGAGACCGGGGGCTGTTCAGCGTAAAGGACCTGACCGAGCTCGCGAGTGTGTGGCGCCGATCGGAAGGCGTCATCCACTTCGTCAACGGAGCCTGAGGCCCCAAAGCGTCTTCCACCGGGCCCTCCGCGTTTGTTCCCTATCTAATGCGCTTCGTCATCTTCGTCGGGAGTAGCGGCGGTGGGCAATCGCTTGCCCGGCAGCGGAGGCGAGGCACTGTAGGCCTCCTGAACCCGGATGGCGCCCAGCTTTCGGCCAAGGCTCGAACGCCAGCCCTGGAACTCCCCCTTCACCTGGTAGGCGACTGGCTCCATCGTGATAACCGCCGCAGCGACCCGTTGCCCTGACCGCGGACACGCGGGCTGCTCAGGTCCGCTCCCACCCCACACAAGCCCGGCCGAGCCCGCTGATGCCATCGCCATCGCCGGCAGGCACTCCGGGTGCCCGTCGTCGTCCAGAAACGCTACTGCCTTCGCCGCTCGGAGGCGGCTGAACTTCTCGCGTACCTGTGGGGGCATCGCAAACCCGCCCCCGCCGTTGCCGGAAACACTTCGCGCCAGCCACCGGCTGCGTACGGCGTCGACGAGCAGACCGGCCCGCGAGAACTCTAGCTTGCGGGGCGCATCCAGCACTTCGATCACCCCGGCGCTCCGGATACCGCTATAGGCGTTATAGCGAACGTCCTCACTCTTCATCAGATGGTCGTAATGGTCGCCGGAGCGCTGAAACTCCAGGAATCGCCCCTTGATCGTCCATGCACGGAGATCCGCTGAGATCGCCAGGATCGAGACCCGCGGATCGGCCTCCAGGTTCCGGCGGGTCTTCCAGATCATCAGCTCCGCGAAGATGATCGTCCGTTCGTCGACGGCCTCCAGCGAGAGCACGGGCACGACGTTAGGGGTGCCGTGATCATCGCGTGTCGCGAGGAACTTGGGAGTGCGCGATCCGGACAGAACCGTTATCGTCTCCGGGTTGAGCCCACCCCGGGATGCTGAAGCAGCAGACATCGCCACAGTCACCGACTCTCGCCGGCGCCAACGACCTGCACGCCGCTGCTTTCGGCGATATGCGCCAGACGCTCCATCTGAGAGCCCGTCGGTGGCTCCGTCTTCTCCAGGTCGTAGGCCAGGGCCAGGCGATGGTACTTGGGCCGTCCGAGGTTGGTGTACGGCAGGAGGTCCCAGCGCTCGACTGTTGGCATCCGCTCCCTGATGAAGTTAGCGATCGCCCTGATGTTCTCCTCGCTCGCCGTGTAGCCCGGCACGATCGGCGTGCGCACCCAGATCGGCACGCCGCGCTCCGATAGCGCGGCCGCGTTGGCGAGAATGCGGTCCGAGTACACGCCCGTCGCCTCGTGATGATCGGTGCGATCCGCGATCTTCAGGTCGAACAGGATCAGATCAACTCCGGGCGCCAGGCGTTCGTACACGCTCCAGTCAGCGTAGCCACAGGTGTCGAGGGCCGCCCCAATACTCGCCTCGCGGCAGAGCGCAAAGAAGGCCTCCAGGAAGTCGGGCTGCATGGCCGGCTCGCCGCCGGAGACGGTCACTCCACCGCCGGAAGTCTCGTAGAACGCCCTGTCCTTGACCACCTGCTCCAAAAGCTCAGCAGGCGTCCAGCGCCGGCCGATCAGTTCCAGCGCGCCGGATGGGCAAGCGTCCGCGCAGATGTCGCAGGGCGAGCACCGATCGCCGTCGATCCGCATGCCTTCTGGCTCCAGCTCCAGGGCGTTACTCGGACAGGCCGGCACGCAGCGCTGGGCCCCTATGCAGCGAACGTCATACCAGACAAGCTGCGGATGCGGGGAGAGGCCCTCGGGGTTCTGGCACCAGCGGCAACGCAGGGGGCAGCCCTTCATGAAGACGGTCGTTCGGATACCGGGTCCATCCTCCGTGCTGAAGCGCTGAACGTTGAACACTGCCCCGGTCACGGACTCGGCTGCATCCCCCGACGGCGTTGTCTGCCGTGCTGATACCACCGCTTCAACCCCGGGGCAGCGGCTGGCTCGGTGCGACGATCACAGCCGCTCGGCCTCCCGGGCGATGATCTCGTCCTGGATCTCGCGTCCGAGAGCCGCAAAGTAGGCGTTGTATCCGGTCACCCTCACGAGCAGGTTGCGGTGGGTTTCCGGGTCTTCCTGAGCCTCCCGCAACATCTCCGCGTCGATGACGTTGACCTGAAGAGCGGTCCCGCCGACGCGACCGTATGCTCGCAGGAAAGCGGCCAGCTTCGCGACGTGCTCCTCGTCTCCCAGCAGAGACGGGTTCAGGTTCAAGGTATGGGACGTGCCACTGGGTGCAGACTCCAGGCCAAGATGGCCGATCGAGTTGACCACGGCGGTCGGCCCCTCGCGGTCGGAGCCGTTTACGGGGCAGACACCGTTGGACAGGAACGTTCCGCGCCGGCGACCGTCTGGAGTGGCGGCGGTTGATGGTGCGTAGGCGATCCAGTAGTTCCACGACAGGTATCCGGCGCGATAGCGCCGCCCGGTCGCTGGCGAGCGGCGCTTGAACGCTTCCACTGTCCAGGACGTCGACACGTCGCGGGCGAGGGCGTCCACCTCCGGGTCGTCCGTGCCGAATTTGGGCGCCTTGTGGGTCAGCGTCTGCCGTAGCTCCTCGTGACCCTCGAAGTTGGCCTTGAGAGCCGTCACAAGCTCGTCCATGCTGCACCTGGCGTCCTCGTAGACTATGCGCTTCACTGCGGCCAGGGAGTCGATGGCCGTGGCCAGGGCGATGCCTTCGACGGTGATGTAGCTGTGGCGGGCGCCTCCCGCTGTAACATCGCGCCCGCTTTCAGCGCAGCCGTCAACGAGGATGCTGAGGTACGGCGTGGGCTCGAATCCTGCCCGAAGGGCGTCCGCTTTGTTGCTGCACTCGATGATGCGGTCCAGCAACGCCTTGAGTTGCTTTTCGAAGGCGCTGAAGAAGGCCGCGAAGTCGGCGAAGGCGCGGGGATCGCCCGTGCGAGGCCCCAGGCGCTGTCCGCTCCGCATGTCTTTTCCGTCGTTCAGCGTCAGCTCAACCGCCTTCGCTATGTTCAGATTGGCGTCAACCGTGCCCGAGCGATCACAGCCCTGGAGCGTGTTCTCAAGGCACCCGACCGGCGCGTAGTCCCAGACGCGGTCTGCGGGCAGCCCCTGCCACTCGAGCCCACGCATCGACGACTCGTCGAAGTTCATGAGGAAGGGGGAGCCCTGGGATCGGGCGACGAGCCCGGCCACCCGCCCGAGCAGGTCTTCGGGCGTCCGCTCATGCAGGCGGACGTTGGGCTTCGGCTCGAGCATATTCATGTCCTCGATGACGTCCAGCATGAGCCAGGTGAGCTCATTGCTTGCGTCTTCGCCGTCGGGCCCGCTGCCACCCAGCGTGATGAGCTGTCCGAAGCCGGCACTCATGCCCTGGTTCGTGCCAACCCTCGCCTGATAGTCGTAGGCGTAGTTGTGCCTGATCCAGTAGCACTGGAGGAGTTCGCGGGCCTCTTCGCGGTCCAGGCGCCCGGCCGCAATGTCGCTCTCGTAGAAGGGGTAGAGGTACTGATCCACGCGTCCAGGCGAGAGTCCAGGGCCGGGATAGGACTCGGCGACCATGACGAGCATGTGCGACAGCCAGAGAGACTGCAGGGCCTCGTGGAACGTCTCTGCCGGCTGCCTGGGCACCTTTCGGCAGATGCGCGCGATCTCAGCCAGTTCGGCCCGGCGCAAGGCGTCAGTTTCTGCCTCGGCCAGCCGTTCGGCCTCATCAGCGTAACGGTCCGCAAGCTCGCTGGCCGCTTCGCATCCGATGAGCATTGCCCGCAGAAGGTCGTCCTTCTCGCGGTCGTTTTCCTTGCGCCTCTCAGCCTCCAGCTCCGCGGCGATACCCGTGAAGCCAAGGCGAAGCACTTTTGGATAGTTGGGTATGAGATGCCCCGGGACCGCGCCGCAGTTGCCGACGCCCGCAGCGTTCAGGACCTCGGCTTCACGCTGCCAGGCGCTCACCTGGCGCCGCCATTGCTTCGCCTCCCCCCGCGTATGGGCCTTGGACATGGCGGTGTTGAAGTACGATCCAACGACAAGCTCGCCGTCGAGTATCTTCACGGGCAGGTGGTCGCGCACTACTTGCCGGAAGAAGAGAGCACGGCGCACAGCCAGGGGCTCCTCCCAGAAGCCGTCGGGAAGAGCAACGGTCTCGGCGGCAGCCAGCAGGCTGTCTCGGAAGCTGTCGAAGAAAGCGTATATCTCCGGCACAACCCCCCAGTGGTACGGAGACCAGACTTCGTCCCACTTCGTGCCGGAGCCGTACGGGCGGACCTCATTGCGGAAATAGTCCCGGTCGTCGAACGAGAAGTACTCGTCCCTCAGGCGCTGCACGCGGTCCGAGAGCGAACGCGAGGGAGACCACGTCCCCCTCGGCTGCTGAGTAGGTGCGATGTCGCGGCTCATATGCAAGGCCTCTATCTAGACGGATAGTCCGCTACCTATTGTAGTAGAAGCGTGTGGCAGGCGGTCTGTCAGTCGGGCAATACCCTGACCGCTCGTACGCTAAGCGAGCAGAAGCTCGTCCCCCAGATCGCTTTGGGGAAATAAACGTATACTGCTTGAAGCTTGGACGGATTGCACAAAGACCGTGACTGAAATCCGCGAGCTGCGATCAGGAAGACCTGAACAGCTCCAGGCTCCAACCGTGCCCATCTCACCCAACTCCGGACACTTCCGTGGATTTGCGGAGAATTAAGGAAGAGGCAAATGGTCTACACGAACACTAATCCATGGACCCTGGAGGGCAAGCAAACGGCAATTCAGAAGGCCGTTGCCGAAATCTACGAGCGGTACTTCGCCAAGGGGCCGAGATGGATCGCCAAGCATCTGCCGCAAAGATCGGAAATGCGACAGTACGGCGCGGTGGTGAGCCCGGAGTCGCGGGAGATACTGCTCGGGGATTACGGCGTCGAGTCTTTCATAGAGGACTACGCGGCAATCGCCGTTCTAGCGTCCGGTGATAGCCTCAGCACCCGTCAGATATACACTCAGTGGGTCTTTGATGAAACACGCCACAGCCAGGCCCTGTGGTATTGCTTGGTCGATTCCGGTTTGTATTCCCAAAAGGAACTCGACGAGTACACCTATGAGTGCGGTCAAGACACATGGACGTTCGAGAGGCAGACCGGTCACGAGGCGACACCAGAGCGAGGCGCCGCATACGCAATCGCCCAGGAGAGGCAGACGAAGCGGAACTACCAGGACATGCAGCGGCGCTTGTGGCAGGAATATGGTTCGCCAACAGACGCAGCCGATAGGCCCATCTATCCGGCGATCGCTGGCGTCTGCCGGACGCTGGCAACGGACGAGGGGTTTCACGAAGGCGTCTTCAGGCAGATTACAAAGGTCTATCTCAAGTTCTGGCCAGAAAAAGCCCTGCAAGCGATGTGGGACGTCTACGAGCGCTATCGCATGCCGATCCTGAAGCTCCCGAACGCGGAGGCGTTCGTGGACGCCGTGCTCTCGACCGGCATCGACTCCGCGAGGTCCGTTATCCGTGATGTGCTCAATCCGACTTATGCGGCGATGGGGCTGGAGAGCCGGGGGGCCCTCAGGCGGGCCGCCAGGGAAAGCTGGGATCTGCCCGAAGGGGCGGTAATCCAGGTGGGCGGCGAATTGTCTCCCGATGTATCCGAGGGAGCGATCCCCTACACGATGAATCCCAACGGATCGCTTGTGCCCGTGGCACCGGTGGCCTAACAACGCTCCGGCGGACGAACTCACGTTTCGCCGACGCTCCCACATCGACGACGACCCACACCTGGATGTGGGAATTCAGGGAACTCACAGATACACTGATGAGGTAAGCCCATGCTTCAGATCCGACGCACCAAGATCGTTGCTACCTTAGGTCCTGCCAGCGAGAGCCCGAAGGTGATCCGTACGTTAATCGATGCGGGCGTCGACGCCGTGAGGCTCAACTTCTCATACGGGGACCACGAGACACACGGTCGCTTGATCGATGCCGTTAGAGAATCGGCTGCCGCGGCTGGCAGGGACCTCGCGATCCTTCAGGACTTGCAGGGCCCAAAGATCCGCGTTGGGGATATCAAGGGTGGGTCGGTGCGGCTGCGCACGGGCACCCAGGTCCGCCTGACGTCGAAGCCGATCGAGGGCACTGCGACGCGCATCTCGACAACTTACGATCCCCTCGCTCAGGAAGTAAGTTCGGGCGACCGGATCCTGCTTGACGACGGATCCATTGAGTTGATCGTCGACAAGGTGTCGCGCGGCGACGTCAACTGCGTGGTGGTGCGCGGAGGCATCTTGAAGTCGAGGAAAGGAATCAACCTCCCTGGGGTTTCGATCCGAACATCGGCGTTCACAGCAAAGGACCGTCGCGACTTGCGGTTCGGACTGGAGCGCGGAATAGACTTCGTCGCACTGAGTTTCACAAGGTCGGCGAACGACGCGGAACCAGTGAGAAAGGTCATGCGCGATATGGGCCGAAGCGTGCCGTTGCTGGCGAAGATCGAGAAACCGCAGGCCCTTCGAAACCTTGATCGGGTGCTGCGTGCCTTCGACGGTGTCATGGTCGCCCGCGGTGACCTGGGGGTCGAGATCGGCCCCGAGAAGGTGCCGGCGGCTCAAAAGCGAATCATCCGCAAGGCCAACGCCCTCGGCAAGCCGGTCATCACGGCGACGCAGATGCTGGAATCGATGACGAAGAACGCCAGGCCGACCCGGGCAGAGGCTTCCGACGTTGCGAACGCCGTTCTGGACGGGACGGACGCGGTGATGCTCAGCGGTGAGACGGCGGCCGGTCGCTATCCTGAGGAGTCGGTACGCGTAATGGATCTGATCGTGCGGGAGGCCGAATCATTGGCGATGCCCAATGCTCCCCACATCTCGGGAAAAACGTCGCGCGGTCACTCGATCTGCCACGCCGCGGTTGGACTGGCGAACGAGGTTGCCGCCTCGGCGATAGTGACGCCGACTCGGTCTGGAAGAACGGCCCGCATCCTCTCCGCGCTCCGTCCCGGGATCCCCATCTTTGCGCTATGCGAACGAGACGCAGTAGCAAGAGGCCTTGCTCTGTTCCGCGGCGTCATTCCCCTGTCTGTGGACGATCTCGGAGGCGCAGAGGACATCATCGATCTGATTCGAGGCCAGCTTGTGAAACGACGCCTCGTCGCAGCAGGGGAGGATGTCGTCGTCGTTGGGTTAGGTCGAGACGGTCCCGCTCGCCAGACGAACTTCATCCGCCTCCTGCGTGTTCACTGACTGCTCCGGCGTTCTTCTGCGGCTGACGAAAACGCGGTGAGCTTTCCTCGTCACCACGGCATTCGCACTTCATGCGGGAGGGAACTCGTGGTTCAGACTCGACCATATCAATCCACGAGTAAGCCTTCGTCTATGAAATGTTCATGTGTCGGTGCGAAGGTGTGAGTCGGGGCTTGTTGCCGAGGAGAAACCTTGCTCCGCGCATCCGTGCACGCTATGCAAAGGAGAAATGAAAAATGGACTTTGAACCGGGCTATGCGATCCTCGCAGGCCTTGTCGGTGGGACGGTGATGGCCATCATGCTCTACATGGGCATCGCCATGCTTCCCCAACAAATGAAGATGAACCTGTTCGCCTTGCTCGGCACGATGGTGCTGCCTGCCGGCGCGGCGGCGTTCGTGATGGGCGCTATGGTGCATGCGGTCATGAGCGTCGCCTTCGGACTGGTGCATGGCGCCGTCTTCGCGGCAGCAGACATCGATTCAAGCGAGGCTGCCTGGGGGCTACTATTCGGCCTCGTGCACTGGGCGGTCGTCGGGATGGCGCTGGGAATGATGCCGCTGGTGCATCCACGCATCCGCGACGGCGAGATGGATGCGCCGGGCTTCTACGCTCTGAATTATCCGCCAATGACAGCTATGGGGTTCCTTATGCTGCACCTGGTCTTCGGCGTGATCGTTGGGGTGTTGTACGGCACCTGGGCTGGATAGTGACCGGGCCTGTGGGAATCCTCCAGGCGCTGTGGCGTCAGGCACCCGTTGGCCGGAGGCAGATTTTACGGTGCGTTAAACGCCGTTAACACTCCGTTAAGAGACCCCTGAACAGCCGCCTCCTACGCTGGACTCATGGTTGCGAAGGAGGCGCCAGGCCCGCGCACCCGTTTCTCGGCGCTCGCGGTCGTGCTTCTTCTGGCGCTTGCGGCGCTGGCCGTCGTTGCCTGCGATGACAGCGGCGAGGGCGGCGCGATCGACATCGACGGCTCCTCCACCGTGTACCCGATCACGGCGGCAGTCGCGGAGGACTTCGACGCCGTCGCCGGCGACGTCCTCGTCAACGTTGGCTTCTCCGGGACCGGTGGTGGCTTCGAGGCCTTCTGCGCCGGCGAGACGCATATCAGCGACGCCTCGCGCCCCATCAGGCAGGACGAGATCGACGCCTGCGCCGAGAACGGCATCGACGATGTCCTCGAGATCGCGGTTGGCCTCGATGCTCTGACCGTGATGGTCCACCCCGACAACGACTTTGCCGACTGCCTCACAATCGAGCAGCTGCACGAGATCTTCCGGACCGACGGCGCGACCAATTGGAGAGAAATCGACGCGAGCTTTCCCGACCAGTCGATCGCCCTCTACTTTCCGGGAACGGACTCCGGAACGTTCGACTATTTTGTCGAGACGATCATCCAGGACGTGGACGAGGCAGCTTTTCACCGCGGCGATGGCACGGCGTCGGAGGACGACAACGTCCTGGCGCAGGGTATCGGTGGCGACCGCGACTCGATCGGCTACTTCGGCTTTGCCTACTTCCAGGACGCCGGCCAGTCGCTGAAGGCCGTCTCCGTCGACGCCGGCGAAGGCTGCGTCGCCCCCTCGTTCGACTCAGCGCTGGACGGCAGCTATCCGCTCAGCCGTCCGCTGTTCATCTACACTCGTGAGTCGTTCCTTGCCGAACACCCGGAGAACCCGGTCCTCCGTTTCATCGAGTTCTACCTGGACAACTCGGCCGCTCTCGTGGCGGAAGTCGGCTACGTCTCGCTGCCGGCTGACACCCTTCAGGCCCAGATGGACAAGATCGAGCCTTACCTGCCATGACCGTTGCGGATCCCGGCGACATGAATGAGGCGCTGAAGAAGCGCCAGTTTAGCCGACCCGGAGAGTCTGCCATCCTGTTTGTGCTCACACTCTGCGCGGTCGTCTCGCTCGTCACGACGGTGCTGATAGTCGGTGTGCTCGTGCGCGAATCCGCTACCTTCTTCGAGGCAGTCTCGTTCAAGGAGTTCTTCCTGGAGACCGAGTGGCAGCCGCTGTTCGAGCCGATCTCGTTCGG
>SDBV01009323.1_pt1 | contig 13069 bp, 13 predicted proteins | sample 2277081 | NCBI WGS metagenome assembly SDBV01 (sample SAMN10402039, study PRJNA504765) | marine sediment metagenome | isolation source: marine sediment core GS10_PC15, 223 cmbsf | place: Arctic Ocean: Southern Knipovich Ridge | collected 2010
AAAAGAGCGAAAACGCCGCTCCGGGCCAAAAGATGCCGTTTGTGGATGGACACTAGTTATGATTTTTTCAGACATGTTTTACAGGTTCCGTCCAGCCGCACTTCAAAGCTATCGATGATTCCCGGAAAAATTCGATGTATCGGATCCAGGTTCATTTCAAGCCCCTCCGGGTTAAGGCATTCCATTTGCCCGCATTGTTTACAATAAAAATGTGGATGAGGCAGATGGTTCCCATTGGGCGCCAGACCGTATCGAAACGATCTGCCGCCGCTGGTGAGCCGGTCAACCAGACCCTGTGTCACCAACAGATCCAAAATCCGATAGACGGTTACCCGATTGATCACATCGGTTCTATTGAGGGTTTCAGAGATTTCCGATACGCTTAACGGACGGTTACTATTCCCGACGATCTCCAGAATTTTTAACCGGTTTACGGTCGCTTTTAAACCGGCATCTTCCAAAAGATCCGCATAATTACAATGACGGCACATGGCAGATACCTTTCAGTGTCCATCCATCAATAGCCCTTTTTCCCTGCAGAGCGTTCTGATGTTGGTTTTCGGTTGCCGCTTACAACACAGAACGCCTTCCTGTCCTGTTTTACAGGAACCACAAACCCGGGTGCGGTATTGATCCGGACAAAATTAGGCATTTTAGAATTGGACGCCGATATTGTTCATTTTAAGGCTGTGGCTGGGCTCAAATGAGTGGTCTCAAACATATTATGATGGTTTTTCCGCTCGCTGAAATACTTTCTTTCGATTTCGGTCCGATCGCGGCGTCAGCACGAACTGATCCAATGCGGCAGAAAACAGGTATCCGACTGCCGAAACCAGGATAATCGTTGCCCCTGATGTCAGGTTCAAGAAATATGACAACCAAAGCCCTGTCAAAATAAACAGGCTGCTCAATAGCGCTGAAACGAGCATCATCACCCAAAGCGATTTCGCATATTTTTCGGCGATGGAAGGGGGTATCGTCAGCAACGCCATTACCAGAATCAGGCCCACCACTCGGATAATCATGACAATGGATAACGCAACCATACATAGCAAAAGGACATAGAGTGAAGTCACAGGTACCCCCCGCAACCGCGCAAATTCCCGATCATAAGACAAAGCCAGAAATTCTTGATAAAAATATCCCACCAGGGCCAGTATCAAAATCCCCATCGCGGCCATCTGTAACAGTTCTGTTCGTGAAACCGTTAAAATGCTGCCAAAGAGATAGCTCATCAAATCCACATGGTAACCCGGAGTCAAATCAATGAAAATCACTCCCAAGGCCATGCCCACCGCCCATAATACACCAATGACCGTATCCGAACGGTGTTGGGCCTTCAATGTAATGACAGCAACGATCACAGCAGCTGCCAGGGTAAAGCCCAGCGTGCCGACCATGTATGGCAAGCCCAAAAATAAGGCCAACCCGATACCGCCATAAGCGGTATGTGCCATTCCGCCGGATAAAAATACAAGCCGGTTGACCACGACCAATGTTCCGACAATACCACACGTGACACTGGCGATCAGGCCGGCGGCAATGGCATTTTGAAAAAAATCCAACTCAAGGGCTTCCAGCATTTCAGTCTTCCTGCTCCATTATTTTGAAATAGTAGCGGGTGTATGGGCTTTCAATACCCGATGGGGCATTCCATGGGCAATCAGGTCTACGGCGCAGTGACACATTTCGACCATCTCTTGAGTAATTTCGGCCTCATCATGATAATGAAGCCCAAGGTTCACGCAGGCTACGGATTTGATGTGTTGTGAAAGAATCATCAGATCGTGGCTGACAATGATGATGGTCAGGTTCTCATTGAACCCTTTTAACAGATCGTACAGATCCGCCTGACCCTTTGCATCTACGCCTGCAGTGGGTTCGTCCAGAAAAAGCATTTCCGGCTCTGTTGCCAGGGCTCTTGCAATAAATACCCGCTGCCGCTCTCCACCGGATAATTCTTCAATGCGGTGGTGGCGATATTCCCAAATCGCCATTTCGTTCATGACCTCCCGAGCCACTCGGCGATCCTGTTTGGTGTAAAACGATCTTTTTTTTCCAGAAGACAGACGGCCCATCATCACCACATCGAGAACCGATATAGGAAAATTCTGATTGATATGGACATTCTGGGGGACATATCCGACACGATGAACTTCCTTTGCAGGAGCCCTCCCAAAAATCCGAATAGTACCGCTGTCCGGTTTGAGCAGTCCCAACATCAACTTCATCAGCGTGGTCTTGCCACCCCCGTTAGGACCGATGAGGGCGAGAAATCCCTTTGCCTTCACCTCCAAAGAAACATCTTCTAAAACCGGCTGACCATGATAGGCAAATTCAACATGCTCAATTTCGACAACCGCTTGATCGCTCATAACGCTACCTTATGTCTATCCACCACTTTAAAATAAATAATGTAGTGTCCCATTCAGAAATGCGCCGGTTTTTTGTCAGGATCACCCCCGTACCCAAAAAATCGACGCAACAAAAAGGGTCATTTAGGAATGAAACACTACCTCAACGCCGTTTTTAGTTGCTGTGCCACCCGGCGCAGATTATCCGCCCACTGTTCCGCCAGCGGGTCGGCAATAAGAACCCGGCCACCTATGGCATCGGCAATGATCTTGGCGCCTCTTTTGGAAAACTGGGGTTGAACAAAGATGGATTCGATCTTTTTTTCCCGGGCATATCGAATCAACCGATTCAGTTCTTTAGCTTTTGGGGTTTTGCCTTCGATCTCAACCGGAACCTGTTTAAGACCGTAGCTTTCGGCAAAATAACCCCACGATGGATGAAAAACCATAAAGGTCTTCCGATTTTTTTTAATTGAAAGCATCTCCTTAAGTTCAGCGTCAAGGGCGTCGATTTCCAATAAAAACCGATTGTAATTGGCGCGGTACCATGCCCCGGAGGCCGGATCTAAACGGATGAATGCATTTAACATATTTTCAGATAGTTTTTTGACATGGATCGGGGCCAGCCATACATGGGGATCCATGGCTTCCCGGCTGTGAGAATATTTTTCCATGGCCTTTTTTTCAATCCCCGCGTCACTTTGAACCACGACCAGTTTCGGGTTAACAGCGGCCATTCTTTTTAGCCAAACCGCTTCAAACGGTACCCCGATGGCAAAATAAATCTCTGACCGCGTCACCCCTGCCAATTGTTTTGGCTTCGGTTCGTAGGTGGCGGGGTTTGCTCCAGCCTTAACCATCACAATCGTGTTTACACGATTACCCGCGATTTTTTGAACAAAATATTTCTGAGGGGCAATGCTCACCACCACCAATATTTTTTTTTGGGTCGCCGCCTGCGTGGAATAAACAAGCCCGCCCAATGATATCGGGATAATCCCTGCAATCATTACGATTAGAAAAGCGCGGCATCTTGATTTTGAACTAAACCGGATGCAAGCGCGTTCCAAACGGCTCAACTTGATTTTGCAATTCATTTTCATAAGTTTGGAAAGGACGATCATGGTCTGATACCCGCATCAAATATTTTTTGATTTTTCTCCAATTTAATTACTCCAAAACTTCCCTGAACCGCATCTAAACAGTAAGCTTTTTTTTCATTTTTGCAACACAGTTGCATATTTTTAATCCTAATGATCAGGCTCATAAACCCTTAAATGAGTGATCTGCTCTTGCAAGGGGCTGTTCGTCTCTTTTACGACGCGGAAGTTATGTCTTTGGAATCTGCAACGTAAACTTGGTGCACAACGCCATGACAGGAGCAGGCAGTGCCGATTAAAACCGTACCCCGACAATTCCGAACGATTTCCCTGGCGGACAACAGGGATTTGGGAGAATATCCGCCCACGCCCGGCAACAACTGGTGGCTCCTGACAATCACACAGCGGCAGGAGGCGGTTTGCATGCTCTCGATCAGTCGATACATCTCGATTTCCCTCGGCTGACCGGTTACCGTGCATCGTCTAAGGGGTTCGGTGCAGGTCTCCGGGCATAAGAAATCGGCATGACTCAAATATAAAGCGCCACCCGGCCCACGTACGGGATTCGGCAATTCGGCAATTTGACTGTCGGATAGGGGAATCGCTTTCAGCTTAAGACCCTTTAGGGTTTTTCGGATCCACTCAAATACCAGGTGTATAGGAAGGGCTGCAACGATCCAATCCGGAGAGGATCCAATTATCAAATGCTGAGCCAGATAATGAACACCATCGTCTTGAATTGGGGTTACAGACGGATTCCGGATGCAAAGTCGTTTCGGATCGATATCGATGAGGGTGATCTTAATATCAGAATCTTTTTGGGCCAAACAGCGAACGGCTTTTGCGCCAAAATACCCGGCCCCGACCACCCATACGTCCATCACTTAAAAATATCCCGATTTTTTAACTAGTGTCCGTCCACAAATGGTAGATTTTGGTTCAGAACAAGGCTTGAGCAATTTTGAAACCGCAGGCATAGCGGGCTATTTCGAGGATTTCAAAAGAGCGAAAACGCCGCTCCGGGCCAAAAGATGCCGTTTGTGGATGGGCACTAACTATTGGTCCCGAATGATTAACGGGCCTGATCCTTACCAGAATGCCGAGCAACGCAAAATCGGCCGGTTATGGATGGACACGATCTAATTAATGTCTTCCCACAAAATCTTTTTGGCCGGTACGATTTCCATCATAAATGCCCCGTGTCACGCGGGATTTGCTCGAATCTTCTCTTCATAGACAGAGACAAAAAAAAGCGTGGCAAACGGTTGGGTCAAAAGTGTCCCGATGAAGACCGAGCCGCCGATGGAAGAAATTACGATAAAAATGATGACGGCACTGATATGATCCAATCGCTTCCCTTCCATGGCCATGGCGTAACTCTTTTTTATCGCACCGATTAATCCGAGATTTTGGTCCGTCATTAGGGGAATCATATAGTAACAACTGAAGAGGACCGCCAGAATGAGAAGAATGCCCGGCAGGATCAGAAGCATCATGCCGATCATAACCCCTATAAAAAGGGGAATCCCGAAGAGCAACAGGGGGAAAAACAGCTTCATCTGTGAAAACAGATCCTGCACCTTCGGCTCTTTTTTTTCTCTTAGCAGCATCAGGATGGACTGAATGTATCCTGCCATCATGACCGGAACGAGAATCCCCAATGTCACAAATCCTACGGCCATCATCACCAGGGTCATAATGATCAAAGGTGCAATAAATTGAATTGTTAAATGCCATGCAGTTTCAAAATGCTTTTTAAAATCCATTTTTGCCTCTCTTTCTCACTATTTCATATTCGGCTTCCAACCCATTGCGGTTCGCATGAAGCGGTTTCCTTGAAATCTTAATTCAAGTACACCGAGCAGAACAAAAAGGGCCATTTAGTGCCTAGGGAGAACTAGGATTTTTCGTTCAGGCACGATTTATGGATGGATACTAATTAACGGCAACGAATCAGGCAATGACCCCATTTAGTATGTTATGCGATTGCATTGATCATTGTCAATTACATTTGACGCCCAAAACCACCATGGCCATATCGCTTTATTTCTAAAAAAATCCGCAACCATTTGAAAAATTTTCAGCGCCTGGTATCTAAATTCTCGATTCCCAAACACCGAAAGGCCCTGTAAAATGGCTTTAGCGTGTCAAACGAATATGGCCAAGCGTTTAACCATGTTGACAGATGAGGCGGTTTTTTATATGCCATAGGCCGCTGGGTATTGACATCCATCTGCTAATACAAGCTCAATATAAGGAGATTTTCTAAATGACACACCGTGTAGACAAAGATAAGTGGGAGTCGGCCGCAAAGCGTGAGCTACGAGGCAAACCGCTTAACAGTCTGGACTGGGAAACTCCGGAAGGCATTCGGGTCAAACCGGTGTATACGCATGAGGATCTGGAAAGATTTGACCATCTGGACAGCATGCCGGGTACAAAACCGTACATCCGGGGACCCAAAGCCACCATGTATGCGAACCGTCCATGGACCATCCGACAGTATGCCGGATTTTCTACCGCCAAAGAAACCAACGCGTTTTTTCGCCGAAACCTGGCAGCCGGCCAAAAGGGACTGTCCGTGGCGTTTGATCTGGCCACTCACCGGGGTTATGATTCAGACCATCCCCGTGTGGCCGGCGATATCGGTAAAGCCGGCGTGGCTGTGGATTCCGTGGAGGACATGAAAATTCTGTTTGATGAGATTCCCTTGGATCAAATGTCGGTATCCATGACGATGAATGGTGCGGTGCTGCCGATTCTGGCCGGGTATATCGTTGCCGCTGAAGAGCAGGGGGTGAATCAGGAACAGTTAACCGGAACGATTCAAAACGATATATTGAAAGAGTATCTAACGCGCAACACCTATATATTTCCACCCAAACCTTCAATGAGGATTGTGTCGGACATTATCGGGTACTGCAGTCGTCATATACCCAAATACAACACCGTTAGTATCAGCGGATATCATATCATGGAGGCGGGCGCGGACTCCGTACTCCAGACCGCCTTCACCCTGGCCGACGGACTGGAATATGTCCGGGCCGCATTGAAAGCAGGCCTGGATATCGATACATTTGCACCCCGACTGTCGTTTTTCTTTGGCGTGGGCATGAACTTTTTCATGGAGATTGCCATGCTCAGGGCCGCACGGTTTTTGTGGCATGAACTCATCAGTCCCTTTGAGCCGAAGGATCCTCGATCCACGATGCTCCGAATGCATGTGCAGACATCCGGTTGGAGTCTGACCCAACAGGACCCATACAACAATATCGTCCGGACCACGCTGGAGTGCCTGGCAGCCGCGCTGGGAGGAACCCAGTCGCTTCACACCAACTCCTTTGACGAGGCCGTGGGCCTACCCACCGATTTTTCAGCAGCGATAGCACGAAATACTCAAATCATCGTCCAGGAAGAATCTCATATCTGCCACGTGGTCGACCCTTTAGGCGGCTCTTATTACATAGAAGCGTTAACCGGCGAGGTGATCCATGCCGCCCGGAAGATCATACAAGAGGTCGAAAAACTGGGTGGCATGGCCAAAGCCATTGAGACGGGAATGCCAAAGCTGCGAATCGAGGAAGTGGCGGCCAGACGCCAGGCACGCATCGACAAAGGAAAAGATGTGATTGTGGGTGTCAACAAGTATCAGACAGACGAACAACCCAATCTGGAAATTTTAGAAGTGTCGGCCGGTATCCGGGACGAACAGGTCTCCCGCTTAAAAGAAATCCGGGCCTCCCGGAACAAGGCGGCAGTGACCCAAGCACTTAACGCGGTCACCAACTGCGCGGCCTCTGACGGCAACTTGCTTAAGGCTTCGATTGACGCCGTGCGACTGCGGGCCACCGTGGGCGAGGTTACAGACGCAATAGAGAAGGTGTTTGGACGTTATATCGCTAAAACCCAATCTGTTTCAGGTGTCTACGCATCGGAATACGGAACAAGCGCAAAGATCGATGAAGCTCGAAAACGGACCGATGCATTTATGACCAGAGAAGGTCGACGGCCCCGGATTCTGGTCACCAAGATGGGCCAGGACGGTCATGATCGAGGATTCAAAATCATTGCCACAGCCTATGCGGACTTGGGATTTGATGTGGATATCAGTCCCATGTTTCAGACGCCGGATGAAGCGGCTAAGATGGCGGTGGAAAATGATGTTCACGTGGTGGGTGTATCCTCACTGGCGGCAGGTCACAAGGTACTGGTGCCTCAGTTAATTAAAGCTTTGAAGCGTGAGGGCGGCGAAGAAATCCGAATCGTGGTGGGTGGTGTTATCCCCCCTAAAGATTACGATTTTCTCTACAACACCGACCCGATGGTTTCAGGCATTTTTGGACCCGGTACTCCGGTCATCGATTCCGCCATGACGGTAATGGATGTGTTGGAAAATGCTAAATAATCCACTCTACTATATTGATGGTGTTTTAAGTGGAAACCGAAAGATTCTATCCAAAACCATCACGCTGATCGAGAGTGCCCGGACGGATCATCAAAGCTTGGCCAAACAGATTATCGACCAGCTCCTCCCATATACCGGAAATGCCTTTCGACTCGGAATTACCGGCGTTCCCGGGGTCGGCAAGAGCACGTTCATCGAAACGTTCGGGATGTATTTGATTCAAAAAGGCCACCATTTGGCTGTACTGGCCGTGGATCCCAGCAGTCAACGAAGCGGTGGCAGCATAATGGCCGATAAAACGCGCATGGAAAAGCTCTCAGTTGAAAAAAATGCATTCATCCGGCCATCCCCTTCCAGCGGAACATTAGGCGGTGTGGCCAGAAAGACCCGGGAAACCATGTGGATCTGTGAGGCTGCAGGTTTTGATGTTATTGTTGTAGAAACCGTTGGTGTGGGCCAATCGGAAACCACTGTAGCTTCCATGGTCGATTTTTTTCTGGTCCTGATGCTGGCTGGTGCCGGGGATCAAATACAGGGGATCAAAAAAGGGGTTTTAGAAATCGCGGATGCTCTGGCCATTAACAAGGCGGATGAGGATAACATTCAAAAAGCACAACAGGCGAAAAAGGAGTATGAATCCGCTTTAAGTCTTTTGAATCCATCGTCTCCATCATGGACACCGCCGGTGCTCACATGCAGCGCCATGGAAGCAGTTGGAATCGATGACATCTGGGAGACGGTTAAGGATCACCGCATCCGTCTATCGGCCTCAGGCGAATTGGATTCCAAACGGAAGCATCAGGCGCTTGACTGGATGTGGGCCCTGGTGGAAGAAGGGTTGAAAGAACGATTTAATAACAATAAAGAGATTCAGAACCGACTCCCCCGGTTGATTGCAGATGTGGAAAAAGGGGTCATTGCGCCTCCGGTCGCTGCGATGGAGCTTCTGAGCGAACTGGAATCATCAAACGAATTGTAAAATGGTGATTGATTTGATAGGTTAGGTCGGGACAACCTGATGTCTCAACATTTCTTGTACCTTTAATTACTGGAAATACTTATGGATATTGCCTTTTCTTTGATGCGCCCGGTTCTGATCGGCAGAGATCTTGTTATGAATCGTTCCCTTCCAAACATTTCAAATCTGGAGCAAATCCGTTCGCCTGAATTTTTTGTCTGGAAAATTCTCTCCTATGCGGCCCGAACTTTCTCGGCCTGCATCCTTCTTCTGCCGGCAAGATTGGCCACAAGCGCCGCCATCGCTTACCTGTACTGCCGAATTCTCGACACCTACGAAGATCTCATCCCCGACCCTGATCAGAAGGAAATATTTTTACAATCATTTGTCGAGCGGTTTAGCACAATCCACCCGGGCTCTTTTGCGATGGAGGCCCCCGCAATCGACAAATCGATTGCCAAAAACAGCAAAGACCAGATCTCCGCTTTGCTGGTAAACCGCTGCCGTCTGGTTGATGCCGTTTTCGCCAAACTTGAAATTCCGACACAACAAATTATTCTTGATCTTATTAAAGACATGTCCAGCGGCATGGTTTGGTCTTCAAAAGTCTTCGCAACCCAGGGAGGCATTCTGAAGGATTCCGATCAACTCTCCCGATACTGCCGCAATGTGCTTGGTTTTCCAACCGTATTTGCCGTACAGCTCATGAACCTGTTTTACTCAAAAAAAACCCGGCTATCGGGCGAACTTTATGATAATGCGATGCAGGCAGGTGAATTTATCCAGCTGGCCAATATCACCCGTGATATCGAAATCGATTTAAAACTCGGGATCACCTATCATCCGGAATTAAAAAATGATCTGGGTCGTTCGGACATCGAAGACACCGCGCTTCAAAAACGGATCCGGAATGTCCGGGAAAAACTCCTCATCCGGGCTCTCTCTCTATCACCTGCGTACAAACGGATGGCGGAAGGTTTGGATTTTCCCCAGTTCAGCCTCTGCCGGTCGTCAATGATATTGATGTTGCTTTTCACAAACCAGTACTACCGCAACTGTGCCCGCCGAATCAATCGAACGCCCTGGTCCGGGCCGGAGGCGGCATCTTCACTGATCGGGTTGTCCGTCTTTTCAATTCTATCCCGCCGATTGTCCAAACGGATTTTAGAATCGACGGCAAAAAAATTAATCCAATTTTCCCGGGATATCGGATAACCCAAAAAAAAGTTTAGCTACAGACGATCCCTTTAAAACCATGTTGTTATTGGTTGAGGATCGCTTTTGCAGAAATCAGGCCGGTTGCGGCGGCGGAAACAATATTCCCGGCCACACCCGGCCCGTCTCCCGCCACATACATCCCTTTAATTTTCGTTTCCAGGTTTTTATTTGTTTCAATCTGGGTGGCAAAAAACTTAATTTCCGGAGCATATAGCAGCGTTTCGTCATTGGAGACACCCGGAATGACCTGATTCAGTTTTTCAAGGCCTTCCATGATATTGGTTAAAATCCGTTCGGGCAGTGCCATGGCAATATCACCGCACACCACATCTTTTAAGGTCGGCTCAATATAGCTTTTTCGTACCCGCGGCCAGGTACTGCGGCGCCCTCTTTTCAAATCGCCTAAACGCTGCAAAATCGGTCTTCCCCCACCGATCAAAGTGGCCAGGCTCCCGATGGATTCCCCATAGGCTTGATTGTCTGTTACCGGCTCTGTAAGCACCACCTTGGACAGAAATGCAAAATTCGTGTTTTCCGATTTCTGATGCCGATAGGCATAACCGTTGACACAGACAAAATTGCTGTAGTTTTCCTGGGCAACGAAACCACCCAGATTGGTGCAGAAAGTCCGGGTCTGATCATCATATTTCTCGGTCTGTATAAAAAATGTCGGGTCATAAATGATATCACACAGATCCTGCATGACCTCACTGTGCACTTCCACTCGTACACCCACCTCAATACCCCGCTGCTTCAGACCGATACCGTATTTGACACCCAGCTGTCCCACCCAACTGGCTCCCACCCGGCCCGGGGCCAATATCACATTTTTTGAATAGTATTTTTTCCGATTCGTGACCACACCTGCGACATGACCGCTTTCGATTAGGATATCTTTCACTTCCTCTGATGTATGGATGATACCCTTTTTGGCTCTGATGTGGTCGTCGATACTAATAATATATTCAGGAAGGCAATCGCTGCCTAGATGTTTTTGCTTTATAATCAGCAGTTCGATGCCATGTCGTTTGGCATTTTTTCGAATAATTTTAGCTGCTTTCATATCGGTTGGGTATACCGGACCATCCATTCCGAATCGATTGAACACCTGTTCCGTTTCGTCGATGAGATCGTTCGCTTTGGATAGAGACATAAATTGCGTCAAATCCGTCTTGCCCAATATGGGAATAAAATTGAGTTTGCCGTCCGAAAAGAGGCCCGCTCCCCCAATTCCGGAAAGAATGTTGCAGGGTCTGCATTCCACACATTCAAGGGCGTCGGTAACTTGACATTTTCGATTTAACGGGCGTTTCCCTTTTTCAATCAACAGGATGCGACAATCTGAATACTCAGATAAATGGTACGCTGCAAACAGACCGGCCGGGCCGCCACCCACGATTATGACGTCATATTCATCTTTTTTACTTTTTATCATTTCGTAATTCTCTTTTCTGATAAAATTAGATTCGAAAAGCAAGCACAGCCCAAATAACGGAATCCACGTTCTTTCTGTTCAACCCGAAAAAGGTATGATATAAATAAAATAAAACAAAGGCAACAAAATGACAATCTTTGCTCCCATTTGCAGAAATCGCAACTATTTATTTAATTCATATCCAAAGCCATAAAAATTTACACGGACGATTATGGAACAGACTGATTATTACCGGATCCTGGGTGTTGAAAAAAGTGCCACCCAAAAACAGATTAAAAACGCCTATCGGCAATTGGCGTTTGAGTTTCATCCGGACCGAAATACCGGCAATTCCAAAACCACTGAAAAAATGAAACAGGTCAACGAAGCTTATGCGGTTCTGTCGAACCTGCAAAAACGTGAGGAATACGATTCTTTAAAAAACCAGTTCGGATCGACAGCTTACAGCCATTTTCGGAGCACCTATTCAAACGAGGATATTTTCAGAGGAAGCGATATCCATCAGATCTTCGAAGAGATGGCGAAGACATTCGGTTTCAGAGGATTTGATGATGTTTTCAAGGAATTTTATGGTTCAGGATACCGAACCTTTGAATTTCAAAAAGCCGGTTTTTTCGGAAAGGGATATCTGTTTTCAAAGGGGTTGGGCTCCAAAAACCGTTCTATCGGGAACCGCCCTTTTGATAAAGTCACCCAGTATCTCTTTAAAAAATTAGTCGGCCGGATCCTGCCCCAAAATGGCGCCAATATATATGATGTCATTTATATCGATTCCGACCTGGCGGGTTCCGGTGGTCCGTTTGCATATTTGTTGCGCCAAAAGAAAAAGAAGCTGGTCATCAAAATCCCGGCAGGTATTCTTGAAGGGCAACAAATCCGCTTGGCAGGTATGGGTGAAGATGGAAAAGGGGGTGCCACGGCCGGAGATCTCCACCTCAAAGTCAAAATCGGAAAACCGCTGTTTCATAGAATTAAAAAAACCCTCGGCATCGGCAACAAATGAAAAAATATAAAATGGTGGACTCCCCAATCGTTTTTATCGTGAAGTAAAAGGAGACTTTTTATGGAAGACTGTATTTTTTGTCATATCGTAAAGGGGAAGATCCCGTGCTTCAAAATATATGAGGATGAGCAGGTACTGGCATTTGCCGACATCAACCCCCTATCCAACGGACACACATTGGTCATACCCAAAGCCCACGCAGAAAATCTGTTTGAAATTTCAGATGATGATTTGGCAGCCGTCCAAGCGGCATCTAAAAAAGTCGCTGCCGCCATCCAAACCACACTAAACGTAACCGGAATCGCTGTACTTCAGCTAAACGGTAAAGGGGTGAATCAAATGGTGATGCACTATCATCTCCACCTGTTGCCCCGGGAGCCTGACAGCCCCGAACTTGCCATTGCAAAATGGGAAATCATCCCCGGCAATATGGAAACCATTGAACAGATAAGTGGTGAAATTGCAGCCGCTGTTAAATAGTGCCCATCCACAAACGGCATCTTTTGGCCCGGAGCGGCGTTTTCGCTCTTTTGAAATCCTCGACATAGCCCGCTATGCCTGCGGTTTCAAAATTGCTCAAGCCTTGCTCTGAACCA
>SDBV01009324.1_pt1 | contig 13069 bp, 17 predicted proteins | sample 2277081 | NCBI WGS metagenome assembly SDBV01 (sample SAMN10402039, study PRJNA504765) | marine sediment metagenome | isolation source: marine sediment core GS10_PC15, 223 cmbsf | place: Arctic Ocean: Southern Knipovich Ridge | collected 2010
TGCTAACGGCTTTTTTGGTAGAATTATTTATGTTCGAGATCATAGCGGGTCAGTCTACTGTCGCAATCTCGTGACTCAATGTGCTGAAGATGCTGTGCTCTATGCTGTTGACGACATCGAGTTCAGACCCGGTGCTATAGAAGCAGCAGTAAAATCAATGGCTGAACATTTTCCCGACAGCGACGGCATCATCGGATTCAACCAAGGCGAAGAGCATCACTTCTCTCATGCCGGAGTCGGGTTGCTAGGTCAGAAGTTTTTGTGTAGATATCCGCAACGAAAACTGTTCTTCCCTGAGTATTTTCATTTCTCTTGTCAAGAGATAGAACGCTTAGGCAATAGACTCGGTAAACTTCATCTCGAGAAAGAAGCTAAATTAGTGCATTATCACCCGAGTTTTGACCAAAGAGAAGTAGATCAGACGCACAAAGATGCTAGGTTTCACAGAAAGAAAGACTTGACTCTTTCGAATGAACGAAGGCGAACACATAAAATATGGGGGTTAGATTGAAACTCGCATTCATTGACATCGGCGAACTCGGCTGGAGCATGTATATAAGCGCTCATGTCAGATGGTACAAAGAGCGAACAGATGATGAGATAGCAGTGATGACTTATCCAGACAGGCGTTGTCTCTATGACGACTTAGCTGATGTCGTCATGAACGTGCCTGATTCTTTCTATACACGGTTCGATGCTAGGCGTCAGAATTGTCTCGGGATACAAAAAGTCCCGCCAGATGTGATGAAGAATTTCTTCTCTTCTCACCTTACGAATGGTTATCAGATCCCTGATTATTTCATAATGCGATGCAAACCTCAATTCAGCGACAAGCTCATATTCTTGCCGTATAAATATTCAAAGAAGCTTGAAGGCTCGAAAGAAGTGCTTGTGTTTCCACGACGAAGAATAGGTGGTTGGTATAGTTACAGAAATCTCAATGAATCATTCTACACTGAGCTTATAAAGAGGCTCTGCGATGAGTTTCCAGAACTCAATGTAAGAACAATCGGCACGACGATGGGTGCATATGATATCGACATGAATAAACTTAACTACATCAATCATGTCGGCAAAGGCAACGGACTGCAAGACATGATAGACCACTGCCAGCTTGCGGTGAGTGCAATCGGGAGTCAGTCTGGACCACCTAAGATTGCTCTTCTGCAAGGCGTGCCGACTTACATGATTGGGCATCAGCGAGAACGACACATGAGAAACGAGAATTGGATGTCTACTCCAGTCGGCTTCTTTACGGTTCCTGACTCTGATTACAGTAAGATTAACGAGCGAGAGTGCATAGAAGAGATCGTCTCTTTCGTCGGGCGGTACGCATGAAACTATTAATGGTGACTTGTGCTGATGAGCGCATAGCGACATACACAAAGCACACGCATCCGATCATGAGGAAGTTTGCTGAAAAGTGGAGTGCTGAGTTCAAGGTTATTGATAGCACTCTTTACAGTATGCTAGACGGGACTCTAGGACACTTCAGAATAACAGCACTCTACGATCTACTTGAAACTTACGATAGGATATTTCATTTAGATTCTGACATTGTGATAAATAAGAATTGTCCGAATATTTTCGAGATTGTTCCCTACGATACAATAGGGCTTGTTTTCGAAGATAAAGGTTCGAGACTCAAGAATAGACGAACAAGGATTTTTCAAATTAAAAATCTTTTCGGCGACAACGAGAAATGGACTTCTGGTTATTTCAACTCCGGAATGTTCATCGCTTCCAGTCTACATAAAGAAATGCTCACTAGAATGAAAGGAAGATTTTGGGGCGAAGACTTCAAAGTTGAAGATGCAGGTCAAACTCACCTCTGTTATCAGCTCATGAATCAAGGTCATAAACATATTGATCTCGGATATAAATGGAATCACATGTCGATGTTCTCAGAAGCTTGGAACGGAAGCGCATCAAGATTTGATTCTTATATTATCCATTATGCTGGAGACGGTAGATTCTCAGACAAAGAAGGAAGAAGTCGCACTCAACTGATGATAGATGATATAGAAAAAATATATGGAAAGTAAAGCGATGAAAGTCTTACTACTCTTCCCAATGGCTGACGGGCAGACAGGTCCTGCAATCAAACTTGCTTTCGAGAAGATCGGTCATGTAGTAGAAGCAGTTGATGCGAAGCGCCATCCGTTGCTTTCATATTCAATCTCATGTGGCTTCAAGCCGGATTTAGTATTTTGTTCAAGAACAAGCGAATTAACAGAGCAAGTCGCACAGATAAAAAAGAGATTCCCAGATGCTGTCACTTGTATGTGGAATGTCGACACGAGAAAGAGCCTTGATGATTGGAGTCACTTATTCCCTCTCGTCAAACTCGTAGATTATCATTTTATCGTTGACTATAATTTCATCAAGCTGTGGAGCGCTTACAATTCAAATACTTTCTGGCTCCCACAAGGCGTACAAGGCGAAGTGTATAACAAACCGAGAGGCATAACTGCAGAAGACAGGCAGAAATATACGTGCGATGTCTGTTTCTGTGGCGGTCGCACAGCAGCGCATAGCAATCGCAGAGTACATTTTCTCGGACCAGTCGAACGAATGAACGTAGATTTCAAACAATGGGGATGTCTCGGCGCTCCGAGAATTTTCAATGAAGAGCACAATAAAATGGTTGCTTGCTCAAAGATCAATCTCGGCTGTTCAGGCTATCCTATGGCTGGACGTTGTGTTTCAGTTCGAAACTACAAGATTCTAGGTGCGGGAGGATTCTTGCTTGCTGATTACGGCGACGGCGTAGAAGAACTCTTTCCCTGCGCTGACTCTGAAAGAGTCTTAGATATCTACAGAACGCCAGAAGAGATTGTCGAGAAAATAAAATACTGGTTGAGCCACGAAGACGAGAGAAGAGAGATTGCAGAAAAAGGCTATAAATGGGTGCATGCTCATGCTCGATATGAAGATAGAATAAAGACAGCGCTTAACTACATGAAAGAGAGGTTGAATTGACAGAATGCAATCGTTGTTTAATCGACTCTAAGATTCCCGGAGCAGAGATTGAAAGAGGATCCTGTCGATACTGCAGGATTCACGATCGACTTGAGAAGCAATACCCAATCAACTTAGAAAGCCTTCTAGAACTCGCAAAGAAAATAAAGAAAGCGGGAAAGAGAAAGCAGTACGATTGTCTCATAGGAATTAGCGGAGGATGCGATTCTTCTTATCTTCTTCACTTTGCAGTAAAAGCTTTAAAGCTACGTCCTCTAGTGATTCATTTCGATAATCGCTGGAACACAGAACAAGCAGAGCATAACATGAAGAAGATCGTTGATGCTTTAGACGTAGATTTTATTCGCTATCAGTTGAATAAGAAGATGTACGATAAGCTGAACAGAGCTTTTTTTGAAGCGTCAGTAAGTGATGCAGATATTCCTAACGATATGGCGATGCTTGCTATATTCAAAAACGTAGCAAAGCAGTATAAGATCAAATACGTCTTCAACGGACACTCGTTCAGAACAGAAGGCACCGCACCTCTCGGTTGGACATACATGGATGCGAAATACATTCAGAGCGTTTATTTCTCTAGATGGGAAGAGAAGATAGAGGGTTTTCCGTTGCTCACTTTCAAGAAGCAACTGAGATGGGCATTCTCTGGAGTCAAGGAAGTCAGACCACTATACTTTTTAGGCACGAGAAAAGAACAAATGAAGGATCTCTTAGCGATAGAATACGATTGGCAGGATTACGGAGGTCATCATCAAGAGAACAAGTATACAGCTTTTGTTAGCTCTTATCTTCTACCTAAGAAGTTCGGAATAGACAAGAGAATCATCGAATATTCTGCGTTCATTCGCTCTAAGCACATGACGAAGAGCGAAGCGAGAGAGAAGCTAAAAGAAGAGCCGTATTTAGCAGAAAGCGTACTAAGCGAGATAAAAGAAATGTATCTCGATCTCGATGAAAGAATGCAAGAGGGGGTGAGTTCGCATACTTTATACGAGACATATCACAAGCTTTTCAAGAAGTATCGATTACTGATCTGGCTTGCTGTAAAGTTTCATCTCTTGTCAGAGATGTTCTATCTTAAATACACGAGAAAGGAATGAAATACGACGAAGACTATTACTATAATCTCTTGAAGATGCAGACTGAGCACGCAAAGCACATCTCTGGGATTCGATGGGAGTTCGTGCGTGTATGCAGAGCGAAGACTGTACTCGACTACGGCTCTGGCGTAGGCTTCTTCAAGGCATTCGCTCCGACTGGTGTAGAAGTCGATACATACGATATCGGTCCTTACGTCATGACAGGCATACATCACGATAACTATGATGTTCTCTGTCTCTGGGACGTTATAGAGCATATTACGTGCATAGACGAGCACTTGAAGCGTTATATTGACGGTTCAGCGCACATTGCGCTCACTCTGCCGATGCTCCCGAAAGGAAAGAAGCTTAAAGAGTGGAAGCACTTCAAGCCGGGTGAGCATCTTCATTACTATACAGACGATACGCTCAACACGTTATTTGAAGAGTATGGATTCAGGCGCCTTGCTTCTGGATATGCTGAATGTCCACCGAGAGAAGATGTAGAAGAAGTGCTGTTCAAGAGGATAGAGGGTAGATGAAATGAATATTTTTTACACGAGTGGCACTCTCGGAGATGCGTATGTCATTCTCTGTAAGCTGTATCGTGAAGCTCAGAAAGAACAAATCCTCGTCAATCACTACACTTCGTTAGATGAATTGAGGCCTACTATAAAAGAGATTTATTCGCTTTGTCCGAATATTGTCGTTGAATTCAGAGATTATTCGACTCCGAGTTTAGATATTGTCGGCCAGTATTTTCATCATGAGCCAGAAAGTGAACGGAAGAGACAAGCAATTGAAGACGGCGGGTACAATTTAAAGCCAGAACACAACCCTAAATTTGACTTAGGAAGCATCGAACGCTTCGCTCTCCCTCAACAGTACGAAACGCTACAATTAGAGAACGGTGTCAAATCAGATAAAATGAGACGATTAGACCAAGACATGATAGAGAGGATATCACGCAGATCGAAATTGCCTCTTGTAATCGTCGGCACTGACAGCGTGGAATATTATCAGATGAGACATTTGGTGATTGATTTAAGAGGCAAAACGAACATAAAAGAAGTGATAAATGTCATAAAAAACGGTGTTCGCTTCTACGGATGTCTAGGTCTTCTGAGCCTCGCAGCGCTTAGCCAGAAAGTGCCGTCGACTCTATTTCTCCCACGTGGCTATCGAGACAAGCGTGCTTTCCGTTCTCGCATCGTACCTGTCGCTGAATGGATGAGGCATGTAGAACGATGAATAAGATCATAGGTCTCTTGACAGCATGGGGTGCAGAGCAGTGGATAAAGCCCGCTATAGAGCAGGCTCTCGAGCATTGCGATGAAGTAGTCGTTGTCGTATCTTCATTTGCGCCTAAGCTAGCCCGACTCGGAGATGCGACCCTAGATATCTGCAAATCATATAAAGACATAAAGCTTTTAGATTACAAGACTGACAAAGAGGTCATATCTGCAGCAGTCGCAGACACGTTGAATTATATGCTCAAGAGCAGTTCTCTCTACGAAGTCGGCAACTGGGCCTGGATACTTGATGTTGATGAGTTCTATGCTGACTCAGCGCACGGCACAATAAGAGCTACTATAGATAGTCACCAATATAATCAGATAACAGTTGAGTCAAAGTTCTTCTACATAAACATGCAACACTATCTCAACGAGACAGGCAACAGACTCTTTAGAATAGACGCAGAAGACGAGTGTTTCGTGCCGACAAATAAGTGGTCAGTTGCAAAGAAGCATGTCTATTATCTACCGAGAGAGGATGGGATGTTTCACTACGGGTTGCTTGCGAGCGCTGACGCATATCGCATCAAATGGCAAATAGAATATAAAGGCAGAAGACAAGCAGATAAAGAACGATGGATCGTAGAGATATATCCTTACTTTGACCTCAAAGATGAAGATCGATGGCTTGAGAGAAATCGCAGACTGTTCGGTATTCGATCGCCGTGGTTCAACACGGGCTTTACGCCTGACGCTAACGGTAGACTTTACAAGTATGACGGGAAGCACCCGAAGTTCATCGAGCGAACTGGCTTAACAAAGACGGAGGATTTTAGATGCCTAAGTTAAGGATATTAGTAACAGGCGGTGCCGGGTTCATCGGCGCAAATGCTGTCGCACGCTACATGCAGAGAAGTCACGATGTTGTTGTTCTAGACAATTTATCACGCCCGAAATCTGAAAAGAACCTAGAGTGGTTGAAAGAACAAGGCGAGTTTGAATTCATCAATGCAGATATAAGAGATCATGATTTGTGTACGCTATTTCATCCAAAGAAGCCTTTTGATATCGTCCTTCATCTCGCAGCTCAAACAGCAGTGACGACTTCAATTGTCAACCCTGCATATGATTTTGAAGTGAACGCAACTGGGACCTTGAATCTTCTCGAAGCTATTCGGAAGTCAGGTCAAGATCCTATCTTTATTTATTCTTCTACAAACAAAGTTTATGGGGGTCTTGAAAATTATGAATTAACAGAAAGAGAACTGCGATACGAATTCATCGGTGGTCGAAAAAGCATAGCTGAGCATCAACCGTTAGATTTTCATTCGCCTTACGGCTGCTCGAAAGGTTGTGCTGACCAGTATGTTCGAGATTATGCTAGAATTTACGGACTGAGGACAGTCGTGTTACGTCAATCGTGTATCTACGGTCCGCATCAGTTCGGAGTTGAAGATCAAGGATGGATTGCATGGCTCACTATCGCAGCTTTAACTCACGAGACTATCACAATTTATGGCAATGGAAAGCAAGTCAGGGACATTCTCTACATAGATGATCTTCTTGACTGTTTTGATAAAGTTGTAGAGAACATAAGAGTTGCAAAAGGCGAAGTGTATAACATAGGCGGAGGACGCTTGAATCAACTCTCGCTTTTAGAATTCATGAATGTTCTCTCAGAACTCGGCAGAAGATTAACGTGGAATTATTTACCGATGCGTCAGGGCGATCAGTTAATATATGTGAGTGATATCACTAAAGCTCGTGACGAGCTTGTCTGGGCGCCGAGTACTGAATTGCACGACGGGCTGCAACGACTCTATAATTGGATTAAAGGAAACTTCTCATGTTAATTGCTCATTACTATCCGGGTGGTGACAATTCCAGCATGAAGCGATTCGAGCATTATGTTGAGAGACACAAGTTCTTGCACAATCAATGCACGAAAGACGTTGATCTAATCTACTGTGGAAGCGTCTCGCAGTTGAGCAAAGCGATGATTGCAAAGAGGATATATAAAAAACCTTTAGTCTGTTGGGTTTGGGACTTGCCGTATTGCTGGCGAGAATGGGTGAGGAACCAGAGAGAGATGCAAGAAAACACACGTCGCACGGCTGACGTAGAACGCAAAGTGCTTCTATTGAAAGAATGCGACAAAGTTATCAGTGCAAGCAAATACACACAGCGAGTCTTGAAAGAGAAGTTCGACATAGATAGTGAGCAGATTTATTTCTATATAGACACAGACGGTTTAGATGCAGTTCAAGCAAACGGAAAAAAAGGTCATGTTATTCAAATTAGCCGATTTGCAATCAATAAGCGTTTTGATGATTCGATAAAAGCGATAAGCACTCTCGAGCGAAAACTCGTGTGCGTAGGTACTGGTGCGACAGAAGAGTTGAAAAAACTTGCTTTATATTTAGAAGCTGATGTAGATTTTTATTGTGGCGTAGAAAGAGCCACGACAATAAAGCTATTGAAGGAAGCGGAAATTCTCGTTTCACCTTCTGTATTCGAGGGGTGGGGCATAACTCCGATTGAAGCACTGTACTGCGGAGTCCCGGTGCTTTTAAGTGATCTCGAGGTATTTAAAGAAGTGTATGGAGACAGCGTTCCGTATCACAAGCGAGACGACTCAATTGACATGAGAGAGAAACTTCGTTATTTATTAGATGACAAAAAACTTCAGAACAAGATAGTTGAACAATGTCGGCCGTTGATATCCGAATTTACGATACCTAAGTTTGTCGAGCGATGGGAGAAAGCGATAAGATGAAAATTATAGGACTTCTGCTGACTTGGAACAACTTTGAGTTCTTCAAGTGTGCGTTAGAGCAAGCTCTGGATTTCTGTGATGAAGTCTTGCTAGTTGAAGGCTGTCATTCTATACATTTTCCTGCACGCTCAAATGACGGGACTTGTGACTACATCAAAGCTCTCAATCACCCGAAGTTAAAGGCTTTTCATGTGAGAGAAAGAATCTACCAGTATGATAAAACTCAACTAGAGTTGAGAAAAGAAATACCCAAAAAATCTCAATACTGGGAGCCGGGGAATTGGCTCTTCTATTTCGATGATGATCGTTTCTTCTTGAAACAGGATCTCGCTAAAATAAAAGAAAAGATTCAAACGATTGAGAGTCCACACTTTAGTTTCAAATCAAGATATTTTTTCTATAATTTTCGATTTAATCAGTTGTGCGAAGGCGGGAATTTCGGTTACAAGATATTAGAAGACATGGATTTCAGAGGGATAAGCTATCCTTGTTATCCCGACGGGAGAAAATTCGATTGCTTCCACATGAGCGATGTGACTGAGTTTCATTATAGTTACGTTAAAAAGCCCGAGAGGATGAAAGCTCGTTGGGATATGTCTGTCGAAAAAGGCACAGTAGCATCAGCTACGTTGTACGATCAATGGATGGATATTAAGTGGGAAGGAGAAAAAGATATTTATAAACAAAGAGAAAAGATGTTTGAAATCAGACCAGAAGGAAAATTCAATATATACCGAGGAAGTCACCCGGCAGTGCTTGACAATCATCCGTGGCGACATGTCGAAGACATAAGGAGACTTGGAGTATGATAAAAATCGTAGCTGTGATGGGTGTCGTTGGCGATCCGATGTATTTTAAATTCGCTTCGTACAGTATTCCTTCTTTTCTTCGCAATAATATCGACACAGACCTTCGTGTGTTCACTGATAAACCTGAAGAAATAAAGCAATATCTACAGTTGTCAGATAAGATAGGAATCGTTGATATCAGAGACTACTTCGAAAGTCATCCAAAAGAGATAGAAAGATTCAAGAGCAAGGGTCGCACTTACTTGCCAGATGTTGTACAGAATCACAAGAAAGCTTACGGCTATGAGTTCCATGACGTGTATCCTGCTGCTATGCCTCTGATGGCAGAAACGACGCTTCGAGGTCAAGGCTACACGCATATTCTCAAGATAGATAGCGAGAGTTATTTCGCAGGTGGTAATGTGATGGCAATGGTAGAGAAAGAAGTAGAAAGCGCATCTCACATTGAAGTCTTTCTTGTAGCACGCAAGCATCCAGCTATGGCTCACTACGGTGGTGGCGTTCCTGGCAGTGGCTTCACGCTCTGGCGTACTCCGAGTAGATTCGTCTCTGAATACTACAGAATTTTTAACGGCAGTCAGCAAGTAACGATTCTAGCTATGCGCTTCAGCGGTCGAGTTTTCGTGAAGATCCTTGCACGACCCGGATATCATTTCGTGCGCCCGTTCTGGAAAGCAAAAGAGACAGGCGTAGAGTTCACGAAAGAAATAGCTTCAGAATTCTTGCCTGCTTATTTTCATCTGCATGGTAAAGTTGCTCTTGAAGGCTACGAGAAATTAGAAGAATGGTTCGGAGAGAACTCAAAATGAAAGAACTTGATATAAGAGATGTCGCAATCATCGATGCTTTTCCGGTCTATCCCGGTTATCCAGTTTGCGGGTCTGTATTAAATGTGGGGTGTGGCTGGGAAGGAAGGCTAGATTATCATGTAGCAAACATGGGTTATAAAGTGTATGCAACAGATGTGAAAGAACGAAAAGAGACAATAGAAGATTCGCCGATGCCGATGCCTTTCACTCGTCATGTATCAGATATTTTTGACCTTTCAAGCTTTCCTGTTACTTCAGCTCCTATCGTGATTTGCAGTCAACTCTTAGAACACTTGAAAGAATATAAAACAGCAATCGCACATCTTCTCGCACTCACTGAAGTCAGGCTGATAATAACAGTGCCGTACAAGCGATCATTCCCTGATCCTGGTCATGTTAATTTCTGGACTGATAATGGATTTCTTGCAGGTTCTGTGAGTAAAGATATCCATGAATTCATCACTCTCTGCGCTCCTTACTCTACAGCTATATCTAAGATTAGAACTAAGCCGGAAGATGTTTTGCTTAGACAATGGAACTATCTTATAGTAATAGATAAGAGGCAATATCTCGTGGAGGTGAGAAAATGAGTTTCGACAGCTTGCTTATAAACAAAATGAGAGTAGCGCAAGTCTCTGGAGATGTTTGGAGTGAGCCGACAGAGGCTGCAGGACCTTCTGTTCCCTGTAGGATCATGTACGACACACGACTGATGATAGATTTCAAGGGCGAAGAAGTGCGAAGTGCTGCTAAGATTTTTGTCAAGCCAGAGCATATCACGTTTGAGCATGAAGACAAATTACAGCTTGATATCGAGGGCTATGCTAAGAATCATCCAATCATCATAATAAAAAAACCTCAGAACTCTGTGCATATCCATCATGCAGAAGTATGGGTTTCTTAAAATGGCTAAAAATAAAACAGAGATGACTTTTAATACGAAAGACTTTGACATAAAATTTCCACGTGTTATAAATAAAGAGATACCAGAAGCTGGAGCGAATTCAGCTTTCAAGGTGGCTGGCATGGTGATTCGGGACTCAATACTTGAAGAGCCTAGAGCTCCGCACAAAACGGGGAATCTATGGCGTAGCCAGAAGATAGAATCACCGAAAATTGAAAGAGGAGAGATAACTGTAGAACTCGGCTTCGATGCAATGTATGCAGCGATTGTGCATGAGATGCCGATTGCTACAGACTGGACTATGACTGGCAGTGGTGCTAAATATTTAGAAGCGAAGCTTATAAGAAACAAAGAGAAATATATGGCTGAAACTGCACGAGGCATGCAAGGCCCGAGAGGACGCTGATGTTGAAAGAGATAACTACTTTTGTCGCAAATCAGAGCGTCGCTCTAGGCTTTACTCAAGCTTGGACTATCGGTACGAATCTTTTCGCCGGGCATGTACCTGTAAAAAACGCTTTAGGCGCTGTCATTCCTGTTCGTTATCTTTCTGTGCTAGAGAATGCGGGTGGCGCTGTGCTTACAGATGTCGGTGGCGTAGTAACTGCTACCCCGCCTTCAGTGTCAGCAGATCCGACTTACTGGCCTAAGTATATCGAGAAAGCAGTGCAGTTATTGAATCGTGCGAAGTCTTATTTCATTGCTCATCTCGATGCTGAAGAGCTTTATGAAGCATTTCACAACACATGTGGATGGAATCTACCGATAGTAGCCGGTGGTCCGCAGTATCAAGTTCTCGTCATCGATGCTCATAGCCCGCCTGCGCCGATAGAGAATCCAGGAGCGAGCGGATATTTTACATTTTCAACTAATTATACATGGAAAATAGAGGAGACAAAATGTTGATAACAAGATTAATTTGCTCTATATTTAAACTATTAAATATAAATTTTTCAAAGGAGGCTCAAAATGCCTAAACTCAATATTGGCGACATAGGTCCGTGCGTTATCATCTGGGACTACGAAGGCACACCAACCTGCCTCGGTCCGTATCTCGGTACTGTTGAACTTCGTGTAACTGACTCAATAAGCGATGTTCAGGAAGAAGGTTATGGCGATGCACCGGTTGATGCAGTGTTTGCAGGTACCGTCTACGAACTTGATGTACCGATGGCAAGAAACTCGCTCGACACGCTAGCTCATACGATTGGATATGGAAATATGGGTGTTCTTAGCGCCAGTAGATTCAGGCTCGATCTCTACAACATGTCTGGTTGCTCTATGTACGAGAATGCAAAGCAGATTCTCATCGCTCCCATCTGCAATAATGTGCCTAATCCCGATCCGCACACATGGACTCTGCTCTACAAATGCCATCCTTTTCGTGATTATGCACTCGGATGGGATAGAAACAATCAGCGAACTCACATGGTCAAGTTCAAAGTATTCCCAAACCAAGACAGTGGCTACTGTGGCGATTACGGAACCGAAGGACTTGAAAGCGGTGCAACAGTTATCGCAGGAATCTGCACATGACGGAAGAGAAAAAGCTAATCCTGAGCACACAGAAGAGTATTCACAAACCGATAGAGATTGAGATTGATGGAAAGAATTATTGTAATCGACCCCTTTCCCGAGCAACATTTGACGAAGTAAGGAAGCATGAAAAAGCTGCAATCAAAGGTGACTTAGAAGAGCTTTATAAGCAAGTTCAAGCACTATTTCCCGTGCCGATGGCAGTGCTGAACAAGCTCGACATCCGTGATGTTAATTCTCTGCTCGAGTACACAATGGCTCAAGTATTCACAACGTCTACTAAAACAGACGAGGAGAAAGCAGAAAAAAACGCACCAAAGCCTGGGCCAAAAGAATCAGCTTAATTGCTGGTGAATTCCCAGGCACGTTGTCATTTAAAGAACTGCTGAATCTCGATGTTCGAGATGAAGAGACCTTAGCGATAGAAGCTAAGAAGCGAGAACTGCGTCGTGAAATTTCACTGATACAAGCAGTAAGGTTCGGGACGCATGCTACGAAAGATAGCTATGAGGAACGGATGAATCAGCTTAAATTTGAGATCAAGAAATACGAGGAGGAATACTGATGGCATTTCAGGCCGGGGCTATTGTAAGTAAACTTACTCTTGACCGTGGCAAGTTCTCTGCTTCAATCAAAGCTGTTCAGAAGCAGACTAAATCACTCGGTGGGTGGGTGAAGAAAAATAGCGCTCAATTCAAACGTATGGGCATAGCTGCTGCTGCTGCAGGCACTGCTGCGCTCGTAGTCTTTACAAAGATGGTCAATAAGTACGTAGAAATGGGTGACATGATTCACAAGATGGCAATCAGAACTGGCTTTGCTGCAGAGACTTTGAGTGAACTTGCATTTGCAGCTGAGATTAGCGGAGCTGATATAACCATGCTTGAAAAGGGTACTAAGAAGATGGCCAAAACTATTAACGATGCCAGCGATGGGCTT
>SDBV01009325.1_pt1 | contig 13068 bp, 10 predicted proteins | sample 2277081 | NCBI WGS metagenome assembly SDBV01 (sample SAMN10402039, study PRJNA504765) | marine sediment metagenome | isolation source: marine sediment core GS10_PC15, 223 cmbsf | place: Arctic Ocean: Southern Knipovich Ridge | collected 2010
GCTGCCCATCTTCCGGACTCTCTGGAATTGCTCCAGAAAATCTTCCAGGGTGAAAGTCTTGGACTTCATCTTTCTGCGAAGGTTTTCAGCCTCCTCTTCCTGGATGGTTTCCTGGGCCTTTTCGACCAACGTAACGATGTCGCCCATACCCAGTATGCGCGAGGCTATCCTGTCCGGGTAAAACGCGTCCAGAGCATCGATCTTTTCACCTACACCGATATATTTTATGGCTTTTCCGGTGATGCTCTTGATCGAAAGCGCCGCGCCGCCCCTCGTATCTGAATCGAACTTGCTCAAAACGACGCCGGTAATGCCAAGCTTCTGATCGAAGTCTTTGGCTATCTGCGTGGCATTCTGTCCGGTCATGGCATCGGCGACCAGCAGTACTTCGACCGGGTTCGAGGCAGCGTGGATGTCCCTGAGTTCCTGCATCAGGGCATCGTCTATTTGCAACCGGCCGGAGGTATCCACGATGACCGTGTCTATCCCGCTTTTTCGGGCATGCTTCATTGCATTTTTCACGACCGCAACGGGAGACTTGGCTTCGTCCTCCCTGTAAACGGGAGCTCCAGCCTGGGCGGCCAGAATGGCCAACTGCTCTATCGCCGCCGCTCGACGCAGGTCGGCCGCTACAAGCAGGGGGCGCCGCCCGTCTTCTGCCAACCGACGGGCGAGTTTGGCCGCCGTGGTCGTTTTGCCGGAGCCCTGCAGGCCCACGAGCAGCACGACGGAGAGCGTGTCGGGACCCTTGAGGGCCAGGTCCTGCTTCGTGTCTCCGAGCAGCGCAACCATTCTGTCGCGCACGATTTTCGTAAACTGCTGGCCCGCAGAGACGGACTTCATCACCTTTTCACCCAAGGCTTCTTCGGCGGTTCTGTTGATGAAACGCCTGACGACGCGAAGGTTGACATCAGCCTCGAGCAAAGCGATTTTTATCTCGTTGATGGCATCCTGGACGTTTTTCTCGGTGATGCGCGCTTTGCCGCTTATCTGCCGGAAAATATCCGTAAATTTATGAGTCAGCCTATCGAGCATAATTCAAGCCACACCCTGAATAGATTTATCAAACGCAGAAACCACGCTAAGCGCAAATTTCTCCGAGTGATCGTATACTGTATATATAGATAAATTTTTGGTATGTCAACCAAAGTTTGGCCATGAGCAGCAGTTCGATACCTTAACGCCGTCTGAAATCTCACCGACACTGGCGCGGGCTCGTGCGGCTGCTACCGCCAGGCCGAGCGGGATACCATCAAACAGGATTTTCATGTCTTCGACAGTATCGATGACAACGCCGGCTTTTCCGGCATCACCAGCCACGCGCGGATGATCAGAGTCATAGCCACGGTGAGTTGCCAGATCAAATGCGATCGACAAGCCGGTTTGTCCGCCGGCAAGATTCTTGCGATAAAAAGCGTTTGATTCTTCGGCCGTGGAAAATCCAGCGTATTGCCGAACGGTCCATGGGCGACCAGCATACATGGTGGCGCGAGGGCCGCGCACAAACGGGGCAAAACCCGGCAGGCTGTTTACGTGTTCGAGTTCGCCAAGATCATCAGCCGTGTATAGAGGTTTTACAGAGATACCCCCGGGGATTTCCCTGGTAAGGCCTTCGAGAGGTTTACCTTGCAGCTCCTTGGTGGCGAGTTTTTCCCACTCTTGTGTATCCGGTTTGCGGAAATCAGTCACTGCGTCGACTCCTAAACGGTTACTCGTTGCATTCAGCAGGATGGTGACCCGTGCTGTCAGCGTACCAAGTGGGATAATGACCGCATCTGGCAAGGCAGAAATCTGCAACTCGTGCGGTTCGCGCACATCCAACAATTCCAAGTGGTCACCCTTCGGTCGCCCGGAGAGTTCGGGGCGGTGATATCCCAATCTGCGCCGGCCTGCCCGTCAAAGCGGAAGATCGAACCGTAGACGTTCGGCTTTCCGGTCGTGAATATCTGCGCGACGTGGTGCTGCGCGCTATCACCCGTGCCGCGTAAAAACCCACCCTTACGCGGATCCGTTCCGAACCCGGTCCTTCTCCAAGATCAGGGCGAAATATGGCGGATAAAGATTACTTTTTTGATAATGTAATTGAAACACTGGGAATCGTCAAAGAATGCTCGTGTGCCCTAGTTCTAGAGCTAGACTATCTCCAAAATTATGTGCCTAATATCTTATCGCGTGACAAGATATTAGTAGCTTTTCAGTCAGGTACTCGTTACAATTGTCGACTTTTATCTATTTTTCCTTTCAAGCATTTCAATACTATTTGACTATTTCTAACATAACTAGTCAGATTTTTATTTTACTAAGGTCTGGCAGCGAGAATTAGATTTGCTTGAATTGCACGCGGTACCAGAAAGGAGCACGACATGCGTGCAAGATCTACGGCGTATCGAGTGTTTGAACGCACCCCGCATTCACCGCCATCTCTCTGAGGTTGCTGAGCAGTGGTCCTGGACGGAGGTGCCGGCGTTGGTAGAAAGTGCCGGAGAGAACCTCGTCCTTGAAGATCAGAGTGAAAACAAGATGATGCTGCGTCGTTGTCTCGGTCATCGTATCGCCCGGTTCGATGTCGAGTTCAGCCGCCCCTATTTCTCGTTTGCATCCGGTGAGATTGTTAGCCGGGCCTACGACGTCGCCGGGCACCTTGCCTTCGTTCACAAGTTCACTTCCAACCGCGGGTCTCATCTTCACGCAACCGTGGTCGAGGTGTTCGAATCATGACACTCCAGACCGCAAACGAAGCACGGCTTCAGAAAATGCTACTAAAAAAATAGAGAGAATCACACATGACGACAACCAACAAGGATAAAAAGAATATCGACTTGTTCAACCCTCTCAGTGGAGGGGGCTGCCCTGGATGATCCGGATACGCAGGTCACCACGGAACAGGGAACACGGCAACTTAGGGAAGATCAGCGTGTGTGGGATCGGTCAGCAGCGGTCGAGGCCTTTGCCGGATGGTCAACAGTTCTAGACCCGGCTGCATCAGAGGTGCGTGGCCGAGTCCTTGAGCTCATCGAGCAGTGGGTCCCTGATGCGTCCGAAGCGTTCAGCAGCGGAACCTTCCCGGATGGTCTATTCCGAGATCTAGGCGGTGCAGAAGCAATTGGTGCTTCAATCGTTGGTCGAAATGGAAATCCCCCCCCCCCTCGAAACTCGCTACCTGCGCAATCATGCACGCGGTTGAATATGGAGACGGGGGTTTGCGCTGTGCCCTTACAGTCCATGACTCTGTTATCCAGGCATTGGTTCGATTTGGCAGTGATGAGCAGCGGGAACGTTGGATAGACCCTCTTATCAGGGGAAATATTGTCTCCGCATTTGCGCTCACAGAACCCAACGCCGGATCCGACATACGGGGAATCTCAACTAAAGCAACCCGAAGTAGCGATGCCTGGTACATTTCGGGATCGAAGAGCTGGATTACCAACGGGCCTCGTGCCGACGTCATCATGATCTGGGCACGAACCGGTGAACGAAACAATGCCATTCGGGGTTTCCTCGTCGAAAAAGGGACGCCTGCGCCTAATATCGAGACCGTCCCCACTGCGAGTTCAATGCGGATTGCCCCCGTAGGGCGTGTCAATCTCGACCAGGTACGCGTACCCCACAGTGCTCTACTGCCGCATGCATGGGGACTAACAGATATCAACGCATGTCTCGACTGCAATCGGCTTACAGTGATCTTTGGCGTGATGGGCGGTGCCCGGCGATGTCTTGATATTGCGCTCGAATACGCCCAACACGGCATCAATTTGGGGTACCCATTGCTTCCAAACAGCTAGTGCAAACCATGCTCGCCGACATGGCCGAACGGATTGCGATGGGTGAGTTGGCCTCCCTCCATCTTGCCAAGCGGTGGGAAGAGGATCCACTGTCTCGCTTTGATAGTCAGCCTTACCAAGCGAAGCAACTGTGCCGCACGCCGGGGCGCGCGGCCCCCGCATACGGTCAGCGAATATAGAAAAAATGCCGATCCAGGAATTTTATCCGCTCCCGCGCCTGGCGGGCGAGAGAGCTTTCCGGAAACCTCCCGCTTATCTCCTTGTACGCGTCTTTGGATTTCCTGAAATCCCGGAAATCCGTATCGGCCTCGTAAAGGGTGCCCGTCAGGAACAGCACTTCCGGTATTAAGGGATCGGCCGGATAGGCGGACAGGATGTAGTCGAGAATATCTTTCGCGGTGCGATAGTCGCCCCGACCCAGGCAGTACCTGGCCAGCGCCGTGGCGTCGGCGCTCAGTTCGTCGCGCTGAATATCGAGAAACGGTTCGAGATACAGGAGTACAGAATTATAGTCATCGAGCTCGAGAGACGTTTTTACGGTACCGACGATCGCTTTGTCGGTGAAATCCTTCGGGGAGCCGATATTCCTGAGCCAATAGTCCCGGGCCTTGGCGAATTGTCCGGTTTTCCAGTACAGGTCGGCGATGCTCTCGTTCAGGTAAGGTGATGCGTCGCTGTAATGGGCCAGAAACTCGGTGAGCGCCGCTTCATATTGGCCGGTCCTGGCCAGCCGTTCTGCCTGGAGGTGCGTTTCTTCTTCGGGCAGAGACTGTTCCTGCGATTTGCCGTATAACGCGCGTTCGAATTCTTGCGGCGCGAGTACTTCGACCTCCAGCACGACTTTCTCCTGAATGCCGCGGCTGTTGTCCTGACGGACGAAACCGAGCTCGTATGTGCCCAATGAAAGGGCGGCAAAAGTGAAGAAAGTCGAGCCCTGCGCCTGATATCTGTCCTGGAACGGCAGAGCCTCCGCCTCGATTTGGCTGCTGTACCCGAGAAAGAGCCATCCTTCTTTAGCGAAGCTGACCTCGATGTCGTCACCGGGGCGCGCCAGTACGCTCTTCCTCTCCTCGTAGAGGTTGGTCGTCGGTGCCGGCTCTGGGGGCGGCTTTGGCGTATTAACGGGGGTGAGTCTTGCCTGAGCAGGCGATGGCGGCGTTCTTCGGGCCGATGTTTCCCTGCCGGCGGGCTTTTCCGGCAGCGGCTCCCTCGCGGGCCGCCATTGAGATGGCTGCGCTTCTCGAAGCAAGGGCGTCGCAATATCCTGCTCCCCAAAGCGCGACAAGCCGTTCCACAGGCCGCGGGCCGTTTCCCTTGCCGCGAGTTTGACAGACGCACTCGAGAGCAGACCGTGCCGCGCGGGCAGTGGCTGCAGCGCATCGCTACCCCACAACTCGGCGCCGAAGTGGTTCACGAGAGCTTCTCTGGGCTGTTCCGCTGCGACTGGAGTAGGCTGCTCCAGCGGATAATTGAACGTGGGCGATTCCGATTCAGTCAATACCGGAGCTACTACGCTGCTGTGGACCGCGGACGGTGCCGCTAAGGCGGGGACAGGAAAAACCGCTCTTTGCGGCCTGTTGTCGTCGTGTTTTGCCCTGTGATATTCGAGAACGGCGAGCGGTTCCTCTATCGCTTCCGGCAAGGGTAGGGGCAGTGTCTTCTGGACCCGCCGATGGGCGACGGCAGCGTCATCGCGGTCCGCCGGCTGCTCCAGCACTTCCGGCGCAAAGAATTGACAGTGCCATAGAAACATTGTCCCCAATAGTAAAAGCGAAGATTTTGCGTGTTTTTTCATTATCCCCTCCCAGATTTGCCCGGATATTGCTACGGGATCTTGTTCAGTATTTCCTCCAGGGTCTTCTCGTTTTGCCCGGCTATTATATCGGCCATGATGGTGTGCGGTTCATACCAGTAACGCTCTAGCTGCTCAGATGTCCAGCGTTGTATTCTCGGGCGTGAAAGATAGATTCCGGGCTCATCTTCGTCCGCGTCCGGCTTTGGGACGATAAAATCTGATACCGACAGTGTAACGCCCTCTTGCAGCGCCGGAGGTTTGTCGGCAATGATTTCCGGCCGCGCCCGTCGGCCTCCGCCAACGGCCAACACAAGCACGAGAATAACGAGAGAGGCGAGCAACACCGCAGAGCCGCTTATAAGAAGAGTGCGTGGGCTCAAGCTGCGCCCAAAGATATTAAGCTCTTTTAGCATAATCGCGCACCCTCGTCGCAATAATCTTCGATACTCCGGACTCTTCCATCGTGATGCCCAGCAGAGTCTCCGCCCCTAGAATAGTGCGCTTGTTGTGGCTGATAATAATGAATTGTGTTTTCTGAGAAAACTCCTTGAGCAGTCCCACAAAGCGCCCGATATTCGTCTCGTCCAGAGCCGCATCGATCTCGTCCAGTATGCAGAACGGCGCCGGCTTGGCCAGGAACGTGGCAAAGAGAAGAGCCACTCCCGTGAGCGAACGCTCGCCGCCGGAGAGAAGGTTGATATTCTCGAGCTTTTTGCCTGGCGGCTGAGCGTAGATGCCAATTCCGGAACCTAATACGTCGTCGGGATCGAGAAGTCTCAGCTCCGCCCTTCCGCCACCGAACAACCTTCTCAACATGACGTGGAAATTCCTCTTGATCGTGTTGTATGTCGCCAGGAAAAGCTCGGATGACTCTTCTCTGATCTCCGCGCTTATTCTGCCCAGATCTTCCCTGGCCTTTCTCAAATCGTCCACCTGAGTCTGCAGAAACTGGTACCGTTCCTTGACTTCCAGAAACTCTTCGGGAGCCATGAGGTTGACGTGTCCGAGCTTTTTCAGCTCTTCCCTGTGAACGGCCAGCTGTTGTCGTATTTCGCCGGCGGAGGCCTTGATGTCGAACATCCGGGATTCGAACTCTTCGAGCTCCCTGGAATGCTTGTCCTGGAAATTGCTGTAGATATTCTTTATTTCCGTTTTGATCTCGGCGATTTCGACCTGGCGTTTCTCCACCAGACCCTGGAGGTTCGCCAGTTTCGCCATCTTGGATTCCAGGCTTTTCTCTTCCTTCTGCAGCGACTCGTTCTTTTGGCGTATGTCCGACTCCAGCTTGCCGGCCGTTTTCCTGAGCATCTGTTCCTGGCGGGACAGAGAGGAAAGCTCTTCTTTCAGCCCCTGTATTCGGGCCGATATTTCCCGGATGTTCCTCCGGCCTTCCCTCTTTTCCTCTCGGTTTCTCTTCAGCAGGGATTCCTGTTCCCCAATATCGCCCTCCAGGCGGGCCACTTCGTCCTGCAGGGAAGTTCTCTGAGCCTCCATTCTGGCCCTGTTGACCCGCAGGTTTTCCAGAGTTTTTCTGTACTCCTCAATCTTGTGTTCGAGAGAGGCGTTATGCTTCTTCAGACCGTCGTTATCGCTTCTCAGGCCGATCATTCTGGCATAGGCCCGGTTGATTCGCTCGTCGATATTCCTCTTGCGGGTGATTATACCTTCCGGCGCCAGAAATTCATCCAGGAAAGAAGGGGTCGATTGCTTGTACCGGTTGAAGAGCTCGGAAAGCCGTTCGATTTCCTGGCTGGTGTCAGAGAGCAAACTCCCCACGTCCTGTATGATTTTCTGCACATCTTGAGAGTTTTTCGTGCTCAGACTGCGGATATCATCGATAATGGCGGATTTGCCTCTAAACCGGATCTGGAACGCCGTAATGAGTTGCTCGATGTCCTGCTCGAGCTTCCTGCGGTGGCTGTAGGAATAGCCGATCTCTTTGAGACGCTGATCGAGCTGGGTCACGATGTCGTCAGTAATCTTGCGCAGATCGACTCTCAAGTCGTTGACGTCTCTCTCGAGCGCGACGATGCTTTGCTCGTTGGCTGTAATCCTGGCGTTATTGGCTTTTATCTGGACCGTGAAGTGATTGAGATCTCTCTGGAATCCTTCGATATTCCGGATGATCTCTCCCGTCTCTGCGATCAGTTTCTCGAGAGAGGCGCTGCGGTTTGCAATGTCGTTCTTCAGATTGGCCAGTTTGTCGAGGATCCTCTGTTCGCGCGCCTCTGTTTCGCGAATTTTTTTCTCGTGTTCGGCAATTCTCTCATTGAAAATTCTGATTTGGCTCTCGCGGTTCTTCTGCTCCAATTCAGCGCCGTAGAGCGACTTCTGCGTGTCTATGAGCCGGGATTCCATGCTATTGACCTGGTCAATGCTCTTTTCCATAACCGCGTTGATGGCGGCAATCCCGCTTTGCACGGCATCCCGCTTCTCCGTCAGCGACTTCAGGCTTTGCTCGCGCCGATTGCGGCGCCGAAGATACTCTTTCAGGTTGATGAGCTGAATGTTCAAATCGTCGTCGAAAAGCTTTTCCCGCAAGCCACGATAGACAAGGGTCTTCCGCGACTGCGCTTCCAGTGTGTCGTAGCTTCGCTTGACTTCGCCCAGAATTCCAGCGACCTGCCGCATGTTCTCTTCGGTACGTTCAAGCTTCCTCTCCGCCTCCTGAGCTTTGGCTTTATATCTGGTTATGCCCGCCGCTTCTTCGAATATGAGCCGCCGTTCTTCCGGTTTGCTCGACAGTATCTGATCGATCTCCCCCTGCTCCATAATGGAGTAGGCGGACGTGCCGATTCCGGTGTCGTAGAAGAGCGTCCTGATCTCTTTCAGCCGGACCGGGTTCTTGTTGAGAAAGTATTCGCTCTCGCCGGACCGATATAGCCTGCGCTTGATGGAAATTTCCGGTACATCCAGGGGCAGCACGTTGTTCTCGTTAGAGAGATGCAGCGTTACCTCGGCCACGTTCAGAGCCTTGCGGTTCTCGGTGCCGTTGAAGATAACATCCTCCATCTTGGTGGCGCGCAGCGTTTTCGTCGATTGCTCGCCTATGACCCATTTCACAGCATCGACGATATTGCTCTTGCCGCAACCGTTGGGTCCCAGAACGACCGCGATTCCGTGGTTTTCGAAGTCAATTTTCGTTCTATCGGGAAACGACTTGAAGCCGAATAGCTCTATACTCTTGAGGAACACACCCACTCCCAGTAACGTCTTGAAGAAAATCGTATCACACCGCGCCGAATCGAGTCAAGCGCGGCTTGATACGCGCCGCCGAAACCGCTAACAATAGGTACAGAGCGAAGCTATGGCGCAGATGATCGGAGGTGTCGACGAAGCCGGCAGAGGCCCCCTGGCCGGGCCCGTGACGGCGGCTGTCGTCATCCTGGCGGACGATTTCCCCGACGGTATTTTAATTGATTCGAAGCGCATGACCCATCTGCAAAGACAGCGAGCCGGGCGCGTCACCAAAGCGCGAGCCCTGGATTGGGCGGTCGGGTGGTGCTGGCCGGAGGAAATCGATCGCTTGAACATCCATCGGGCAACGCTGTTGGCAATGACGAGGGCCGTCTGCAGCCTGACTCTGTCTCCGGATCTGATCCTGGTGGACGGCAGGTTTTCGCCGCAAGTTGCCCTGTGCTGCCGGTCCGTAGTCGGCGGCGACAGGTGGGTTCCCCAAATCCAGGCGGCCTCTATCATCGCAAAAACGACGCGGGACTTGTGGATGACACGCTATGCGCGCATAGAACCGCTCTATGGTTTCGAGAAGCACAAGGGCTATCCCACCAAAGCGCACAGAGCCCGCATCAGCCTCTACGGTTTGTCGCCGATCCACAGAAGAAGCTTCAGAGTTTCTCAATGATCTTTGATGTAGTTGACGGCTCTGTCGAACCCGTTTAAGAAATTATCCAGGTCTTCCTTGAAAACTATAAGCGAGTGGCGCTCGAATCCGTTTTCTGCATGTTTTTTGCTTTCTACAATGTTGAGGAAAACGTCGCCATGCCTGTTTTCTTTGACATTGAAGAAGTACGTGCGTTTCTCCGATACGGCGCGCGAAGAAAAAACCTCACCCCTTGATCCCATATCCACCTTCCTGAATCTATGCTGTACAGAATATAATCGAAAACCTGCGATTCATCAAGAGAATCGCTATCCCAGCCTGTCCCGAGGCGCAGGATGCCCTACCTGCGGCATCTATGCCGTCACGATGATCTTGTAGTATCGCTTCTTGCCCGCGCGCAGCAGTATCACTCCGCCACTGACGCTCTCGTTGTCGATCGAATCGTCGACGCCGCTCAAGTTTTCATTATTCACGTAGGCTCCGCCCTGGGCTATTAGCCGGCGGGCCTCGCTCTTCGAGCTGCAGAGCCCGGACCTGGCGAAGAGGTCCACGACGGCTATGCCCTGCTCGAGCTCTCTTGCCGGTAATTCCATGGACGGCATGCCGTTCATGTCACTGGAGCCGCTTTCCCCGAATGCCCTGCGCGACGTCTCTCCGGCCTCGCCGGCGTATTTGCTGCCGTGGACTATAGCCGTGAGCTCGTATGCCAGCACTTTCTTGGCTTCATTCAGCTCGCGGTCTCGAAAGGCTTCCAGACGGTTTATCTCCCCTAAATCGAGGAACGTAAAGAGCCTGAGAAACAGGCCGACATCGGCATCGGGTATGTTGATCCAATACTGATAAAACTCATAAGGGCTGACCAGGTCGGGGTCCAGATAGAGAGCCCCCTTCTCTGTCTTACCCATTTTTTTGCCGTCCGAACGCGTTACCAGCGGCGATGTCAGAGCGTAGACTTCCTTACCTTCGATTCGGCGAACCAGCTCCATTCCTGCAATGATATTGCCCCACTGATCGTCCCCCCCCATTTGCAGGAGGCAGCCCTGATCGCGGAACAGCACCAGGAAATCGTAAGATTGCAGCAGCTGGTAGTTGAATTCGATGAAGGACAGGCCTTTCTCCAGGCGCTGCTTGTAGGCTTCGAAGCTCAGCATGCGGTTTACCGAGAAGTGCCTGCCTATGTCTCTGAGAAAATCGATGTAGTTGAGAGCGGCCAGCCAATCCGCGTTGTCGATCATCAGCGCTTTGTCAGTCGAAAAATCGAGAAAGCGGGCGATCTGCCGGCGGAATTTCCGGGCATTGGACTGAATGGTCTCCACGGAGAGCATTCGCCGGGTTTCTGTTTTTCCCGACGGGTCGCCGATTCGGGCCGTGCCGCCGCCTACCAGCGCTATTGGCCGGTGGCCGGCCTGTTGAAGGTGCGCCATGGCCATGAGCGGCACCAGGTGGCCGACGTGAAGGCTTGATCCCGTGGGATCGAAGCCGACGTAGAATGAAACCGACTGACTGTCGAGGGTTTGCTTCAACCCCTGCTCGTTGGAGCACTGCTTTATGAAGCCCCGCTCTTTCAGCGTATCGAACCCACTCTTCATTGCCCTACCCTCTCGTAAGCCTTGACCCCGCTGTCGATGCAGGCAGCGAGCTCGTCTACTCTGATACGTGTCTGTTCCATGGAATCGCGAAAGCGCACCGTAACCGTGTTGTCCTCTTTGGTCTGATAATCTACGGTCACGCAGAACGGTGTACCGATCTCGTCCTGCCTGCGGTAACGCCGCCCGATGGCGCCGCCTTGATCGTAGAAGGTGGTAAATTCCTCTTTCAGAGACTGAGCGATTTCGCGCGCCATGTCGGCCAGGCCGTCTTTCTTGACCAGGGGAAATACGCCGACCGTTACGGGGGCCAGCCGCGGATGCAGGCGCAGAACGACGCGCTTCTCCCCCTCGACCTGTTCCTCGTCGTAGGCATCGAGCAGAACAATGAGCACGGTACGGGTCAACCCCACCGACGTTTCGATTATGTACGGAATATACCGTTCTCGGGACACTTCATCGAGGTAGCTCAGATCCTTGCCGGAGTAATCGCTGTGGCGTTTGAGGTCGTAGTCGGTACGGTTGTGGATACCTTCCAACTCCTGCCAGCCAAAGGGGTACTCATACTGGATGTCGTAGGCATCCCTGCAATAGTGGGCCAGTTCGTCAGCGCTGTGACGATGGAATCGCAGCTTACCCGACCGGATGCCCAGCTTTTCGTAGTAGTCTATCCTGGTCTGCTTCCAAAAATCGAACCACTTCAGGTCTTCCGACGGATGGATGAAGTACTGCATCTCCATCTGTTCGAATTCGCACGTCCTAAAGGTAAAGTTCTTGGTAGTTATCTCATTGCGAAACACTTTTCCGACCTGGGCTATGCCGAAGGGTATTTTCTGGCGACTGCTCTGCAGGACGTTGCGGAAATTTACGTATATGCCCTGAGCGGTTTCCGGTCTCAGGAAGACAGCGGAACCGTCGTCTTCCACCGGCCCGATATGAGTCTTGAACATCAGGTTGAAATTGCGGGGCTCGGTCAGCTGCCCGCCACACTTCGGGCATTCCAGTTTCTCGAGATTCTCCTCTGGGATCTGGTCCGCGCGGAATCGCAGTTTGCAGCGCTTGCAGTCCACCAGGGGGTCCGTGAAATTCTCCACATGTCCCGACGCTTCCCACACTCTGGGATGCATGAGTATCGAGGCATCCAGCCCGACGATGTTGTCGTGCAGCTGGGTCATTTCCCGCCACCAGAAGCTCTGAATGCGGTTCTTCAGCTCGATTCCCAGTGGGCCGTAATCCCAGGCGGAGGACAGCCCGCCGTAAATCTCGCTCGACTGGAATACGAATCCCCGGCGTTTGCACAGGGAAACGAGCTTATCCATGGTCACATCTGCTTCCATCCGTGTATGCTCCTTGTACGATCTTCGTCCTCGATGGGGGTGCAACAAGGTCGTGATTGGCTATCAGGCTGAATCGGGCTCCCGCAACACCTCGATGGCGTTTTTGAGGCGTTCGCCGACCTTTCCCTCTCCGAGCAGGCGCATCGATTCGAAGAGGGGCGGCGAAACCTTGGACCCGGTAAGCGCAGTTCTCAGGGGCATCAGCAGTTCTCCCAGCTTGATACCCAGTTCCTCCGCGAGGGCGCGAAACTGCTGTTCGGTGTTGTCGTCCGACCCGCCGGAGATGCTGTCGAGAAGAGGGCTTACACGCTCCAGCACGTCAAGCGTCTGCCGTCGATCCAATTTTTTGGGTATCAAATCGGCTATGGCGGGTCTTCCTATGTCCTCGAACAGGAATCGCGCCAGAGCGGGAGCGTCGGCGAGAGTTCGAAGACGCTCCTTCGCAATCGGCACGAATCCCTTTAATACTTCTAGCTCGTACGCTGCGGCCGGGCTGCCGACCAGGCCGGCTTCGACAAAATAGGGCAGCAGAAGCCGCTCGAGGTCGCTGTCGGCGATCGACCGGATGTAAACGCCGTTGAGCCACTGCAGCTTTTTGTAGTCGAACACAGCGGGAGACTTGCTGATCTTTTCAATGCTGAAAAGGGACTCGAGGTCTTCGAGAGAAAACAGCTCGCGGGTTTCGTCGTAGGACCAACCCAGGCGTGCGACGTAGTTAATCAAGGCC
>SDBV01009326.1_pt1 | contig 13066 bp, 9 predicted proteins | sample 2277081 | NCBI WGS metagenome assembly SDBV01 (sample SAMN10402039, study PRJNA504765) | marine sediment metagenome | isolation source: marine sediment core GS10_PC15, 223 cmbsf | place: Arctic Ocean: Southern Knipovich Ridge | collected 2010
ACCTGACCCAAAATAGCATATTCGGGAAACTGAATGGCAGGTTGATCTATTCTGTCAGCGAGACAGGATCGGAAACAATAAACGCGTTGTTTCAAGTTTCAAACTTTAAAATGGATATGATCCAGCCTTTTATGAATATTAAAAGTTTAACCTTTAATAATATTGAAGCGGACTTTAAAGCCTTCAAAGATAGTCTCATCATCAGACGAATCACGCTGAAAGGCCCACAGATGGATGGGCAGCTATCCGGTTCAATTCTGTTTAAAAGCCCTTTGGAAGAAAGCATCTTAAACATAGCCGGCCTGGTTAAGCCCCATCACTTGCTTCTCGCCGGGATTGGAAAAAATTTTCAATCTCTGTTTTTCTCTAAAACAAAGGGAATAAAAAATGGTATCAAGTTTAAAATTACCGGGACCATTAAGAAACCCGGTTTCTATCTGCAATAGCGCACAATTGAACCTTTATCAGAAAAAATGAAAAAAATTCTATCATTGATTAATTTTTTATGTATCACTCTGGTGATCTATTTTGGTGTGAAAGTCTTTTACCAAACACTGTCCGTCGCTTTTGAGACGACCCAGGTCCAACAACCGTCAGATGTTAATATCTCTTCTTTTGGAACCGCACCAATTCGACCGTTTACTTTTTACAGCCCCATTATCACCAGCAATCTTTTCGGCATCCAAAAAGATATGGACCCGCCGCTCAGTCAAGGTCCCATCTCTGATTTAAAACCGACTCAACTCAACCTCAGATTATGGGGAACCGCCATCGGCGGAAAAGATGATGCCTATGCCGTAATTGAAAATATCCAAAAAAACGAACAGAAACTCTACCGCCCGGGAGATATGATTCAGAATGCCACAGTCAAACTGATACTAAAGGATAAAGTTGTTCTGCGGGTTAATAATAAAAATGAAGTCCTCAACATGCAAAAAATGATAAGCGCAACCCAGCCCTCGGTTTTGCGGACGCCTACCCGTAATAATTCCAACCAAAGCATCCTCTTATCCAAGAATCAAATTGATGACGCAGTTCAAAATATCAATGAATTGATGAGGCAAATTAAGATTCGCCCCCATTTTTTGGATGGTAAACCCGATGGATTGGCTGTGGCGGGTATTCAACCCAACTCAATTTTTCGAAAAATGGGACTTCAAAACGGCGATATCATAACCGGCGTCAATGGAAAAAAGATTGAATCCGTTGATGATGCATTGACACTGTATCAAAACATTAAAGTAAACGATACGGTGACCGTCCAATTAAAACGAAGAGGCAATAAAGAAGTTATCTCATACCAAATCAAATGAACATCATCATAAAACGTGAAATATAAATTTCGAGGTCCTTGACCGATCCCATTGGGTTCAAATATTTTTCACCTCCATCTGAGGCACTAAATAGATAAGGCAAATATGAAAATAAAAGTGAGGTACCCCAAACGGTTTATCATAAAAACCATATGGCTGATTTCCTGTTTCATTTTTTTCAGCCAACCCTTCTCAAAACAGATCGGTCTATCGGCCTTTGCGTTACGTGAAGCATTATCGGCGGAAAATAGCCTAAAAGCCGGGAGATATGTATCCATCGACTTTAACAACGTGGATATCAATGTGTTCATCAAGTTTATCAGTGAGCTCACTGGTAAAAATTTTATCATCGATGATCGAGTAAGAGGAAAGGTGACCATCCTGTCTCCCGGAAAAATTTCAGTGGAAGAAGCATTTAAGGTTTTCCAATCCGTGCTTGAAGTTCATGGATTCGCTTCCATACAAGCCGGTAAAATATTCAAAATCATCCCGATTCCGGATGCTAGAACCAAGAATATTGAAACCAAATTAAAGGCTGATTTCACCTCTCCCGAGGATAAAATCGTAACCCAACTCATCCCTTTAAGATATGCCGATCCGGTTCAGATCAAGCGTCTTTTTGCGCCCCTTATTTCAAAAAACAGCGTCATTCTGGCATATTCACCCACCAACACGGTCATTGTCACAGATGTCTATTCTAATATCAAACGTCTGCTTCGTATTTTAAGTGCGATTGATATATCAGGGATCGGCAGAGAATTATCGGTCATCCCCCTCCAACATTCATATGCAGCAAAACTGGTTAAAATAATTGATTCTATTTTTAAAGTTCCCCGCAAACCCCAAAATTTAGGAATGGATAGAGGGGTGAAACTGGTTGCAGATGAGCGGACCAATTCCATCATCATTCTGGCCAGTGAAAATGATACGGTAAAGATAAACAAGCTGATCGAATTGCTGGATCAGAAGGTTCTTCAGGGCAAAGAAACAATTCATGTCTATTATCTTGAAAATGCCAACGCTGAGGAAATGGCCAAAGTACTGCAGAAACTCCCGATTAAACCGGGAGCGCAGCAACCCAGAGGAAGAGTTCCACCCCGATCGAAGACTCCTCCAATCTCCGATGAAATTTTTATTACACCGGACAAAGCGACCAATAGTCTCATCATTCGAGCGGACAATGATGATTATCGCACCATTAAAGATATTATTGAGAAATTGGACATCCCGCGATCCATGGTCTACATTGAAGCATTGATCATGGAAGTGAACGTAGATAAAGAATTTGAAATCGGAACCGAATGGACTGCGTTTGGTGGAAAGCTGAATGACGATGGAACATTCAGGGGGGGCGGCGGCGGCTTTGGCGGCCCTGGCTTTAATAAGACTCCGAAAATTGACCCAAACACGGGTCTTCCAAAAGGTCCCCTTCCCCGGGGCTTTTCCATGGGCATCTTTCAAACCATAAAAATTGGAAATCTCGTCTTTCCCAATTTAACAGCCATGATCAGTGCCTTTAAAAAGGATAAAGACATTTATATCCTCTCCACCCCCCAAATTTTAACCACTGACAATCAGGAAGCTAAAATTACCGTGGGTAAAAACATCCCCTACCAGACAAAGGAAGGAACCACCGGTGGTTCCATTGAAACTTTTAGCACGTTTGAATATAAAGATATCGGAATAATGCTCAAGGTCACGCCCCACATCACCAAAAACCGAATGGTACGCCTGGCGATCTCACTTGAAAACTCCGCTCTGGAATCCACGACTGATTTTCGGCCGACAACACTCAAGCGGACCGTCGACACAACGGTCATTGTGGCCGATAAAAGCACAGTTGTTATCGGCGGCCTTATTGACAGTATCGGTTCGAGTACTGAATATAAAATCCCTTGCCTGGGAGATATCCCTATTGCGGGATGGCTTTTTAAATCCTTGAGCAATGAAGGGACGAAGACGAATCTTTTTATTTTTTTAACACCCCATGTGGTAACCTCACCGGAGGAAGCAAAACAGATCTTTTTGAAAAAAAAGAAAAAAATCGAAACGATTAAGCAAGGTAAAATCAAAATGTTTTTAAACAACGCTGGCAAAATTGAACCCAAGAAACAAAACTAACACATATTTCCCGAGTTTAAAAAAAGTCTGTATGGACGATGAACAGTCACTTTTAAGCCCCAAGACTGATGGTTAATGAAAAAGCACTTTTCCCGAATATTAATCGATAAATATGGCGTTTCAGAAGAAGCAATCGAGCAGATCCAAGCGACTCATAAAGAGACAGGCAACCGGTTCGAACAGATACTTATCAAAAAAAAACTGCTCACTGAAAGCCAACTGATGGAAGCATTGAGTACTGTTTATCAAATCCCTTTTTGGCCTGAACTTCCTATTGAAAATATTGATACGGATATTTCACAGTATGTCCCGATTCAATTTCTTAAAAAACATGTCATGGTGCCGTTGAATGTCAAGTCCCAGGCGGCAACCGGAAATCACTTTTCACATTTATTCGATGCTGCAGGCCTTAGCGGAAAAAAACATACTTCAATTCACATCGTTGCCATACGAAATCCATCCGACATACAGCCACTGGATGATCTCATCCGGGCCTTGGGAATTGTAGATTATAAAATTGTCCTGTCTACGAAAAATGCCATTCTTTCTGCTGTAAACCTGTCATCCGATTCGAGCCGGGATTCGGCCGAACAGCTGGTCCAGGATTTGGAAGAGAACGGGGCTGATATCATCAGCCAAATCGAAGATACGGCAGATCTGTTGGAAGATATCAGTGATGCCCCGATTATTAAACTGGTCAATCATATCATTTCCCAATCGGTCAAAGTCGGGGCAAGTGATATTCACGCCGAACCTTATCGAGACAGTTTTACGATTCGCTATCGCGTAGATGGCATTTTATACGATCTTCTGAAGCCTCCTAAGTGGATACAAGCGGCTTTAATCTCCAGGATTAAAGTCATGGCAAAAATGAATATCGCCGAAAAGCGACTTCCACAAGATGGCAGTTTTCAGGTCAAACTGGGTGAAATGAATATCGACATCCGTGTATCGACAATACCGACCGCCTTTGGCGAGAGGGTTGTTTTGAGGCTCCTCAATAAATCAAGCGCCCTTTTGACACTTTCAGAAATCGGACTTCTACCGGACCGCCTCAGCCAAATAAAAAACCTAATCCAATATACGAACGGCATTGTCCTCGTCACGGGCCCGACCGGCAGCGGTAAAACCACCACATTATACGCCATCTTGTCATCCATCAACAAACCGGATATCAATCTCATTACAATTGAGGATCCCATCGAATATCAAATCAAGGGTATCAGCCAAATTCAGGTCAATCCAAAGATTGATTTAACTTTTGCCCGGGGCCTCAGATCGATTGTTCGACAGGATCCTGATGTTATTCTGGTGGGAGAAATTCGCGATCGGGAAACCGCGACGATTGCCGTCCAGTCGGCATTAACCGGCCATCTTGTGTTTTCGACCCTGCACACCAACGATTCAGCAAGTGCCATCACTCGACTGGTCGATATCGGTGTGGAACCCTTTCTAATTTCATCTTCAGTAAAAGCGGTCATCGCTCAAAGACTGATTCGTTGTCTCTGTAATGACTGTAAAGAAGCTTATACGCCTGAAGAGTTGGCGCTGCAGCGTTTAGGAATATCGGCGGAGCAGCTAAATAACAGTAGCATATTCCAGGCAAAAGGCTGCTCTAGGTGCTTTCACACCGGGTACAAAGGCCGAATCGGAATATTTGAAATCATGCTGATCGATGCCTCCCTTTCCAATTTAATATTGAAGACTTTCGATTCGAATCACATCAAGGCCAAAGCCATGGAATCCGGAATGTTAACATTGCGCCAAGACGGTATCGAAAAAGTTTTAAAGGGAATTACCACAATTGAAGAAGTATTACGAGTAACCCAAAAATGACGATCCCCAAATCCATCCGTACCCCATTTTTGACTATTTTATTTTTCTTTACCTGTTTTGTATTTTCTTTTCTCTTCTCACTTTTCGGGCTGGATAATTCCGCAATAGCGGCTCAAAATAGAATTGTTATCGATGCAAACACACAGTTTGAGTATGCCGAGCTGAACTATCAAAACAGGGACTATACCCAGACAATAGTTGAGTTGAACCGATTTATCCATTTTTTCCCGGATGATCCCAGAGTTGAAAAGGCCAAATTTACCATTGGCATGTCTTACTTTCAACTCAACCGTTTCCAAAAGGCAGCAACCGCTTTTCAAGACTTTATTAATATTTATGAAGACACGCCGATTGCTGTGGATGCGTATTTTCAGCTATACAACTCTTATTTGAAGCTCCAAGATCCGGGGCAAGCGCTGCTCACCCTTCGCAATCTTATTACCGTAAGCACGGATGAACAGATTATAGATAAGGCCCATTATCTGATGGGCTGGACTTACGTTGAGTTGACCCAATGGGAAAAAGCCCGGTTGTCTTTTAATCAGATCCATCCCCAAAACCAAAAACGATATCATTTGAAAAAAATTAGCGATGAACTGGACAAAGAAAAATTGCTCTTGCGAAAAAATCCCAGCCTGGCGGGAGTTTTAGCGGTTTTTCCGGGTGCCGGATATATTTACAGCCGGCGCTATAAGGACGCAACGATTGCATTTGTGTTAAACACTGCCATGGCAGTGGCGGCCTATAAATCTTTTGACAATGAAAACTATGCTTTGGGAGGTCTTCTTTCCATACTGGGCATCGGTTTTTATGGAGGCAGTATTTTGGGGTCGGTTTCCAGCATACACAAATACAATCAAAGCCAAACCCGACGGTTCATCGAAAATATGAAAAGAAAACTTAAGGTAGATCTTGTTGGATCATTTGAAAACAACGGGCTTGCCCTCTCTTTTAGTTATCTTTTTTAAACAGGCCGATAAACAAAATTAAGAGTGTTTCTTTTTTAGCTTTCCAAATCCGGAGTGATTTATGGATGGTTTGTTAAGCGACTGCCTGGTGCTCGATTTGTCCAGACTTCTCCCTGGTCCTTACGGATCTATGATCCTTGCCGATCACGGCGCCCGTGTCATCGTCATTGAAAGCCGTCGTTTTGAAAAAGACGGCATCTCTTTTAATAACAGCGTCAATCGAAATAAGGAGCATATGACGCTTGATTTAAAGACCGATTCGGGAAAAGACATATTTTATCAATTGGTTCGAAAAGCAGATGTCGTGATGGAGGGATTTCGACCCGGGGTGATGTCCCGATTGAAAGCCGGGTATCATGATTTGAAACAGATCAACCCAAAAATCATATACTGCTCCATCACCGGGTACGGGCAGTCCGGTCCTTTGAAGAATCAGGCAGGCCATGATATCAATTATTTAGGCCACAGTGGCGTGTTGTCCTTAATTGGGCAAAAAGACGGCCCCCCATCGATTCCCGGCATTCAAGTGGCTGATATTGTGGGTGGCCTTTACTGTGCCATCGGAATTCTTTTGGCGATTCAAGCCAGAACTAAAACACAAAAAGGTCGACATATCGATATATCCATGACCGATGCGATGTCCTCTATGCTTCCTTATGCGGCGGGGTGGCTGTGGCAACAACAGACGGTACCACAAAGAAGCGATTCGCTCCTATCCCACCGTTTCGCCTGTTATAATGTTTATCGGACAAAAGATGATCGGTTTATCACTGTGGGTGCTTTAGAAGGTCGTTTTTGGGAATCCCTTTGTCGACATTTTCTTATTCCTGAGTACATCCCTTTACAATTTGACGAGACTCGAAAAGAGGAAATCACGGCGTTTTTCAAAAGAACCTTCTTAAAAAAAACAAGAGATGAATGGATGGAAATCTTCCATGATCAAGATGTATGTATCGGGGGTGTTCTGGATGTAAAAGAAGCACTTGAAAGCGATTTATCAAAAGAGCGAGAATCGGTGGTCCACGCCGATGATAGCGAATCAAGTCGCGTTCTGGGGATTCCCATTAAATTTTCCGAAGGTCAGGGGTCCATTCGATCCCGCCCTTTCCAATTCGGAGAGCACACTGAATCGATTTTAACGGAATTGGGTTTTACGGCTAAAGAAATATTCGAGATGGCCCGCCGTCAAATCATTTGAATGAACCCCGGGCAATGGCTGGATGCCGGATGTTATGTGGTGTCTTCGTATCCCCTGACAAGAACCTCTCTTTGCTTAACCCCATCCGACGGGCCTACAATGCCTTCTCTTTCCATGGTTTCTACAATTCTGGCAGCCCGATTATAGCCGATCCGAAGGTGTCTTTGAATCATTGAAATGGAAGCCTGGCGCATTTTGGTAACAAGAGCCACCGCATCATCGTATCTTTCATCAAAATCTTCCGGTTCAACATCAGACTTCTCTTCTGCCGGTGCTTTGATCACATCATCCAGGTAGTCCGGCTGTTTTTGGTTCTTGAGAAAATCACTGATCCAGATCAATTCAGACTCCGAAATATAAGCACCATGAATTCGTTGAAGCTTTGCTGTTCCCGGCGGTAAAAAGAGCATATCACCGTTTCCCAAAAGGCTTTCTGCTCCGTTGGTATCGATGATGGTTCTGGAATCGACTTTGGAAGAGACCTGGAATGTCAGACGTGTCGGAAAATTTGCTTTAATAATTCCCGTCAGGACATCCACTGATGGTCGTTGTGTGGCCAGAATCAGATGTATTCCGGCCGCCCGGGCCATCTGGGCCAGACGGGTCAATGCGAACTCCACATCTCGCGATGCCACCATCATCAAATCAGACAATTCGTCAACGATCACAACAATAAGGGGTAATTTTTCCAAAGCCTCGTCCGCCTGGTTCTGCTTCTGTTTCTCCACTTTTTGGTTATACTGCTTGATATTTCTGGTTTTCAGTTTTGAAAGTATTTCATATCGCCGTTCCATTTCCTTAACCGCCCAAAAAAGAGCATTGGTGGCTTCCTTGACATTGGTAACCACGGGGGTGATAAGGTGTGGGATGCCGTCATATATCGAAAGCTCGATCCGTTTCGGATCGATTAAAATCAACTTCACCTCCTCTGGAGAAGCTTTATACAAAATACTGCAAATCATGGCGTTAAGTGCCACGCTTTTTCCCGTTCCTGTCGCCCCTGCAATTAACAAATGGGGCATTTTCTCTAGGGTTGCGACAACCGGATCACCAACGATATCTTTACCCAGGCAAAGTGTGAGTCTGGATTTAGACTTTTCATAGGCCGTGGATACTACAATCTCTTTAAATCGAACAACTTCTCGTGTGACATTTGGAATTTCAATGCCAATGACGGCTTTGCCCGGTATGGGAGCCACAATCCGCACACTGATCGCTCTTAAGGTCAGCGCCAGGTCATCGGTCAAACTCACAATTCTACTGATCTTGACGCCGGGAGCCGGCTCATATTCAAAGGTAGTGATCACCGGTCCGGGAGTCACGGCCACAACCTTTCCATTGACCCCGAAATCATCTAATTTCTTCTCAAGAAGTCGGGACTGCATTTTCAAACTCTCGGCGTCCACCTGGGTTAAACTGCTTTCGGGTTCTTCAAGCAGATTGACGGGAGGAAGTTGAAATCCGGCTTCTTTGCGCATAAATTCAAACACTTCCTGTTTGGGAGCCGGCATTTTTTTGATCGGTTTTATTAGGGGGGTTTTGATTTTCACTTCCCGATCTTTTCTATGGGCTTGCCGGGCTATAGTGATTTTTCTCTTTTTGACCTTCTGCTTTCGCTCCTTCCATTTGATCACCATTGTTTTTAAACGATCAGCACTATACAGCAGCGTTGTGGATAAACGTTTATAAAATGCGATCAGCGAAAATCCCGTTGCAAGAATAAAACCGATGATCCAGATGACGATTAAAACCATCAGTCCACCGGTGACACCCGTGTATGCAATTAAAAAGGATTTTAGCGGTACGCCCAACATTCCCCCTGCGGTGAAGCGTTGAGCGAAAATCAGATACGTATCTTGTCTAAATGTTAACAGTGCGCCTGTGGTAATCACCAAAATGGTTCCACCGGCCAGGGTCGATACCAGCACTTTTTTGGGATGGTCACTGAAAAAATGAATCGAAGAAAGCAGCAGCAGCACCGGTATCCAAAAAGCTCCCAATCCAAAAAGTCCGATGAGAAATCCGGATAAATAGGCGCCGGTCGGCCCGAACAGGTTGTGTATCTCTTTTGTTGTTCCTGTATTGTGAATCGAAGGGTCTGCCGGACTGTATGAAACCAGGCTGATCAGCGAAAAAATAACCAGAAAAAAAAGAACAATTCCAATAATTTCTCTTCTCATAGTGACCTGCTGCAACGAATCGGTTGTGATGTCTGGTCTAAATGGCGGTGGTCGGTAGCGCCCTTTTCATGTACAAGGTCTAAACTTCCAAAATAAAAGGGAGTATAATAGGTCGACGCGCGATGGCAAAATAGAAATATTGTTTTAAGGCTTTTTGTATTCTGGATGTAATTTTATCGATCCGACCGGGAGTATCAGGTGTAATTTCTTCGACAATTTCCAGAATGACACACTTGGCATCCTCGAGAAGATGTCCGGATGCCGTTTCAAACACAAACCCGCGAGAGACAACTTCAGGGCCGTATAAAACAACCCCTGTCTCTTCATCAAAAGCCATGTTCACAACAACAAAACCATCTTTGGCAAGTAAATTTCTCTCTTTTAGAACCCTTTTTCCGACATCTCCAATACCTTTACCATCAATAAGGGTACGGCCCGTTTCAACCCTGTTTTGAAACCGCCCCCCTTTGCCGTCAAATTCAATAATCTGACCATTTTCCGCAAGAAGGACATTGGCCTTCGGGATGCCGACGGATTCAGCGAGACGTGAATGCAGAACAAGATGTCGGTACTCACCGTGAATCGGAATAAAATATTTTGGTTTGGTTAAATTGATCATGAGTTTCAGCTCTTCTTGAGCCGCGTGTCCGGATACGTGAATATTTGATATTTTCTCATAAATCACCTCAGCCCCGCGTTTATAGAGCTTATTGATGATGTTACCGATAGCCCTTTCATTTCCGGGTATAAATTTAGAAGACAGAATGACGGTATCACCTTTTTTGATGCGAACCCGTTTGTGGTTTCCAGCAGCCATACGGGCCAAAGATGACATGGGTTCACCCTGGCTTCCGGTCATAACCATCATGATTTGGTCATCCGGAAAATCCCGAATCTGATTAACCTTGATTTCTAAATTTTCCGGTATGTCAATAAGACCCAATCCACTGGCGATTTTGACACTGGTTTCAATGCTTCTGCCGTTAAAAATAATTTTCTTATCCCGTGCTTTAGCGATATTTACAATTTGCTGAATCCGAACGATGTTGGACGCAAAAAGAGAAATGATTATTCTCCCCTTGCTGCCGGAAGAAATTCGGTCCAAGGTTTTCCCGATTTCCGTCGCTGAAATGGTGTACCCTTCCCGTTCCACATTTGTGGAATCCGACAACAGGGCGATCACCCCCTCTTCCCCACATCGGGCAAAGCTGTTGATATCCGTAACCGTATCGCCCGCGGGTGCATGATTGATCTTAAAATCACCGGTATGAACAATGAGGCCATAAGGAGTTTTAATCGCAAGGCCGATGCCATCCACAACGCTGTGACCGACCCGTATCAGATCCAATTCCAATTTACCGATATGAATTTTTTCCCGGGGCAGAACCTCGTGCAGTGAAGCGGCGCCAAGAAGGCCATGTTCTTTAAGTTTATTCCTTACAACACCCAATGTGAACGGGGTTCCAAAAATGGGTGCATCGGTTTCTTTCATCAAAAAGGGAAGCGCGCCAATATGGTCTTCATGGGCATGGGTCAACACAATGCCGGAAACTTTCATACCCGCTTCGCGTAAATAGGTCATCTTTGGGATAACATAGTCGACACCCAGCATATAATCTTCAGGGAACATCAGGCCCGCATCGATCACAATAAGGGTATCTCTATATTGAATGATCATCATGTTGAGGCCGATTTCTCCTAGCCCCCCCAGGGGAATGATTCTTAACATAAATTTATCTCTTTTCTTCGGTAAAAGCGTCGATTGTAACCTGTCTGACTCGGTTCAGGAGGAGACCTCTATCTTTTCGACTGCATGTTTTGGTTTCTATCGGTTTCAGAATATCAATATGTACTTTTCCAGGTTGAATCGACCATCCGGTCCTGGCCATAATTGACCAGGTCCCTTTTATTATGACCGGCACAATCGGTGCTGTGGAATCGATGGCTAAAATAAATCCTCCCGTTTTAAACGCACTAATGTTGCCATCCCGGCTCCGTGTCCCTTCCGGAAAGATCATCACAGAGACCCCTTTTCGAATTTTTGTGGCCGCCTTTTTAAGACTCAAAAAGGCTGACTTTCGATTTGAACGGTCGATACTGATACAGCCGGCGTTTCTCATTGCCGGACCGAAAACCGGTATCCTAAAAAGTTCCGCTTTTGCCAGCCATCTGAACTGTACCTTGAGATGTGCCAAAAGTACGGGAATATCATAATTGCTCTGATGGTTGGACATGTATATATAGGATTTTTCAGGGTCAATATTCTCTATTCCCCTAACCGTCACACGAACGCCGCTGATCAGCAGAATCGATCTCGCCCAAATCCGGGCGAGTTTATGGATGACATTATCATCGTCTTGAATCAGTGAAAAAATGACGATCCAAATGCTAAAAAAAGCTGTGGATAAAACACTGCCGAATATAATCGCTATGGTTTTGACCATCTTAAATTCACTCATGAGGTTTGGCGGAAAACTTCGAACCTATTTTCAAACCCTGATATCAAGCTCATTTAACACCGTATCAATCCAGTGAATGAAACGGTTTCTTTGAGCTTGGGTTGCATATCCAATACACTCGCATTTTAATCTGTTTTTTGTTCGGACCAGAAATTCGCAGGCAACTGATCGCTGCTCAAGAACAGCCACAAAATAGAAAGGTTGACACTCCAGATGAGTAGACTGGAGGTCTGTTAACAATGGTGGATCAATGGGAATCCAATAAACACCTTCCAATCCATTCGTCGGGAAATGGCTGTCCAGATAAGTTTTAATCTTCTTAAAATCATCCGGTCTCAATTCATCTATGAGATATTGTCTCATAACCCTTAAAAAATAGCATAGTTTATGGTCGGTTGCAATAAAAGAGCTGTTGGTACGTACTTCAAGTCAAACCATTTGAAACATCGCCCAAAATCGTCAAATTGGTTTTAAATGGTTTGGGACGGTTGGCAGGCTATAAGCCTTTTCAAACTTTTGGATTAGATTTGAGGGCAAGGCATAAGCCGATGAAAACGCGCAGAATACACAAAAGTATGTGAGCATTTTGAAGAGGCTTGCAACGCCGCTATCAGGTCTTAAATAGTGCCTGAACGAAAACTACCTTCTGAACCCTTATCTGGGTTGGATATAAAATTGTAATCCGTCAAACAGATGTGTATGCTTGGGGTTAAAATTTTAATCCGCCTTGATCTGAACGAAAAATCATCGTTTTCCTTCGGTCACTATATCGGGTTTTGAAATGGTTTCTAATCGAATAAGAATTAATTGATAAGTTCCCCTCGGCCCTTGAAATGATCGGGCCAAGGGGTAAAATAAAGGGCCGATCTATGTTTCTTCAACGGTGATTGCGTTGGGCTCACAAACTTCCACACAACTTTCACACCCCAAGCATTCATCCGCATTTACAGGAGAAGATTTATCATCAATCATTTCAAAAACTTCCACGGGA
>SDBV01009327.1_pt1 | contig 13065 bp, 10 predicted proteins | sample 2277081 | NCBI WGS metagenome assembly SDBV01 (sample SAMN10402039, study PRJNA504765) | marine sediment metagenome | isolation source: marine sediment core GS10_PC15, 223 cmbsf | place: Arctic Ocean: Southern Knipovich Ridge | collected 2010
GTCGATGACTGACAGGTCAAGGTCGCCATATAGTGTCAGGGCCAGCGTTCGGGGGATGGGGGTGGCCGTCATTACCAGCATATGGGGGCTAAACCCTTTTTGCCGTAACGCCGAGCGCTGAGTGACCCCGAAGCGGTGCTGCTCATCCACCACCACCAGTCCCAGATTGTGGAACTCCACTTCTTTCTGGATAATGGCGTGGGTACCGATGACGATATCTATTTCCCCGTTCAGGATGCGCTGCTGCAGTTCCTGTTTTCGACTCCGGGTAATATCGCCGATAAGTAGCGCTATGGTCAGGGGTCGGGACAACAGCCCTGAGTAGCTGTGCTGGTAGTCCTCCGCCTCTTCCAGGTGTCCGGTATTGGACAGGAACTGGCCGATAGTGGAAAAATGTTGCTCGGCCAGAATCTCGGTAGGTGCCATAAATGCTCCCTGGCAGCCATTAGCCGCCGCCATAATCAGGGCGGCGGTAGCTACTGCCGTCTTGCCGCTGCCCACCTCTCCCTGCAATAACCGGGACATTGGTTGCGGTCTTTCTAAATCGGCCAGCAGCTCTTTGAGCACTCTGTGCTGGGCGTCAGTCAGTTCAAAGGGTAGGGACTGTAGAAAGGCTTCCAGCACTGATGCCTGAGTGTTGATGGGGTTGCCCGGTTGGTCCTCTTGCCAGGCACGCTTTTTACTGAGCACACCCAGCTGGAGGAGGAAAAGTTCATCAAAGGCCAGGCGGACCCTGGCTCGTGTCTTGGCGTCTTCATCTTCGGGGAAGTGTGCCTGGCTTATCGCTTGAGGTAGCTCAAGCAGCTTTTGTCTCTCTCTCATCTCCGGCGGAAGAAAATCGGCCACCTGTTCTGCCCACTGGTCGACAACCTCCTTCATCAGTTTCCTTACCTGGCGGGGTCTCAGTCCCTGGGTGAGGGAATAGAGGGGAACCAGGCGTCCGGCATGAATAAACTCTTTATCCTCTACCAGTTCCCACTCCGGAGATTCAAACACATAGCGCCCCTTAAATAAGCCCACCCGGCCACTGATAACCAGCCTGGTGTTGGTGACCAGTCTTTTAGCCAGGTACGGGTTATTAAACCAGACCACCCTGACATTGCCGGTCTCATCACCGACGATAGCCTCGGTGCTCCGCCTGTTGCGCCCCAGCCGAATCTCCTGAGCCTGCCAGACGTTAGCCACGATAGTCTCTTCACTGCCCTCGCTGAGCTGTGAGATAGGTTTCCTCTGGCTGTAGTCAAGGTGGCGGTGCGGGAAGAAATAGAGTAAGTCTCGGATTGTGTGCACACCTAGCTTATTGAACTTTGTCGCCAGGCTGGTGCTGATGCCTCTAACAATAGTAATGGGGGAATTTATGGATTGTTTAGCCGCTATCTGCGGCTTTTTTGTTGCCGGGGATGACCGCGTGACTACGGGAGACGGGCTGGCTTTACTCATTCCACTTTCTTTCCCGGCTATCCCGGCTAAAAAGTCGAGCACATTGTTTGCCCATTCCTGGCGTTGCTCTTTAGTTAACGAGGCATAGTCAGACTTGGCCAGGTGGAGTTTTTTAAAGCGTTTCAGGGACTGAGGACTGGTTATCGACTCTACAGCCTGGCCGGACCAATTGCGCAGGAATCTGTCCAGGCCACCGATTACTGCCGAATCCGGATAACCCTTTTGATGCTCAAGCTCAAGGATTTTACGTAGAGGCTCAGTATTTAGCGACAAAGCTCTGCCTCCATAGTCCGTGTGCCTGCCGGTGTGGGTAGCAAAAGCTCAATCCCGGTATCCGGGGAAGACCAGGTAAGGGTTATTATTTCTTTTCTGCTTCCAGAACAGTTACCACCAGAGCACCGGGACCGGCATAAGTCCCTATTACCGGGCTAATTGTTGACCGGTAGATACGCTCTTTGGGGAAAAGCGGACTCAGGCGTTCAATCAGCCTGTCGGCTTCATCGGGGGTAGTAGCATGTTCCACCGCCAGCTCCTCGATGTGGGCAAAGCCAGCGACAAAATTGTGCATATAATCCATACCGGCATTCCGGGATCGTACCCTGGTTAAAGGAGCCATCTCGCCATCCTTTACCGTAAGCAGTGGTTTTACTGATAGTAGTGAGCCCAGTAGCCCCTGTGCCTTACCGATACGTCCCCCCTTGGCCAGGTATTTGAGAGTGTCAAAGAAGGCAATAACATGTGACCGGGACATAGCCTGGCGTACCAGGGTAACCAGCTCATCCAGGGTTGCCCCGTTCCGGGCGGCCTTGGCCGCAGAGACAACTATCAGTCCCAGACCCATAGCTACCGTTTGCGAGTCAATTATCTCAATACGGCACTTCTTCTTGGTAAGACTCTGGGCCCCCATCGCCGACTCATAGGTGCCACTGAGCTTGGCAGACAGGGTAACAACCAGAATTTCATCAGTTTCCTCGGCCAGCTTATCATAGACCTCGGCAAAAATACCGGGAGGGGGCTGTGTGGTGGTCGGCCAGACATCGCCGTGAATCAGTTTATAGTAAAACTCATCCGGGGTTATAGTAACCCGGTCAAGAAAGGATTCGTGACCGAAAAGTACGGTTAGCGGTACCACGGTAACCCCCAGCTCTTCGGCTATGTCACTGGTAATATCAGATAGACTATCGGTAATAATCTTGACGGTCATAGTTAAAATCCCCCGGCAGTTTTTTAATAGACCTGTCTCCGGTTATCCATGATTTGACCACTGCGGAAAACCCCGGTGCTTCAGCGGTCTGTTATTCTATGGAGACGATGTAATTATAGTAAGGCTGCCCTCCCTCAATTACCTCCACCTGAAGATGAGGGTGCTTTTCACGGATACTGGCGCTCACCTGGTCTGCTTCGGCTAACCGGGCGTCCTCTCCATAATAAATGGTAATTATTTCAGTTTCCTTTAAATCTATCCTGGCCATTATTTTATCAAGGATATCAATAGTATTTTTACCGGCGGCCAGCAGGTCCCCATCCAGGAGGCCGATAGCCTGGTTCTTCTTGATGGTCAGGCCATCCAGCTGAGCTGAGCGTACGGCTCGGGTAATTTCGATTGTCTTTACGGCTGATTTTGCCGCTTTCATGAGCCGGGCGTTTGTTTCAAAATCAGCCTCATAGTCAAAGGCCAGAAGGGCAGCTACCCCCTCTGGTATTGTTTTCGTGGGCACCACCTCAATTGTTTTCTCAGTCAGCGACTGGACCTGCTCGGCGGTAAGGACTACATTTCTATTATTAGGTAAAATAATAACCTTGTCTGATGCTACCGCCTTTACTGCTTGAAGCAAGTCTTTGGTGCTTGGGTTCATTGTCTGTCCACCGGGGACAATAGCTGTCGCCCCCAGGCTGGCAAAAACATTGCCCAGTCCCTTCCCGGAAGCAACAACGACAGTGGCGGTATCAATTGCCGGTGCTTTCTCCTTCTGCATCTCCAGGAAGTCCTGGTATTGCTCATCCATGTTCCGTATGCTTACCTGATGCATAGTGCCCAGGGAAGTAGCGTAGCGAAGAACATTACCCGGGTCCAGGGTGTGGATATGAACCCTGGCGGTAGTTTCATCACCGACAACAATCAGGGACTGTCCTTTCTTCTGTAATCTAGCCTTAATTTTGTCCGGGTTAAGCTCCTCCCCCTTAAGCAAAAACTCAGTACAGTATCCGTAGGGTACATCTTCGGCGGCGGCCATCTGTGGCAACCTGACTGGTTGTGGGATACTGCTGGCAATCATCTGGGGCTTGCGGAACTGCATTTGTTCCGTCTCGCCTCTAAGGTGGCGGAGAGCACCCTCCAGAATGGTATATAGACCTTGTCCCCCGGCATCCACCACCCCGGCTTCTCTCAGTACCGGAAGGAGAGTGGGGGTATTAGCCACCGACTCGCTGGCTGCGTTAACGACTGCTTCCATAACCGATATCAGGTCATTATTACCATCAGTCGTCTGTGCCTGGCCGGCCGCTGAGGCTTCTCTAATTACAGTAAGGATAGTCCCCTCTACGGGGTTACTTATTCCCTTGTAAGCCATATTTGATGCTTGTTGCAAAGCATCAGCCAGATCGGAACCGGTGAATGTTTTCTTTTCTTGTAGACCCTGGGCCAGGCCTCGCCAGATTTGCGACAGGATTACCCCGCTGTTACCCCTGGCCCCCATCAGTGCCCCTTTGGCTAGTGCTTCGGTTACTGCCGAGGCGCTGGTTTCCGGAGACCGGTAGGCTTCCTCTATACTGGAACGCATGGTAAGCAGCATATTGGTTCCGGTATCACCATCAGGTACCGGGAAGACATTCAAAGCATCAATATCTGAAGCGCTCTTCTCCAGCCAGCTGGTAGCGGTAGCCAGCATTTCTCTTAGCTCTTGTCCGTCAATAGAATCAACCTGTTTCATTTTGTGTTATCCTTGCCAAGCCTACCTGTCTATGATAATATAGTAAAAGTATCTTACTGTAAAGTTGAGCCACCGGTCAAGGGGAAGAAAGAGTGAAGTGTGCTTTGTGTGGGAAGTTACCCCAATTCGGTCATAATGTGAGTCACTCCAACCGTCATACCAAGCGGCGCTGGGTGCCTAACATTCACCCGGCCACTATCATTATTAATGGCCAGCGAAAACGGCTCAACCTGTGTACCCGATGCTTGCGTACCCAGCATAAAATTACTCAAAAACTGCCGGTTGCTACCAGCTAGCCCGTCCCTCTTTGGCTATTGCCTCTATTTTAAGCTGTCCCGTATCTTTTTTAGTGCCTCTTTTACTGTCTGTCCGGGACTGAATACGGCGGCTCCGGCTACCAGTACCCTGCCCCCCGCCCGTGCCACCCCGGGAGCAATCTCAGCATTGATGCCGCCATCCACCTCAAGCTCGGTGGCCAGCCCTTTTTTATCCAGTTCAGCCCGTAAGCGGACTATCTTATCCAGCGTATCCTGAATAAAGGTCTGCCCGCCAAATCCGGGATTAACGGTCATTACCAGGACTAAATCCAGAGAGGGGAGAATCTCATTCAACATTTCTAGAGGAGTGCCGGGATTGAGGGCAACCCCGGCCTTAACCCCTGATTCCTTAATCATTTGCACTACGCGGTGAATGTGGGGACAGGCTTCAATATGAACGGTGATAATATCGGCGCCGGCACTGGTAAATTGGTTGATATAATGCTCCGGTGCCTCAATCATAAGGTGAACATCCAGGGGCAGGTTGGTATGAGCACGAATAGCGGACACTACCGGGGCGCCGATGGTTATATTGGGCACGAAATGCCCGTCCATAACATCGACATGAATATAGTCGGCACCGGCTTGAGAGGCTTCAGCTATCTGCTCACCGAGACGGGCGAAATCGGCCGACAGAATAGACGGGGCCAGCTTGACCTCAGGACTACTTTCCGGCACTAGAGCCTCCGATTATGTTTTTGGCGCGGGACAGCGCTTCGGCGACTCTTTCCGGAGCGGTACCACCGGTGTTATCCCTGGCGGCCAGCGATGATTCTACTGTAATTGAGTGGACATCATCTGCAAACAGGGGAGAAAACTCTTTATATTCAGTGAGGCTGAGTTCACTTAACGATTTTCCCTTGTCCGCAGCATAGCTTACCAGACGGGCGACTATATCGTGGGCGGTGCGAAAGGCCTCTCCCTTCTTGACCAGGTAGTCAGCCAGGTCAGTAGCCAGCAGATAACCCTGCCTGACCGCCCGCTCGGTATTTTCCGCCTTAATTCGCAGGGTTGCCAGCATACCGGTGAATACCTCTAAGCTGGATAGCAGCGTATCTACGCTGTCAAAGAGACCCTCTTTGTCTTCCTGTAAATATCTATTATTGGCCAGGGGCAGGGCTTTCATGGTGGTCAGTAGGGCCATAAGGTGGCCGTAGACCCGGCCGGTCTTGCCGCGAACCAGCTCGGCGATATCAGGGTTTTTCTTCTGGGGCATAATGCTGCTGCCGGTGGCGTAAGCCTCGTCAAGCTCAATGAAATCAAATTCGGTGGAAGACCACAGGATAATCTCCTCGGCCAGTCGGGAAAGGTGCATCATGCAGATACTGCTGGCCGCCTCATATTCCACGATAAAATCCCTGTCCGAGACAGCATCGATACTGTTGTGACTTATTTGACTGAATCCCAGCTCTTTGGCCAGGAACTCCCGGTCAATATTGTAGCTGACGCCGGCGATAGCCCCGCTCCCTAATGGGATGACATCGGTTCGCTTCAGGCAGTCGTTAAATCGGTCACTGTCCCGCTGGAGCATCTCAAAATAGGCTAACAGGTGGTGGGCCAGTAGAATCGGCTGTGCCCGTTGTAAATGGGTATAGCCCGGCATGACCACACCCTGGTTAGCTTCCGCCAGTTTAATTAAAGCCTGCTGGAACTTTTTCAAGCCGAGTAAGGTATCGGTGATTGCTTCCCTGGTAAAGAGACGCAGGTCCAGGGCTACCTGGTCATTTCGGGAGCGGGCGGTGTGGAGCTTACCTCCTACCTCCCCCACCTTCTCGATGAGCCTGGCTTCAATATTCATATGGATGTCTTCCAGTTCCGGCTTGAACTCGAATTTACCTTGCTCTATTTCCTGCTGAATCGAAGTCAGCCCTTCGGTGATAATCTCGGCCTCTTTGCGGGAAATTATGCCCTGTTTGGCCAGCATGCGGGTATGGGCAACGCTGCCGGCAATATCCTGATGGTAGAGTCGCCAGTCAAAGGGGATAGAAGCGCTATATGCCGCTGCTGTCTTATCGGCAGCCTTGCCAAAACGACCGCGAATGTGGCTCATTTATTACCTGCCTCTGGTTCTTTGGGCCCCATGATGCTGAGCGGCCCCTCGGCGTCACCTAGTAGCTGCACCTGCGCCTGAGTCTTGACGGGCAGCCCCCACAGGTGAATAAAGCCGACGGCGGCGCTCTGGTCAAACTGGTCGCCCTTATCATAGGTGGCCAGGCCAAAGCTGTAGAGCGACTTGGGTGATTTGCGTCCGACGACATGGCTGCTTCCCTTGAATAGCTTGAGTCTCACCGTCCCGGTGACATAGTGCTGTGAACTGAGTATGTAGGCCGACAAATCCCGGTTCAGTGAGCTGAACCACAGGCCATTATAAATAAGGTCGGCATACTCTATAGCCACCTTATGCTTGAAGCGCAGCTGGTCTTTGGCCAGGGTCATCGCTTCCAGTGCCTGGTGTGCTTGCAGTAAAACTGTGGCCGCCGGCGCTTCGTAAATTTCCCGCGACTTTATGCCCACCAGTCGGTTCTCTACATGGTCAATACGACCTATCCCGTGCTCACCGGCTAATTCATTTAGTTGCTGAATTAAGCTAATTCCGTCCAGTTCCTGCCCATCAATGGTAACCGGGATACCCTCCTCAAAGCCGATTTCCACATAGACCGGCTTATTGGGGGTCTTATCCGGCGATTTTGTCCAGGTGAATGCGTCTTCCGGTGGCTCAATCCAGGGGTCCTCCAGAGCGCCGCACTCAATGCTCTTTCCCCACAGGCACTCATCAATTGAATAGGGACTGTCGACGGTAACGGGGATTGGGATATTATGATGTCGGGCATATTCTATGGTTTCTTCTCGCGTCATGCCCCACTCCCGGGCCGGGGCAATAATCTTCAGGTCGGGAGCCAGGGCGTTGATGCTTACCTCAAACCGCACCTGGTCATTTCCTTTGCCGGTGCAGCCGTGAGCCACCGTCGAAGCCTTCTCCTCCAGCGCTACATCTACCAGCAGCTTGGCCATCAGCGGACGGGAAAGGGCCGTAGCCAGAGGGTATTGTCCCTCATAGAGGGCATTAGCCTGTAAAGCCGGGAAAATAAAGTATTTAACGAATAGCTCTTTGGCATCGACTACCTTTGCCTTGATGGCGCCGATATCAAGCGCTTTCTGGCGGACAGTGGAGAAATCACGCTCGTTGCCGACATCAATAGTTACGGCAATGACATCCAGGTTATATTTCTCTGTGAGCCACTTGATGGCTACCGATGTATCCAGCCCGCCGCTGTAGGCGAGCACCACTTTATCTGGCATCTTGAATCTCCTCGCTGGAAAGGGCTTTTTCCAGAATGCCCAGTGCCTCGTCAACCTCTTCTTTCCCAATGATGAGCGGGGGTATAAAGCGTAACATGTTGGGCTTAAGTTGATTAACCAGCAGTCCCTCTTTGAGGCAGGCCGTCAAGGCTGACGGAGCGATGTCACTACTGAATTCCAGCGCCAGTAACAGTCCCAGACCTCGTACGTCACTGATAAAGCTGAATTTTTGCTTTAATTTCTCTAGTCCCGCAGCGAAGTACCGGCCGACCTTTCTGGCGTTACCGGCAATATCGTTGTCAATGATAAACTTCAGCGTGGCATAACCGGCGGCACAGGCCACCGGATTGCCGCCAAAGGTGCCACCGTGGTCGCCGGGAACAAAAACTGAAGCCTCATCCTTGGCCATAATTGCCCCCACCGGCATGCCGCTACCCAGGCCCTTGGCCAGTGCCATTATATCAGGCTCGATGCCATAATGTTCGTAGGCATATAGTGTGCCCACTCGCCCCATACCGGTCTGAATTTCATCTAGAATCAATAGAATACCCTTTTCATCACACCAGGCGCGTACCTCTTTCAGATAATCATCCCCGGGCATATTGACGCCACCTTCGGCTTGTATCGGTTCCAGCATCACGGCACAGGTTTGGTTAGTTGTAGCCGTTTTTATGGCTTCCATATTATTATACTCTACATTAACAAATCCCACGGGCATAGGAAGATATGGCTCCTGGAATTTAGCCTGTCCGGTAGCTGCCGTCATTGCCAGGGTGCGACCGTGAAATGAGTTCAGTGCCGTAATGACCTCGTAGGCCCCGTTTAGCTTGAGCTTCCCATAACGGCGGGCTAGCTTTACGGCGCCTTCGGTAGTTTCGGTGCCGCTGTTACAGAAGAAGACCTTGTCCAGGCAACTGTTTTCGACCAGGAGTTCGGCCAGTTGGAGTTGGGGAATGGTATAGAACTGGTTCGATGTCTGGATGAGGGTATGTAGCTGCTCCGTTACGGCCTCGACTACGGTGGGGTGGCAGTGCCCCAGGCTATTAACCGCCCAGCCAGCCACGAAATCAAGATACTCCCGGCCGTTTTCGTCCTGCAACCGCGCCCCTTTGCCTTTAACGAAGACCCCGGGGGTCCGCTTAAAGGTGTGCATAAAGTATTTACTCTCCAGCTCCGGCCAGTTAGTCATATTCCTTCTCCGAATAACTCTTTTACAGCCTTTTGCCTAGCTATTTCGGTGTTAGGAAAATGCTTTGCTAAACTCTTTTGGATTAACTCTATAACCTTTCGTAGCTCCTCATCACCCGCATCTTCATAAATAGCCAAACCCACTTTCCTGTGTGTTGCTCCTCTCTCAAGCGATATACTTACTTTCTTCATTTCCCCCTCCTATCTCCCTATGCGGTGAGATTTTTTATCTACCTCACCCTCTTTATCCCCCTCTCCTTCAAAGGAGAGGGGGAAAGTTTTTTCTTAAGAGAGGCTTCGCCTCTCTTTGACTCTCCTTTATTCCTCTCTCCTTGGAGGGGAAGCATAGGTTTTGAAAGGGCGAAGCCCCCCCTTAATCGATAGGTTGTATGGTTGTGCCACTATTCCCCCCCTCAATCTGTTTGAGCAGGGCGTGGGGTTGTCTGCCATCTATGATGCAGGTCGACAAGACTCTTCGAGTTGTTGAGGTATTAGCTAAAGCTCTGAGGCAGGCTTTAATCTTGGGAATCATTCCCCCCGAAGCCACCCCGGAAGCTACCAGGGCTTCGGCTTCCGCCGGTGATAGCCGGGGTAGCAGCTTGCCCGATTGTTCACTGATGCCGGCTACATCGGTCAGGAAGACGAGTCTCTCGGCATCGGTAGCCGCCGCAATTTCACCGGCTATGGTATCGGCATTAAAGTTAAGCATTGCCGGGGTATTGTCCGCTCTAGGAGCAGCATTGAGGCCCACCGGGGCGATTACCGGAACAAACCCTGAGTTCAGTAGCGTTTCCAGGAGAGCCGTGTTTACTCCGGCTACGGTGCCAACATAACCCTTGGTTTCATCCTCAATCTTTCCCTGGATAATAGCTCCATCCACGCCGCTAACACCGGCGGCCCGGCCGCCCAGGGTATTGATAGCAGCCACGATCTCCTTATTGACCAGCCCGGCCAGTACCGAAATCACTACTTCAAGGGTGGCCTGGTCAGTGACCCGTTCCCCCTGCACAAATTTGCTGGAGATACCTTGCTTGGCTAGCCACTCGGTTATCAGTTTGCCCCCGCCGTGTACTACGATTAGTGATTTACCCTGCTGCTGCAGCTTGACTATGTCCTCGATAGCCGTGTCATGATTACCCAGCGTAGCTCCACCAATCTTGACCACGATAACTTTATTCAACTTCTACCACCGGCGCACATATAGATTCTGAGGGAACAAAGCCTGCCCTCCGCTATTGTTTACATAAAGATAACTTCTCAGGTCGTGTACTGGCTGTTAATGGTGACATATTCTTCAGAGAGGTCGCAACCCCAGGCGGTAGCCGAAGCTGCACCCAGGTTAAGCTGTACGGTTATCGGCACCTCACTCTGCTTGAATACACTGACGACACTCTGTTTGCTGAAGGGTAAGGGTCTGCCCGCTTTTACCAGGCTGACCTCCCCGATATAAAGGTCAATTTTTGACTCCACCACCTCCGCCCCGCTGCGTCCTACCGCCGCGATAATTCGTCCCCAGTTGGGGTCGGCACCGTGTATTGCTGCCTTCACCAGGGGTGAACTTACGATGGTCCGGGCAGCTAATTTAGCCTCGGCGGTATTAATTGCCCCGTTAACGGTGACCTCGATAAGCCGGGTGGCTCCCTCGCCATCACGGGCGATGGCTTTAGCCAGGTAAATACAAACCTGGTCCAGGGCTTGCTGGAAGGTATCGGCCTGCCGGGCACCGGCTGTAATGGGCTCGTTTTCGGCCCGCCCGTTAGCCATGAGTGACACCATATCGCTGGGGCTGGTGTCCCCATCAACAGAAATCATGTTAAAGGAAATATCCACCGCCTGGCGTAGTGCCGACTTGAGAAAATCCAGTTCTACGGCAGCATCGGTGGTTAAAAAGCCGAACATGGTTGCCAGATTGGGGTGAATCATCCCCGAACCCTTGGCTATCCCGCCGATAGTGAACTCACTGTCACCCACCCTGGCAGTTACCGCTATCTCTTTAGGGATGGTATCGCTAGTCATTATCGCCCTGGCCATGTCATGACCGCCGTCGCCGGAGAGGATAATCTGGTCGATGCCGGCTTTTATCAGCTCTATCGGTAGGGGTTCACCGATTACCCCGGTGCTGGCTACCAGAACCTCCCCGGGGTCTACCCCGAGGCTTTTAGCCGCCATGGCGGCCATCTCGGTAGCGTCGGCCAGGCCCTGCTCACCCGTGCTGGCATTGGCACAGCCGCTGTTGGCTATTACTGCCAGCGCGTTGCCTTTTTGCATTTTTTCTTGACATAATATTACAGGCGCCGACTTAATCCGGTTGTCGGTGAACAGGGCGACCGTTACGCACGGCGCTTCGGAGAAGAGCAGACCGAGGTCTAAGCTATCCGCAGCTTTCTGCTTGATACCGGCGTAGGTAGCCCCGGCGTGAAAACCCTGTGGAGAGGTAACCGTACCCCCGGAAATAGACTCAATCTTAGCCGTTTCCATAGTAGCTAAACTATAACACACTAAATATAGCTAGGCAACGAGGTTGTTTAGCCGTGTTACCTTCTTTGATAAAGGGTTATATAGCCGGGGTTTGCAATTGGTGGCTGATATGTGTAAACTTACTGCTAGTCTATGAAGATTGTACGCTTTGCTATTGACCGGAAAGTTAAATACGGAATATTAAATAATAAGTCTATTCAGGCTATCGAGGATAAGCCTTTCCGCAACATCAAACCGACTGACCACCACTACCAGTTAAGCGAGGTTAAGCTCCTATCTCCCTGCACCCCATCCAAGATAGTGGCTGTGGGACTTAATTACCGTAGTCACGCCGCAGAAATTAACGCCCCGATACCTGATGCTCCCTTGCTTTTCCTGAAACCATCCACCGCGGTGATAGGGCCTGAGGATAATATTGTTCACCCCGAGGCTTCGACCAGGGTTGACTACGAGGGTGAGTTGGGGGTGGTGATAAAGAAAACGGTGTGGCGGGTGTCGGAAAAAGAGGCGCTGGACTACGTGCTGGGCTATACCTGCTTTAATGATGTTACCGCTCGTGACCTGCAGAGTCGGGATGGGCAGTGGACTCGAGCCAAGGGTTTTGATACCTTCGCGGCTGTTGGTCCCTGTATTGAGACCGAGCTTGACCCGGGGAATGTGGCTCTGGAAACCTACTTGAACGGCGAGCTCAAGCAGCAGGGTAACACCAATGACCTTATCTATTCCGTCCCGGAAATAATAAGTTTTATATCCAAGGTAATGACCCTGCTGCCGGGTGATATTATCGCTACCGGCACCCCCAGCGGCATTGGTCCGATGCATCCCGGCGATACCATTGAGATAAAGATAGGGCTTATAGGTACGCTGAGAAACTATGTCGTCGGCAACGGCGGTTAGCGAACCGTGTAATAGTCAGACGTCGGTTTATTTACCCTCTTACTTTCTCCCCAGCCTTTGCGGCTACCTTGGCAGGGGTATTGACCAGGAAATCTATGGTATTAATGCCGGGATTAATGTGAGATGGTTTTAGTTGAGTCAGGTCCGCACCTGAGGTTTGTTGCTTCTGCCCGTAGCGTTTGAAGGCATTTTGGGGAAGCAGGGTGACCTCCAGGGGTCTTAAATCAGTAAATGATTCCAACTCAGCGTAGGGAGTGTCCAGTTTCTTGAGCTCTTCATGAACGGCGGCAGCTACCTGTTCAGCGTCGGCATATTCGTTTTTCTCGAGTTCAATATAGAGGTGTAATGCCGGTTTATCCTTGGTCTCCTTGCGTGCCGTCCAATCTTTATAAGACAGCCCCGTATTTTCAATAGCTTGCCAGATAATCTTTTCCGATAGCCGGGTAAAGCCGGCAATGTCAATCTGGTCGTCCACCCGTGAGAGGAAGACCATTTGGGGGATGTCTATATTGAGC